>Ga0326727_10004403_pt1 | contig 42414 bp, 28 predicted proteins | sample MB2enrmetagenome_FD_207643 | JGI IMG/M metagenome (GOLD analysis project Ga0326727, IMG submission 207643) | Lab enriched peat soil microbial communities from McLean, Ithaca, NY, United States - MB29MY | ecosystem: Environmental > Terrestrial > Soil > Wetlands > Peat | place: USA: New York...
TCCGTTCGACCCCAGATAGCTGACGTCGAGCAACAGGTTCTTAATGAGCTCTCGCTGCACCCCGAAGCTCCATTGTTGGCGGTAGGGCGTAGGCAGATTGCGGTTCACGCCATACGGGGAGACGCTGCCTGCCGAAACGCCTGCCGGAAACGGATTGCTCCACGTTGCCGGCGCGTTCGTAGTGGTATTGGTGTAGTTCTTTACCAGCACGTAGGGCGGTCCGAGCCCAAAATTCTGATACAGTCCGTTGCCCACTACCAGTTGGTCGTAGAAAATACCATAACCGCCGCGGACTACCGTTCGGTTGTCCCTACCCACGCGATATGCAAAACCGAAGCGCGGCGCGAAGTTCTTATTGGGTTCGTTGTAGATGGTATCGCCCAGATTCGCCGTCCCCACCGTTACCAGGGCGCCCGTTACGGAATCCACGCTATAGGCATTGCCTTGCCCATCGAGTAGCGTGCCCTGATTCACGTCGAAAGTGGACAACTTATTGACACGCTCCTTCTGGGGCTGGAAGAGCTCATAGCGAAGGCCGATATTCAGCGTCAGATTCGGCGATACCTTCCAGTCGTCTTGCGCGTACAAACCGGAGGCCGTAGTGTACGGGTTCTGGTTCGGATCGCCCAAACCGTTGGCGGATGTCCGAATACCGCCCGTCAGGAAATCGGCAAAGGCATTACCGGTAAACTGTCCGTTGAAAGTGAAGCCGCCTCGCGCGCTGGTCACAAAGTACGAGTGCTTATAGAAGTGTTCGATGTCCGCACCGAATTTGAAAGTGTGAGCGCCGTGCGTCCAGGTGAGCGCATCCACATAGTTAAACGTGTTGTCTTCGCGGCTCTGCGGGTAGTTCTGTCCGGCGCCGATGGTGGCGAATCCGGTGACGGACACCTGCGGTACGCCGCCCGTTTGCGGGTCGGTGGGAGCGAACGCGTTGGGGCCGCCTTGCGGCAGGCCGAGTTTTTGGATCACGTCGCCAAGCGCATTATCCTGCTGAAGGTTCAGCGCATACCAGCGGTTATACCCGATGCGCAGTTCGTTGACCAGCGCGGGAGTGAAGATGTGATCGTCGGTGAGGGAAACCGCCTGGGTACGCGCGGGTACTGTGGTGCCGAAGCCCGGTATCGTGCCGGCGTTGAAGCTGTTGCTGTTGTAAAACTGATAGGAAACGAAAAGGTTGTTCTTGGCGCTGATCGCCCGATCCACGCGGCCCGAGAACTGATTCGTCTGTTGCGTGCTCACTGCGGTACTGATGTAGTTGTTCGTCAGGCCTCCCGTGGTCGGCAAGGGCCAATATTGCAGGAATGCCTGGCTCACTGTGCTGATGAGCGCCTGCGGTATTTGAAACGTCTTCGTGCCGTTGATGGTGATGGGGGTGCTTGACTCGGAGAAATCGCCGCTGCGCTCCAGAACGGTGGGTACCGTTGTCTTGGTGATGGAAGCCTGCTTCGAGCCGAGTCCCTCGTAAGTAATAAAGAAGAATGTCTTACTCTTTTGTATCGGTCCGCCCAAGGACGTGCCGTATTGATTGCGCGTGAAAGGCGGCAGAGTCGTCTGGCTGAAGAATCCGCGCGAGTCCAGGTGATTGTTGCGGAAAAACTCGTAGGCCGTGCCGTGGAGTGAGTTCGTCCCCGATTTGGTGGTCATAATGATCTGACCGCCGGATTGACGTCCGTACTCCGCCTGGTAGGTTCCCGTGAGCACCCGGAACTCCTGGATGCCGTCAACGGAGGGCTTGTGAGTCGGCGATCCGGTGGTGCGATCGTTGTTCTGGATGCCATCCAGAAGGTAGTTATTGTTGACGCTCGGATTGCCGGCCACATAGTAAGTGCTCGATCCAAGCGATCCGAACACATTAGGGGCGAGCAGGGCCAAGCTGAAGGCATTCCGGCCGTTGAGCGGCAGTTCCTTCACCTTTTTCTCGTCCACCACATCGCCAATGCTGTGGTCCTCCGATTGGATCAGCGACGCGGACCCTGCCACCTCGATCTGCTCCGTCGCCTGGCCGACCTGGAGCGTGAAGTCCAGCCGGGCCTCCTGCCCCACTTGCAAAATGAAGCCTTTGTGCGTCTGCGCCTGAAATCCGGGGGCGACGGCGCTGATGGCATAGGACTCCGCCGGCAGCTGCGCGGCCACATAGTCGCCGGAACCATTAGTGACCACGGACCGGCTGACACCTCGCTCCGTGCTGGTGATCTTGACCACGGCCCCGGAGATGACGGCGCCGGAGCTGTCATGCACGGTCCCGCGCAATGTGGCGTTGATGTCCTGCCCGAACGAGGGCAAGAGAAGGGTACTGAACAGAATGAATAGTCTCGGGTTCGGAATGTATCGGGTCATTGAGGATTCCTTTGCTCAAGTGGCGGCTATCGAGCGGCCGCCGCAGTGCCGGCTGGCGCGTCGGCCTTGAGGTACTTGTCGTACCACGCTAAGTAGCGTTCGTACCGGTCACGAATGAATGCGATCTTGGTCAGGCCGTGATTCTGGCCCGGATAGATTACCAGCTGCGTAGGGACCTTCAGCGTCGTGAGCGCCTGATACATCTGCTCGCCGCCGATAATTGGCACGTTGAAGTCCTTCTCACCGCCGAGAAACAACGTAGGCGTGTGAATGCGGTCGGCGTGAAAGAAGGGGTAGGAGAACTTCAGCCACAACTCGGTGTTCTTCCATGGTGGCCCGAACTCGTTGTCGTAAAGATAGGTGTACTGATCGTGGCCGTAAAGGGAAATGTGATTCGCGCTGCCCGCTCCGCTGATCGCCGCCTTGAATCGCGTGTCGCTGGCGATCGCGTAATCGGTGAGAACGCCGCCATAACTCCATCCCCCGATTCCCAGCCGCTCCGGATCGGCGATACCCTTGGCCACCGCATAATCCACCGCGGCCAGAACGTCGTCGACCTCCTTATTTCCCCAGTCGGCAAAGATGCTCTCGCTATACTTGGCGCCGCGCCCCGAACTGCCCCTGTAGTTGACATTCAAGACTACGTATCCGGCGGAGGCAAACAACTGCCGCTCGAACGCAAAGGAATGCGCGTCCTGACCCGTCGGTCCGCCGTGAATGCGAACCAGCGTGGGATAGCGTTTGCCGGGTTCGTAAGACAAGGGCTTGGTGAGGAGGGCATGAACCTCGGCGCCGTCCTTGCTCTTGAAAGCGATGTCCTCGGCGGGCGCAAACTGCAGCTCCGCAACTAGCGAATCGTTGTAATGTGTCAGTTGACGCAGCCGGGAGGACTCCAACGCATAGACCTCAGCGGGCTGTTTGTCCGAAGAGGAGAGCACCGCCGTGTGACCGCCGACCGTGGACGCGGCTTGAATCACGCGCGCGCCGTCGAGTAATCGCTCCACCGGGCCCCCGGCCACGGGAATTCGCGCCAGGTATTCGGTGCGGTCGTCGGCCACCAGGAACACGATGGATTTGCCGTCGGCGGAAAAGGCCGGCGAACTGGTCCCCCGGTCCAGACTCGCAGTCAGGACGCGCGGCGGGCCGCCGGCGGCAGGCACCACCGCGAGACGGTTCAGACTGTGAAAATTAAACTTGGGCTCGCTCCCCTGGCCGTACGCGATGAGCGAACTGTCGGGGCTCCAGGCGAGACGGCCGCCGTCATTCCCATCGAAAGTCGTGAGCTTGCGCGCTGCCGAGCCCGGACGCGCATCGGCGACGAATACATCGGTGTTCTTGGTGCGCTCCCAGTCGGCGTCGTGATTGCTGACAAAGGCGATCTTGTTCCCGTCCGGCGACCAGACCGGCCCTTCCTCATCGAACGCGGTGTCGGTGGTGAGCGCCTCAGACTTCTTACTGGCGATGTCGTATAAGAAGATGCGGCTGCGCGAATTGCCGGTCAGGTAACCCGCAACGTCGCGCTTGAATTCGTAGCGATCGATCACAATCGGCTTGGTCGGCTCCGGAGGGGGAGCGTTCGCCCCGCGTCCGCCACGCCCACCGCCCCCGCCTTCTTCTGCTTCGCGCAGGATGAGCACCAGGCGTTTCGAATCGGGGGACCATTCGTAGTACGAAATGCGCTCCTTCAACTCCGTAAGTTGGTGCGCTTCGCCACCCTGCCGGTCCAACAGCCACACCTGGCTGCCAGTCGCCTTGCCTCCGGGGCGGGACGAGAGAAAGGAAATGTATCGCCCATCGGGACTCCATCGCGCCGCGCTCTCGCCTTCCGCGCTGAACGTAATTTGGCGGCTTTCGGAGCCATCCCACTTTGTAATCCAGATGTTGCCGTTACGCTTGTCCGCCGCAACGTCGGTGGTGGTCACCGTGTAGAGAACCCACTCGCCGTCCGGCGAGACATGCGGTTCGGAAACGTCTTGGAAGCGGGTAAAATCGTCGACCTTAACGGCCCGCTGAGCGTTCGCCGTAGCGGCTGCCAGCACGAGCAAACTTACAAATCTGATTCGCATTGAGACACCTCTCCCTGATTGAATGCGGACGACACACATAGCGTGGTCCGCAATGCCCTTCAGGACGTCGTGGCCTTAAAGGACTCTGATTGTGTTTCTCGTGGACTCCTCTATGGGGAGTAGCGGATGGGAATGAACAGTTTCAACAACAACAGCGATTGCAGGAAACGCGAGGAGTGAACTGAAATGTCGCCATGTTGAAGATCCATTATCAGGCTGACCAGCCATGTTGTCAACTAAATTTATCGACAATCAGGGGATTAATCTAGCTATTATGCAACCTTTTGGTTGCATGTCTCGCCGCCAAGGGCTTGGCGCACATCCTCGATCAGGTCGGCCACATTTTCAATCCCCACACTGAGCCGGACGATTCCATCGCCGATCCCGCGCGCGTTCCTGATCTCCGCCGGTATGCTGGCGTGGGTCATGGTTGCCGGATGGGAGCACAACGACTCGACGCCTCCCAGGCTTTCGGCACAAGCGAAGACGCGCACGCTCGAGCAAAACCGCCTGGCGGCGGCTAAGCCGCCTTCCAGTTCCAGGCTCACCATGCCGCCGAAAGCGTGCATCTGGCGCGCCGCCACCGAATGCCCCGGGTGCGAATCGAGCCCCGGATAAATGACCCTTCGAGTCCCTTCCGCGCCAATCAGGGATTCGGCGAGCGCTTGCGCGTTGGCGCAGTGGCGATCCATCCTCACAGCCAGTGTTTTGAGCCCGCGCTGCACCAGGTAGCAGTCGAGCGGCCCCGGCACGGCACCCATGGCATTTTGCAGGAAACGGATGCGATCCAGAAGCTCACTGCGCCGGGCGATCACGGCGCCGGAGACAACATCGGAGTGCCCGCTTGCATATTTCGTGGTGCTGTGGACCACCAGGTCCGCACCCAGTTCGAGCGGCCGTTGCAGGTACGGCGTGGCGAAGGTGTTGTCGACGGCGGACAACATACCGTGCTCCCGCGCCAATCCGCTTAGAGCTGCGATATCCATCACATCGAGCAGCGGATTGGTCGGAGTCTCAATCCACAAAAGCCGAGGACGCCGCAGGGAGCGGATCGCGGTTCGGTAAGCCTCCAACCCGGAGCCCTGCGCGAAGGTCACTTCCAGCCCCCACGGAACAAATACCTTGTCCAGCAGTCGGAACGTGCCGCCATACAGATCGTGCGACGCCACCACTCCGTCGCCGGGCCGCAACGATTGCAGCACCGCCGAGCAAGCCGCCAGCCCCGACGAAAAGGCCGCGCACGCTTCGCCCCCTTCGAGCGAAGCCAGGCAGGCTTCCAAACCGGATCGCGTGGGATTGCCCGACCGTGAGTAATCGAATCCAGCCAGCGGCTCTCCCGGCGCGCGTTGCGTAAACGTGGTCGTCAGATGAATGGGCGGAATGGTGGCGCCCGTTTCGGGGTCGGCCTCCTGCCCGATATGGACTGCGCGAGTTTCGAATTCCATAGTCCTCAGCTCAGCTCCCCTGTAGGCGATTGGGCATAGTATTCCATCAGGTCGGAACGCGTGATGAGGCCCGCCAACCGGCCATCCCGTGTGACCACCACGGCGGTGTTGCCGGCCAGCAGCAGGCGGTAAACCTCCTCCAGCGAGACCCGCGAATCCACTTGTGGCATGGGCCGCGCCATGATCCCGCGGAGTTCCACAGTGGACGGCGTACCTTCATGGCGTAGCGCTCGCATGATGGTGATTTCCTGCACCGCGCCCACCATCTGACCGTTCTCAAATACGGGAAGCTGAGAGATCCCGTGCTTCCGGAAAGTCTCGATGGCCTGTTGCAGGGAATTCTCGGGCAACAGATAGATTAGTTTTCCCTCACGCCCCAGAGCTGTCAATAGATCGCCGGCGGTCGTCTTCTCGGGGGCCACGTCGGTGAAGCCGTTATGCGCCAGCCAGGCGTCGTCGTACATCCTACTCAGGTAGTTCCGCCCGGTGTCCGGACACAGGACCACCACCAGGTCGGACGGCGCGAGTCGTTGCGCGTAGCGCAGTGCCGCACTGAGCGCGGTACCGCTCGACCCTCCCAGCAGAATCCCCTCCTGGCGGGCGATCGACCGGGCCGTCTGGAACGAGTCCGCATCGCTGACTCGAATCCATTCATCCACCACCTGCGCGTTCAGCGTGCTGGGCACGAAATCTTCGCCGATGCCCTCCACCTTCCACGATCCGGGGGTGCCGCCACTCAGAATCGATCCCTCAATATCGGCGCCAATGACCTTGATTGAGGGATTCAGGTCCTTGAGATACCGGCCTACTCCGCTGATGGTCCCGCCGGTCCCGGCCGCGGCGACAAACACCGTAACCCGGCCTTCGGTTTGCTCCCAGATCTCCGGGCCTGTCTGACAATAGTGGGCTTGTGGATTGGCGAGATTCGCGAACTGGTTGGGCCTCCAGGCGCCCACAATCTCCCTTGCCAGTCGGTCCGCCACGCCGTTGTAGCTCTCCGGCGAGTCCGGCGGCACGTTGGTGGGAGTGATGACCACTTCGGCTCCGTAGGCGCGCAGCAAGCGCACCTTGTCTTCGCTCATCTTGTCCGGCAGCACGAAGATGCACCGGTACCCTCGCACTGCGGCAACCAATGCCAGCCCCAGTCCCGTGTTGCCGGCGGTGGCCTCGATAATGGTGCCTCCGGACGCTAGCGCGCCGCGATGTTCGGCTTCGAGAATCATGTTGAGGGCGACACGGTCCTTCGTGCTGCCCCCGGGATTGAACGATTCCACCTTGGCACAGATGGTAGGGGAGAGATGCTCGACGGACCGGTTCAGGCGAACCAGAGGAGTGCTCCCCACAGTCTCCAGAATGCTACTGGCGACTCGATTCAACGGTCTGGTTAACAGTTGGGTTCCCATGGTCGATTTGCTCCAATAGCCGACTGCATCTGGACCCGCCCCGAAACGGGACGAATGCGGGTTGCCAATTAGAGGCGACAACAGCCAGAGGTGCGTGCACGCGAAGAGGTCGCACGGCGAGTACGAGTCGCGGAACGTAAGCACTTCTTCGGGTAGTGTCGCATTGTCTATAGAATTAATCGTGTATTGGGAAAATGTCAAGAGCAATTATGGCCGGTCCATTGACGTTGCTACCGGAACACAAGCACTTCAAACAAGGGTAATCACTGCCATGTCTATCGACTTATGCATATTTTGTTTTTGAATCTACAGGCAATTGAATCAAGCACATAGGAAGTATGGGCCGATCTGCTGCGGCGAACACACATTGCCGCATCAAGCTGCTTGTCCTATACTCTATGGACATAATCGGTAATATGGCACTAAAGATCTCGAGCCGACTGGCGGTGTGAAGCGCGGCACTCATTCTCCGCGCGAATATCGCACGGACCAGACACGGCAACACCGGAGAAAGAATCACGATGGCAGACGAACAACGGAAACGCGGACTCGGCACGCTTGCCCTGCATGCCGGTCAGGAGCCCGACGCCTCAACCACGGCACGGGCGGTCCCGATTTACGCGACATCGAGCTACGTTTTCAAAGATGCTGGCACGGCGGCGGACCTTTTCGCGTTGCGCGAGTTTGGCAATGTCTACTCGCGCCTGATGAACCCTACCAACGACGTACTTGAGAAGCGGCTGGCCGCGTTGGACGGCGGGATCGGCGGGCTGGCATTCGCCTCCGGCCAGGCGGCCATCACCGCCGCCATCCTCACCATTGCGCACGCGGGGCAGAACTTCATTTCCGCTACCAGCCTGTACGGAGGCACGTGGACGCTCTTCACTCAAACGCTGAAGAAGTTGGGCATCGAGGTACGGTTTTTCAACTCCGACCACCCGGAGGAAATCGACAAACTAGTGGATGAGAACACCCGTCTTGTATATCTGGAATCGGTGGGGAATCCAAAAAACGATGTGCCGGATTTTCGCGCCATCGCCGACACGGCACACAAGCATGGCTTGCCGGTAATCGTAGACAACACGGTACTGACACCAGCGCTGTTCCGGCCTTTCGAGCATGGTATCGACATCGCAGTATATTCAACCACCAAGTTTCTGGGCGGGCACGGAATTCACATCGGGGGCGCGATCGTGGATAGCGGTAATTTCCTGTGGGCCGAGAATCCCAAGAAGTGGCCCGAGTTCACGGAGCCGAGCGATTCGTACCACGGCATGATTTTTACCGAGGCGCTGAAGCCGCTCGGCAACCTGGCATATATTATTCACATCCGCACGCACTGGCTGCGCGACACCGGAGGCACGCAAAGCCCATTTGCGGCGTTTCTGCTCTTGCTGGGCGTTGAGACCTTGCATCTGCGCCTGGAGCGCCATGTGCAGAACGCGCAAGCGGTGGCGGAGTGGCTACTGACACATCCCGCGGTGACCTGGGTGAACTACCCCGGTCTTCCGAATCACTCGCACTACCAGAATGCCAGGAAGTATCTGCCCAAAGGCGCGGGAGCGATTCTCGGATTCGGTGTACGAGGCGGAAAAGAAGCCGGCATCAAATTCATCAACAGCGTAAAACTGGCCAGCCACTTGGCGAACGTTGGGGACGCCAAAACGCTGGTGATTCATCCGGCGTCCACCACCCATTCCCAGCTTACGGAAACGGAACAGATCGAGACCGGTGTCACCCCGGACTATATTCGCGTCTCGGTCGGAATCGAAGATATCGAAGATATCAAGGCCGATTTGGACCAGGCACTGCAAGCTTCCCAGGAGTAAACGGATATGTCACGGTTCGAAGACAACTCACTTAGCATCGGAAAGACTCCGCTCGTCAGACTCAATCGCATTGTGAACGGCTCGGGAACGAAGGTGTACGGCAAAATCGAAGGCCGCAACCCTTCCTACTCGGTAAAATGCCGGATCGGCGCTTCCATGATTTGGGACGCCGAGAAGCGCGGGCTGCTAACGCCCGGCGTGGAGATGGTGGAACCGACCAGCGGGAATACGGGAATCGCGTTGGCGTTCGTTGCAGCGTCGCGCGGGTACTCGATCACACTGACCATGCCGGAGACCATGTCATTGGAACGGCGCAAGGTGCTGAAGGCCTTCGGCGCCAACCTGGTGCTTACCGAGGGCGTCAAGGGAATGCCCGGCGCCATCGCCAAGGCGGAGGAGATTTACAACTCCGACCCGAAGCATTACCTGTTGTTGCAGCAATTCAAGAATCCTGCCAATCCCGACATTCACTTCCGCACGACGGGTCCGGAAATCTGGGATGACACCGATGGAGAAATAGATGTGCTGGTAAGCGGCGTGGGGACCGGCGGAACTATCACCGGCGTTTCGCGTTACATCAAACACACGCGAGGGAAAGCGATCACATCGGTGGCGGTTGAGCCGGCCGGGAGCCCCGTCATCACGCAGAAACTGGCGGGCGCGCCCCTGAAACCAGGTCCGCACAAGATCCAGGGCATCGGCGCCGGCATTATCCCCGACACGCTGGATCTGTCCGTGGTGGATCGCGTGGAGACGATCACGAACGAAGAAGCCGTCGAAACAGCTCAGCGGCTGGCACGTGAGGAAGGCATTTTGAGCGGCATTTCGAGCGGAGCAGCCGCGGCGGTGGCCGCCCGCCTCGCCAAGCTGCCCGAGTTCGCGGGGAAGACGATTGTGGTCGTTCTTCCCGATTCAGGGGAACGCTACCTGACATCGGTACTGTTCGAAGGCATCGTGTAATTGCGAGGGGGCGGGCAGTAAATGCCCGCCTCTCTATGGCGCGCGTATCTATGAACATCTCCTCAAAAGGCCATTATGCCCTTCTTACCGTGTTTGACCTGGCGTCGCAGAATACCGGCAAACCGGTCAAAATCGCCAGCATTGCGCAGCGGCAAAACATACCGCAGAAGTTCCTGGAGCTGATTTTGTTGTCGTTGAAACAGGGCGGTTTCGTGGAGTCGCACAGGGGCTCGGAAGGCGGATACTACCTGGCGCGGCGGCCGGAATCGATCACCGTGGGGGAGGTGCTGCGGTACGTCGACGGCCCGCCAACCAAGCAGAAGGGATCCAAGGAGCCCGGTCCGTTCAGCGAACTGTGGCACAACGTCGACAAGAGCATTGCCGGAATTGTGGATCGCACCAACTTCGCCTCGATCATTCGGGATTGGGAGGCGAAACAGAGTACTTATGTGCACGATTTCGAAATTTAGAAGCGAGATGGAGTAGACAGATGAAGATTACGCTATTACTTGCTACCGTCACTGTGTTCGCGTCCGCCGCCGGGGCTGAGTCCCTCGTGGGCCTTTGGAATGCGACCGTTACCGTAAACGGGACTCAGATCCCATTCAAAATCGAGTTCGCCGGAGATGGGGGCGATATCAAAGGGTGGTTCTTCAATGGGGAGAACCGGGAATACTCAACCGGCGGCAAGTTCGAAAACGGATCCCTGGTCCTGAACTTCGACACTTACGCCGCGGTACTCAAGGCGACAGTGAAAGACGGCGCGCTGGATGGCGAGTACAGTGCCCGGCGCGGCAAACCTCTCCCCATACACGCAACTCGCGCCGCAGCCGAGACTCCGTCCAAGGTGAAGGCCCCCGATATTTCCGGCCTCTGGTACCTGGAGGGGGTGAACAGTTCCAAGAAAGGAGAAAACGCCTGGCAATTCTTCGTTCGACAGCAAGGCGCGGAAGTTTCCGCCGCGATTCTCCGGGTGGACGGCGATACCGGCGCGCTCACCGGCAGTTACCAGGACGGCAAGTTCGTGCTCAGTCACTTCGATGGAGCGCGTCCATCGCTAGTGGTGGTCACGCCGCAGAGCGATGGGACACTGACCCTAGAGCAGAGCGGCCAGCGCTCAGGCGGCGCGATCACTGCCTATCGGCAGGATGTTGCGCGAGCCAAAGGCCTCGCCGAGCCGGTCGATGCCAGCCAGCATACTGGCGTCAAGGATCCCTCGAAACCATTCAACTTTAGTTTTCCGGACTTGAACGGGCAGATCGTTTCCAATACGGACGCCCGCTTCCAGGGCAAGGTTCTATTGATCAACATCACCGGCAGTTGGTGCCCGAATTGCCATGACGAGGCTCCGTTCCTGGCCGCGCTCTACAACAAATACCATGCCCAGGGCCTGGAGATTGTGGCTCTATCCTTTGAAGAGGCGGAGCAACTCGCCAACCCGGTGCGGTTGAAGGCGTTCATCGAGCAAAACGGGATCAAGTATACCGTTCTTTTGGGCGGCGAAACGAGTTCGGCCAAAGAGAAGCTGACGCAAGCTCTCGACTGGGATTCGTGGCCTACCACCTTTTTCGTAGGCCGCGACGGGCTGGTGAAAGGCGTGCACGCTGGTTTTCCGAGCCCTGGCAGCGGCGATTTGTACAAGAAGGAGAAGGCTGAGTTTGTCGCAACGGTAGAGCGTCTGCTGGCTGAAAACCAGAGGTCGCAGAAGTAGAGAATCGGGATAGGCCCAATCGAGGAATCAATGGCGCATAACAGTACGTGCAGGGGCGGCCCTGTAGTGGACCGCGCTTCCGCTCCGACGGACGGCACGGTCCCGCCGTCACTGACAGGAGACGCCGCCGCACCGTTGACGGCGGCCGACCTAAGCGGCCGTCTGCTGGCGTCCTATGTTTTGGCGGGCGGCATCAATCACGTGGACGGCAAGAACCTGCCGTCCAGGCAGGCGATCGCCGACATCACCGCCGATCTGCTGCGCCTATTGTTTCCCGGATTCTTCGACGAAAAGCCCATCCACTCCTCCGAAATCGGAGGCGTGACCGACGCGCTGATCCATAGCGTGCTGGTGCGGCTCGAAAGCGAGATCGGGAAGAGCCTGGAGTACGCCCCGCCCGACAGATACGCAGATGTAAGCCCGACCGCCGCGGCGCACGCGCTGACTCTCGAATTCCTCGGTAGTTTGCCGAGAGTTCGAGACTTGCTCCAGACAGACACTGAGGCGGCTTTCAACGGCGATCCCGCAGCGTTCAGCCAGGATGAAGTGATCGTCGCGTATCCGTTCGTCGAAGCAATTGCAGTGCAGCGACTGGCGCACGAATTGTACCTCGCCAACGTTCCACTCATTCCCCGGATCATGACCGAATGGGCGCACGCCCGAACGGGAATGGACCTCCATCCCGGGGCTCGAATCGGCACGCACTTCTTCGTCGATCACTGTACCGGAACGGTAGTGGGTGAAACCACCATCATAGGCAACCACGTCAAGATGTACCAGGGCGTCGGACTGGTGGCGAAATCACTGGCCGCGGGGCAGGCGCTCCGCGGGCAGAAACGGCATCCCACCATCGAAGATCGGGTGACGATCTACGCCGGCGCCACGATTATGGGCGGCGACACGGTGATCGGCGAAGGCAGCACCATCGGCGCCAGCGTCTTTCTCACTACCAGTGTTCCGGCGAACTCCCTGGTAGTTCTGGAGGCGACGAACGTGAAGGTCATTCCAAAAAAGTCACGCGAAAGTTTTATTGTGGACTATCAGATCTGAGTTCTTGGGAGATACTTCATGTCGCCACCGCGCGTCGGACATTTCTTCAGCTCACACACACGTTGTCGCCGTTCTTCTGAGTCGTAACCCACCACATGGCGCGAAACCACACAGGCAAGCGAGTCTCGCGTATTCCGAAAAATCGTCCTGTCAGTCATCGAAGGCTGACAGCCACACCCGGCACACTCCCACAGATCTCGCACGAAACTTCGCCGATCTGCAGCGTGGACACACGAAAGGCCGTCGGTTCCTACGGGAGAGTAGAAGTATCGTAAGCTCAGCGGGACAATCGCGCGTGACTTCGGGCACCCTGGAAGACGCTGGTCAGGCGTCAGATCGCGGCTGCCCGGCTCTGCAACGCCGCGGCAATTCGACGGTATATCACGGCGCGGAACAGCGCACCGAAATTTGGATCGTCCTTGATCTTCTTGCAAATTAACAACGGCTCCTAATGTCGGATGCGCCTTGCCCCGCAGTGGCCAGTGAAAGACAGGCGTTTTGTCGGATTACACCAGCTCACTCGCGCGTTGTAACGCGACATCTTGCCCAGCTCGCAATGTTGCCATCGACGGGCGCACTTCAACGTGGGGCAAAACGCCGCTGCCTTCCAGAAGACGATCATTCCAGGTCATCCAGCCGCCGATCGGAATCCGCAGACGGTAGCCTTCGCCCACAAGGAAGTTCACCGCCCCAAGGACCTCACCCGCGGTACGGGTGCCAACCAGCGTGGCCAACTGATTGGCGCCAGCGAAGTCGGCTATCATCTCGGCCGCGCTCTTCGTGTGCTCGTTGATCAGCATCGCGACGCGCCCGTGGAATCGACGTTGCCCGAGGCCCTCCGTGAATAGGGCGATCGAGCGATCACGGTGCAGCACCTTGAAACGGATAAGCATTTTGATCTGAGCCAGCTTCGTCGTTGGGATTTGATCGATTCGGACTAGCTTATCTTTTCTGTATCCTTGGTCGGCAACCTTTCGAGTAACGTTATACCCGATGGGACGGCTATCGGCGCAGAGTGAACTCATTACCCGCAGGGATCCTAATCCGCCGCCAACATTACCACGAAGATCGATGACGATGCTTTCAACCGGGCCCAATTCTGCGATGGCACGCTCGTATGCGAGAGCAAACTTGTCGCCAGCGGCTCCGGGAAAGTATGCGACTCGGACGTACCCTACGCGGTCGGAGAGTTTCCGGGCGTGCACCGTCCGCACTTCCGACATCGGCGGCCTTCCTTTTCCGGTGGGCGCCGGCAGCACCAGGGGCACGCTTCTGGTCTGCCCGGTTCGCGACACGATGCTTAGTTCGTTGGCCGATCCGAGATCAAATCGTGGCATTTCGGGCGGTCTAACAGAGTTGCCGTTGATGGCGATCAACTGTTCTCCAGTCTCGATGCCGGCCTTATGGGCGACACCACCTTCGAGGACGTCCAGGAAGACCCATCCCGGCCCCGCGTCGTCGGACTTCAGGAACGTCGCATTCAGCGCATAAGGGGCCGGAACGCCTTGGCCACTCCCATGAAAGAACGCGACGTGACTGGACTGGAGGCCCGCCAAAGACTCCCTGACGCGTTCCTCGAAGTCTTCGGATGTGTTGCTGGCCAGTATTCGCCCACGTGCTTCAGGCCAGGACTCCTTCCAAGCAGGAAGGTTGGCAAGGGGATTGAAGAAACGGGTGTTAATGTACTGCTCTATCTTGTCAACGATCTGTGTCTTTTGTGCTGTGGTCAGGTTCAATGCGGGGCTCCTTTTGTTGCTGGGGTTTGTGCCGGTCGAACAACGACACTTCCGTTTCCGACTACCTGAAAGGCAGCGACTGTCGGTAAGATGCTGGGCCCGAACTTCCGCAGGAGCGTTTGCTTCGAGCTCCAAAGTGCCGTCGCTACGTCCTCGCCGGCATGCAGGTTCCGATAGAATTCCGTCATTAGGCCGCTCGACCCCGTGTCGCCGACACTCCACAGGGTTGTAACCACCGAAGACGCTCCCGCTATTAGGAATGCGCGGGCTAGGTTAGCGATGCCCTCCTGGCCAAACGACGGTCCTGCCCCAGTGTTGCAAGCCGACAAGACGACGAGCTTGGCGCTGATCGGCAACTGCGAGATCTCGCGCGGTTGGAGGAAGCCATCCTCTTTGCCTGATTCATCCGGTGCGAGCAAGAGGGCTGCGCGTGCTTCGTCTTTGGGGTCGGAGAACGCGTGGACCGCAAGATGAATGATGGCGAACCGGCTGAGCGGCTGTTTTTTCAATTCAGCTTCGGTAGCCTGTTTGCCAACGAGTTCCACGCTGCCGTGGGCGAACACGCTAACAGCGTTTTCAACCTCCGCTCGCGACGCTGGAAGCGGTGGCAGATCCGGCTTTCTCCTGGCGTCAAAGACACCGGCGCCCCGCGACGGGTTGGGCATCTTTCTGGCAAGAGAGTCGTAAGGAACATCACCCACTCCCAGCAGGGCGACCTCTGGACTTGCCGCTGCGGTCCGCTTCCTCAAAGCCAGGAGCGCTGTAGCGGAAGGAGCCAAGCTGACGACAGGCGGTGTCGATGACGAAGGATCTCCTGTCGAGGCCAGGATGTCGAAAGGGAGACCGTTCAGGATTCCGTCTGGGATCACGATGATCCTCGATTTGCCGGCGAGAATCCGGAGCGGTGCGAGAAGCGCCCGGTATGTTGGACCGGCGGCGCGCGCTACTTCACTGTTACTCGTCGCACCCTGTAGGCGTTCCGTGTACGAGTGGATGAGCCCCTCGACGGTATCTCGCCTGCCGACCTTGGTGACGGTAGCAGCATTGCGAGAAATCGCGAGGGCGTATAGAGCATCGTCGGTAAAAACATATTCCACCGTCGCCTCGGTGGTCGTCAACTCGTGCTGAAACTCGTGCAAAAGCAACCCACGCTGTTGTTTCGGCGCCCAGTGTGAAGCTGGTGTTTCGGTGGGCACCATTTCTTGTTCGACTTCCCAGATTGTTCGCAGAGTCGCTTCCCGTTGCGTCGGCTTATCCAACGTGAGCAGAGACCGCTGCAACCGATTGAGTTCCTGGTCGAGTCGTCGCCGCTCAGGAGATGGCGGAGTGAGTCGCTCTGAAGGTCCGAGTGCGATCATTTCGGAGAGTACTCTTCCCCGTACACGCTCAATAACTCGAAAGGCGTAATCGGGGCCGGCGCCACTGTCGGCAGCGAGAGCGAACTGATAGGCGTAAATTGACGACATCTCATGAATCAACATCGAAGCTCTGCTGGCGCTGCTAACGTTGGCGAGTAAGCCGTCTATGATGTCAGTTGCTCGATCCAGGCACTCCAGCGCGTCAGTGAAATGCCCCTCTGCTTTTCGAACCTTCGCAACGGTCAGAAGTCGGTTCGGCAGGAAGTACCGATCTCCAACCTCCAATTCGAGCTTAAGGGCGGTTTCGGCATATCCGGAGGCCTCGGGGAGCTGATTGTGTGCAAGGCTGAGTTTCGTCAGGTAACCGTATATCGCCGCCAGTAGGCCGCGAAAGTTGCCGCTCTCGGCGATGGGGAGCGCCTCGTGAAGATATTGAATGGCCTTGTCTTCCTGCTTGCGCGCGCTGGCGACATCTGCTGCGGCGATGAGCAATTCGACTTTTTTCACTCGACGGTCGTCGGCGTCCGCCTGTGCGAGGGCTCCCTGGATCAGGCGATCGGCATCATCGATCCGCCCGAGCGCAAGTAGAGCATCGGCTTTGCCAAAAATGGAGATATATTGAAACCCGGTCTCCTTGTGTTCCGAGGCGATGGCTAGAGCCCTGTCAAAGTACTTGATGGCCTGCTCGTTCTCAGCGGAGAGATGCAGGCCGGTTCCGATCGCCGCAAAGAGCCGAATCTGCGCGCCGATGTCCCCGGACGTGTGGGCGACCACCAAGGCCTGCGTCACCTGGGAGAGCGCGGTCCCAGTGTCACCGAGAACAAATGCAATCATGCCGAGCTCGCCCTTTGCCCGGCTCTGCCATTTCCGGTCTCCGAGTTCGGTTGCCAGAGCGAGCGCTGCTTCCCAATCATCCCGCGCCGCCGGGGCGTCGATCTCCAAATCAACGTCGCCCTTGACGATAAGGCACCGCAGGTGAAGGAGCTTGTCGCCTTTCGCAACGTCAGTTGCAAGGATAGAGTCAATTTCGTCGACAAGTCCGGGGAGCGCCCGGATTTGCATCTGGCCGCGGAGTCGGCTTACGCGGGCAAACAGCGCATTGCGCTTGTCGCCGGCGAGATCGAAGGCATTTTCGGCCTGGGCATAGAGCGGCTCTGCGTCGTACCAGTTGTACAGGTCAGCAAGTTGTTCAGCGCGGGCAAGGAGATGTCCGGGTTCGTCCGCTAGGAGAGGTCGGACCAGGGACGGGGTGCAGAGCGCGAGTGCACCAACAGCCAGCCACGCAAATCTAGAGGCATCGTTCCAAGCCGCACAGCCCACGCTTTGGAACCTACGGACCACTTCAGCGGACCTCCACAGAATACGACGCGGCGGCGACTTCGGCGGCGCGCCGCACGGTTAGTGTAAAGCGTCCCGCCGGGACTTCCCGCAGATCGAACGGCACCGCGACTGTCGTGACGTAGTCCTTGATCACGGCATCACCGGATGTCTCTACTCGTGGCGAGTCGTTTGAGTCTACAAGTGTTACAGCATATTGGCCTTCCAACGAACCGATCGGAAGCAGAATCGTCAAGAGCAGATTCCCCCGATCAAGCACGGGCGGGTCAGGGCGCCCCTGGGCAGGACTCGCCGACTCTCCACGGTGGTTCTCAAACGGCCGGAGGTCGATCAGGGCATTCCGAAGCTGAGTCTGCGCGACTTCGGCTGGCCGCTTAGCGGGCGCGATCGGGCCCGGCGCGGGTTGGCGCCTTAAGATGGCGACGCCGGAAAAAACGATTACGGCCACAGACGCGGCAACGAGAGTTCCGATTATTGCCGCTCGCCTTTGTTTCCACGCCTTCCGAATGGCCTGGTACTCAACAAAGCAGTCCGAGCAGGTCATCAAATGATCGAGATCGTTTTCATCTGGTGCGGTCGTCTGGCGAGCGAGAACGTTAAGGCGCTCGCGTCCGGGACAACCGACGCGCTCAGGGTTGGGGAATGCTGACGCGACGTAGTCCCGGGCGGCGCGGAGTAGTCTTTCCTCACTGAGCCCCGGAAGTATTTCATCGGGCGCAGATTTTCGCCACCTCATATGCCGCCTCGATCCGGTCCAGGGTCTGTACCGCCGCCGCGGATGTGGCGCAGTGCACGCCGAAACCGAAGGCGTGCCTGCCCCCCGGACATACCAACAGTTTTACCAATTTGGGCCCAAGTCCTATCCAGTAAGCGGAGTTGTAACATTACGCGGATTTCGTGATCCTGCCCCTGTAAAATCTGGTCGATCCAAATCCCGAGATCGACTTCTTCCTGCCAATCCGGAGCGAAGACGCCGAGACTATCCTCGATCTCGCGGCTGAGCCCTCGAAATTCGATTCGTCGTTCCCTGGCCCTTGTTGACAAGACACAGTTCGTTGCGGCGACCCGACACAGACCGATAAGCGACTCCACCGGGCTATGCGCCTGGAGGTACGCCGATACGCCGTAGGCAACTCGTTCCGCGAGATCCCCAGCTCGATCCGAATCACCGAGTTGGCAGCCTACAAGGTTCCAAAACCAGGGCCACAGTTCCTCCATAGCCAAACGCACCTGTGGATCTATTTGGAGCCCTTTCACAGAGGGACTCAAATAGAAATCGGGAAGGCGGTTCCGATTGTCCCGGCCCCTACCGGGCATAATATAAGTCCCCCAGGTTATCTTGTAAACAAGATGGCCAAGACCACCTCTAGAAAGATGACTAATGGGCTGATCGGAATTTGACGACATTTCACGATTCTCGCGGATCTTCGTTGTGAATAATGTACGGAATCGACCATCCGAGGACAGCCCGTTTGTATCGAAACTAACCAACAGCATGCGCCTCCCCTTGTTCGACAAGACGGCCCTGGATCCGGCCAGTTCTTTGACGCAGTTATGGTAGAGAATAGAACAATTCGGTACGGGCCCAATATGCCATGCGGAATCAACGCGGCGGTAACCTCATAGAACGAGTTCGCCACCAGACCGAGCAGCGCGCCCTGGAGCAGGCAAGACGTGTCACCTGGCCGCGCCTAGCCGCGGCCGCCGGCGAACATACCGAGTGGCAGGTGTTTGGGCTTTGGTTGCGGGCGGTCGTGGATGCCGCGGGTGGCGTCCCTGACATGATCACGCTAGAGATGGAATCGAGGACTCCTAAACTCCTTGGCCGCATCCGCCCGGATATAGAGGCGGCGGTTAAGACCGGCAGCCGTCTGGGCGCCAGAATCTGGCAGGATGTCAGCATATGGGCGGAGATGAATGTCTTTATCGCCGCGAAGCGGGCCGGTTGGCTTGGTGCCGTCCGATATTTCTCTTCGATGTCGCTACGTTCGATGCAGGCGTGGTCACACTGGGAGAACGTCGACAAGGAGTGGCGCGCCGCCGCTCCCATGCAGTTTCCCAGCTACGCGCAGTGGCGGTGTGACGTTACGGCCTTGGCCAAACTGTCAAATCCCGACAGCGAAGCACAACAGGTTCTCGATTCGGTTCTCAGCGTATCTGAGGCAGAATGGAACAGGCTTCTCCACGGCTTTTCGATCCTGATAACCTTCTCTCTGTGGATGGAGTTGGTGCTCGACATTGAGGGACCAACCTCTTGTCTCGTTTCCAAGGAACTAGCAGAGATGTACCCCGGATTCAGGTTCTCGAATGGTTCGAAGGAACCGAAGGAAGTTGCTCGCTCTCTTCACAGGTGGGTGATCGAGCACTCACTCGCGATTGCCGACCAGGAACAAATGCTCGCGGCGTTGAGTTTTCACGTTAGACATCACCCGGCATATCCGGCAACGCGGAGGTACGCATTGCGTTGTCACGAGATCTGGCGCATTCAATGCCCGGATCACATGCCGTCGTTTGAGGACTGGCGACAGGCCGCAGACGCATACGTTGAAAACTGTCAAAACCTGGGAGCAAGGAGGGAACATCGGCATCAGGTTCCCTGCAAGCCCTCAAAGTCTGTTTCCTGAAGAAGCCTGAAGCGTATGTGTTGGGCCCTCTTCACCGTCGTCATCCTGCTCGTCCTGCCGAGCGTCCATCGCTGTAGCCTCATCCCTCCGGACCTTCCGACGTGGCTTTCTTTGCCTGCCAATGCCGTCCAGGATTTCGCGCACATTCTTCTTGAAGGTCGCTGCGTCCGGGGAAGGAAATCCCAGATCCACCAGAAAAACCTGGTTTTCCTTGGGAAGGCTGTCAAACGGAATTCGGTCTGGGTGCGTACGCAGAAACCGTCCAACGCCCTCCTCCGTTATCCGGTGGTCCTTCGTTTCGAGCCAGCCGCGTTCCTTCCAGCGGCGAATCTGTCGCGGCGTCACATGAAGACGGGCTGCAAGAGTGTCGACCGTAAATACGGTGAATCCATGGATCTCCTGCACCTCGTAATCGAGGCGCGCAATCTTCGCACGGACGGACTTCACGCTGTGACCGGTGCGGGCCGCGATGGATTCGATGGTTGCATCTGCTCCCAGAGCACCAAGCAACGCGGTGGTTTCTGATTGCGACCAAGATTTTGCCTTTCGCATATCGGTTTTTCTTCGCTTCTGTCCCATGGAAATCCCAAGTTTTGCCATCCGATATTCAACCGCTTTGCGCACGCTGTCCGGTCTGGGCGCAGTACGAACTACCCGGCTTTCCTGGATTTTGCGCCCCATGACGCGTTTCGCCGTCGCCGCGCCCCATCTCGTGCACAGCTCAATTAGAAGTCCGTCGGCCTCCGGCGTCCACTTGTAATTGCTGACCCCCTTTGGCCGACCCGGCTGACCGGCCGGGAGCCGCGGCTCCAATATTGGATCAAGCGTCGCCGCCAGGTTCCCTCGCTTTTTCGGCGCATGATCTGGCTGGATGCTATCTGCCCCCGAAGTCTTTTTGGCCTGTGTTCCATGTTGGTCGGTGACCAACTGACTGGCAGTTTTCGACTTCAGCATCCTATCCCTCCACAACAAACGCTTGGCAATGCCAGCGCGTGTTGCGTCAAGAATCCCTTCTACATATATGGCCATCCTGCAACGCGTTTTTTGACAACAAACTCTCACGCGCTGCTAGCGTTTCCGGCTAAAACAGACTGAGTTATGTGTTATTCCAAACGGTGGCAGGGGGGATGGTTCTTGCCGTGCGGTCCTGCTGAGGACCGGAGGCACTTCTTTGCGCGGGAAGAATGTCAATGCCTCATGTCAGCCGCACGTGTTGGCCACGCCTAAGTGCGGCGCCTTGGACAGGTACACCTGATGCGAGCGCCGTTCTCACCTTCGCGTTGTCCAACTCACGCCTCAGCAGTCCGTTACCGTCCAGCGTCAGGCGTGCCCGCAGAGCGTGTTCCTCTGGAAGATGTCGGAGCAATTCCTCCAATTCAGGAAAGGCGAGGGTAATTGAGACCCGACAATACTCCGAGGGGATCCGGTCGACGCCGTCCACAACGAGCGAGTCCTGGCTGTTCTTCCGTAACGAGATCGTATTCAGCCTTCCCTTCATGCACCGCAGGCCGCGCGTTTCCATAAAGTACTTGAGAAGGCTCTTCAGGCGCTCGACCTTGTTTTCGGCCGAAGTCTGCCTGGACTGTAGCCGATCGATTTCGGACTTAGCGTTCCGCGCTTCGAATTCCTGCGACTTGATGTAGTTGGCGATATTGTCCACCTTCGCCCCGAATGCCTCGCAGTAGTCGAGCAAAGCCTGTCGCAGTTCCTCTGGTGTATCTCCGTTGTTGTCGGCCGCTGCCTCGGCAGCGGATTCCATCAGCAGCGACAGGGATTCGTCCAGATCAAACAGCGCCATTTCTGAGGCCAGAGTCTGCGGTAACGATAACGGCGTCTGACATGCCATAAAGCCTCCGTGTCGCGCGGAAGACGCACACGTCAATCGGCATGCGCGCCTGATCCGAATCTGAGTACTTCGCTGCTTTCGAGTAATTTCCGAACTAGCCGACTCAAAACAGCGGGAGCTGATCCTCGGAGGGCGCTGAAGCGATTCTCCGACGTGCAGCGGCTGCCGGCGCATCTCTCCCGAATACCAACAAGGGAGCGGAACGCGGCACGGTGATTTGTGGCGGCTCAACTGTGGGTTTCGGCGCCGGCGGCACTGGCTCCTGGTTCTGCGGTTGTTGAGTCTGAAGAGCTCGCCAGACTTCGTCCGCAGATTGTCCGACGCCCTGGTGCATCACCAATTCGCGCGCCAGCGTGGTGAGCACATCGGCGCCATCGTCCATTGCCTGCAGCCCGCTATCGGAGAATTTGCCCTCAATCGCCATCGAGACCAGAAGTTTCCTTCCCATGAGTCGAAGACAACCGACCTGGGCCGTGTTCTCATAGCAGAGAAATCGCACCGTCACGGGCTTGGTTTGGCCAATTCTCCAACTTCGGCGGCTGGCCTGCCTCAAAGTGAAGGTGGAGTATCCCGTCTGATACCAGATAATTGCTGGACAGAATATTAAGTCTAAGTTATGTGGAATGTGGCTCTCTTGACAGGTTTGCACCGGGCAGTCGAGCGATGATCCTCATTTCTCTTGAAACCAGTTCCAGTGCCACCTGTTTCAGGCCATCGGATGAACCGGGTGGTTCATTTCGAAGCGGGGGACTGCGCGGTTGTCCTGGCTTTTTGCCGCCGGAAAGCATGCCAAGCCAGGCAGGGCCCGGGCGGGTGCAGAAGGAATGAGTGCGGGTTGGCACTCCGGCCAGTTCGCGATACCGCCGTAACTGGAAAGTTTGCCAGCGGCCGATCAGTGCAACGAGTCGGCAAACCGACCAAGCGGCGCAACGTCGCTTCTTTCTGGCCGTCGTTTCCGTCAGCCGTTCGTAGAAGGCATCTCCCTCGACGTGATCTCGTACTTGAACCTGTCCGGATCGAGGGTGTCTAGCCTGCCGTCCGTCGTTTCGGCCTGCGGATACATGAGGAAGCCAACTGCCGCACCCGCAGATGATGGCAACGCGACATCGTGCGCGAAGTTAAACGCCATCCAATTCATCTCCCAGGACCCGAATAGCCTAGCGCGCGCCCTCTTTACCATCTCGTCATCAACCGGTCGATTTCCGGGTGGTTCTTCCAGAACAACCTTTCGCACGTCTGCGGGATCTACAGGAACCCAGCCGTAGCCGCCGATGAACACCTCAGCGCGGCAGTGCTGTGCTCTCGTAATATTTTCCGACGTGGTGCCAAGGCTCTTGTATCCCATTCCGGATTTGGCGATGCGGATGCCATACACGTCGCGTGCTGGCAGGCCAGCGGCACGGGCCAGGCCGACATAGAGCGCGTTGATGTCAGCGCATTTCCCGCCCAGATCCTTAGACTCCAGCATGAAGCGGATGTCGCCGCGGCCGCAGCCGCGTGTTTTCGGATCCCGAAACGTGTTATCGACGATCCACTCGTAAATTGCGCGCGCCCTCTCGACGTCGGTCTTCGCACCCCGCGTGATTTCCGTTGCCGTCGCTTTCACTATGCCGTTGATCGGCAGGAGTTTGGTAGGCCGAAGAAAATGTTGCAACTCCGCTCGGTTTCCGCTGGCGGCGCCTCGCCGGGGCACGGAGAGATCGACCGCATAGTTCTTTGTTGCCACCCGACTTGAGAGCGTGAGGATGGGCTTCACGCCAGCAGGGAATTCTGCGGTGATGATTCCGAGCCCCTCTGCCCTGCCTTCCACGATCCGTCCGGTGCCCCCCTCCGCTATAAACCTGTTAGAGAGCGTCTTCTGGAAAGGCGTCTTACTGATAAGCGCCGCAGGTAGCCAAACGCGCGTTGCCCCTGAAGACCTTAGGATTTCGACGCGCGTTCTTACTTCGAACGTGCGCCAGTCATCAGGCGTTACGCCCTCAGCGACCAGGCCCTGCGTCCTCGCAAATGCAAGGCTGGCGGAAGCGCATCGCACAAAATCGCGACGGTTCATAGACGAGCCCTTTCGACCGAAGTCTTTGACTTACCGACATCTTACGCCCTGCTGCCGCCGACTTCAGCGCGCCAAGCACATCTGAGTTGCTTGTCTCCGGGCGTGTCACGATCACGAATCCGGAGCTAAGGCGAGAGCTAGGCGAAACCCGCCATCACTTTACAGAAGACGGTATCTACCACTGGCACCCTGAGGACTTACCGGCCGCTTGCTTCGGTGATTTTGTCGATGACGATCGCGGCGGAGCCACCGCGGGTATAGGTCTTGCCCGTCACCGTGACGCGCTTGCCGGCGAACGGCATCAGCCGCTTATTCTGACCTTCGGCCGGCATGGTTTCCGCGATCGGCCAGTAAATGGAGCCGTCGTCCTGTAAGATGACGAGCGGCGATCCATTCTTGGCGCAGGATACCGCGCAATCGACGCTGATCGGTTTGGTCAGTCCCTTAGTGAAGGCACAAGCGGAGTCGAGCACCCATCCTGTGACTGTTTTCTGGTCGGCCGAAAAGCCGGACGCGCTCGCGACGATCCCGAGAATGGTGGCGATTGCCAATCGGTGTTTCATGGGAGCCAATTCTACTTGCAGGGGCGGCAGCGCGCAATAGTAGGAAGGTATTAGTAGGAAGGCATTAACTCCCAGCGGCCTCGGCGCGCAGTTGAGGCGCCGGAAGTCGCTGGCCTGCATTCGCGTTGTATGCCGGCATGACGAGCATGAGCCCCGCGGAAAAGAGCACGAGGAAGGAGAGTTTTTGCGCCAGCGCCTGATAGGACGCGGTCGTGTCGAAGGCCCGGCCCATCAGAACCGGACCGATTGCACCAGCTACGGCGTACCCCGTCCACGTAAGCCCGTAGAGCATCGAGAACGATCGTAGGCCGAAGTATCTCGTCAATATATACGGAGTGATGTCGGCTTCGCCACCCATGCCTGTGCCGATCAGAACCGCCGCGAGTGAGCCCATCGCCAGCGAATGCGCGGCTGAGAGGATGAAGGTGCCCAGGGCGGCCAGCGACAGCATACAGAAGGCCAGGCGCGGCGCGAAGAAACGGTCGAGAAGCCAACCCGTGACCAGTCTGCTCAGAAGGCTCGCCGCGCCCATCAACGAAACCGCGATGGCTGCGTCATGAGCCGAGACGCCGCGGTCCGTCAGCAAGGCGGAAAGATGCGTGATCATGCCGTTCTGGCCGATCGAACACAGAAAAAGAACCAATACCAGAATCCAGAACGCGCGCGAAAGCAAGGCCTGCCGAACCGAAGCGCCCCCTGCGTCCCCTTCAAGGCCGCGATGGAAGCCGGGCTTTTCGCGAATCAGCGGCACCACCACGGGCAACCCGAGCGCCAGAACCAGGGCGCCGAGAGTAGCGAAAGCGCCGCGCCAGCCCAGGCCCTGGATTAGAGCTTGCGCCACGGGCGGCAGAACCATGGCGCCCACGGCACCGCCCATCATCATCAGCGCCAGCGCCATTCCTCGACGGCGCTCGAACCACGTGGAAACGGCGCGCGAATAGGCCAACATGGCAGTGCCGTTCCCGACTGCCCCGAGAATCGCGAAGATTGCGTAGAGGTGCCAGAGGTGCGGCGTTAGCAGGGCAAGGGAAGCGAAAGAGCATCCAAAGACGGTCACGCACGGCAGGATGACGCGCCTCGCTCCCACCCGGTCCAGCAGGTGCCCAAGCAGCGGCGAACAAGCCGCAATCATCAGGGCGGCGATACTGAAGGCCAACGATGCCGCCTGCCGGGACCACCCGAATTCTTCCGTCACGGGCTTCAGAAAAATCCCGAATGTGTAAACCAGCAGAGAGGCAAAGCCGACCAGTACACCCGCCCCGGAGGCGAAGGCCACCCTCCAGCCAGGATAGGCGAGAGAGCTTTCGTCCAGCCGGGAACCGCTGATGTTACTTTCTGACATAGCCTACGCTGGCCGACCGCTTCCCGCCCTGCCGGTGTGCCTCATCCGATAGCGCGTGCACACCGCTGGCATCAATCCACCGATTGTAGAAGTTGAACAGGGCACATACGGTGATGGCATAGTAAATCGCCGCGTCGTCCCAGCCCACGGCGTGCAGGGGTTCCATGTCCGCCGGCGTGATGTCGGGCGAGTGGTGATTCACCCGGTCGACAAAGCGGAGAAGGGCCTTCTCCTTTTCGCTGAGGCCGGACGTCTCCAGATCGCGAATCACTCCAGCCACGTACTGTTCTCCGTCGATCTGCGTTGCGCTCTCCTTTTCCAAAAGAACCGCCGCGACCGCGGCGTGAGACTTCAGTCAAAACGGGCAGTGATTGCGTGCGGAGGTATACGCGGCAATTAGCTCCCTGAGTCCTGGGCTTAGGGGCGCAGACTCGCGCATGATCTCCTGCGTGAATCGCGCCAAGTGGCTTGTGGCCTCCGTCCTGAAGGCGAACATGTGCCAGATCTGCGGGTACTCGGGACCCGCCGCCTGCATCATCCGAACGGCGTCGGCATAAGGTCCCGGCTGCGGGTTATTCTCCACGCCGGGAAGAAACATTGGCTCCATCTTGCCTGCTGGTTTCGGGTCTTCGCTCATGATTGGCTCGTGGTCAAAAAATGAATTTCAGCGCAAACTGCATCAATCGCGGCGGCGCGGCTGTAAAAATATGCCCGAAATTCGCCGAGTTCAAGTCCGCCACTGGCAGGCCGAAGTTCGGGTGGTTGATGGCGTTGAAGGACTCGGCGCGGAATTGCAGACGTGCGGTCTCTCTGACAACGAAGGTGCGCGTCAACGACAGGTCCAGATCCGTGAATGCCGGACCGCGCGCGATGTTGCGGCCGGCGTTGCCGAACTGGCCGGCCTGAGTCTGCGGATTCAAACGCTGGAAATCGGCCGGGCTAAGCCACTGATTCACGGTGTGCGGTCCGCTGTTGGGGTCGGCAATCAGGTTGGGGCGGCTGGCGGGGAATCCCGAAATGGGTGGGCTGTTTGCCTGTAGCGACACGTTGGTGGAATCGGACACCGTGAAAGGTGTTGGCGAGCTGTGAGTGGCGATGGCATTGAGTTGCCACCCGTTGGCGACGAGTCGAAGCGCGCGGGCGGCGGTGCCGGCGATGCGCGGCTCCCAACTGGCGCTCGCTACGAAACGCTGGCGTGCATCGAAGAGCGAGGGGCCATGTTCGGCTGCCAGGTCGAAGGGATTCTGCGCCAGATCGTTCTCGCCCGCCAAAGGTTTCGCCGAGGAGCCGGAAAGATTCATCGAAGACAGATAGTCCAGCGACTTAGAGTACCAGTAAGAGACGTTGAATCCGATGCCGGACGCGTAACGGCGCGACACGCTGGCTTGGCCCGCGTGATAGGTAGAGTTCGTGATATCCGACAGCAAGCCGACCGTCGAGAAGTCGCAGGTTCCACCGTTAGCAGGGCAGTTCGCGTAAATTCTACGGGCGTCCGCATTCTGGGCGGTAGCGCCCGGTCCATAGACCGCGGGATTCGCTTCGACATTTCGCGGGAGATGCGTCCCCTTGGCGCCCACGTAGCGAACCTCTAACAGGTACTGGACGAAGAACGAACGTTGAATACTGAAATTCCAGTCCTGCGCGTACGGCGGCCGCGCGGCCGGATCTATTCCGAACACGGTGGACGGCCTTACGAAGGTGTTGGGCGCCGGGAAAGTGTGGCCGGAATAAGGGTCGGCGAAGTTGAGCCCGGCGCCGCCGTATTGGTTGAACTGCGCCCAAGGCAGCGAACTCACGGGTGCCTGAGGTGCCACCCCAGCGCCGCTTTGGAACTGATCGTAGAAGATTCCGTAGCTGGACCGGATGGACCACTCGCCGTGCCCGGTCGGATCCCAGGCAAAGCCAATGCGCGGCATAAAGCCGTTGTAGCTTTGCGCGATGCCCGGTCCTATGCCGGGATCGCCCGGGAACGCCAGGCCCTTCGGCGCACCTGGCATCACTTGCGATTGGAATCCGGGTATGAAACCGTTCAGCCGGTTGCGAATCTCCCGAATGGGATTGAGGCGCTCATAACGTATGCCGTAGTTCAACGTGAAGCGCTTCGTGACGCGCCACTCGTCTTGTGCGTAGGAACTGAGGTTCCACAGTCGCAGCCCGCGATGAAAGTCGCCGAGTCCTTGATAGAAGGTGACCGGAGCACCGAGCAACAGGTTCGCAATGGCGTTGTTAGTGGGGAATGTCCCGGCAAACACGAAAAATGCATTCGGCGCAATCGCCTGGAACATGTTGATTTGCGTGCGCAGAAATCCGCCACCGAATTTCAGCGAATGCGCGCCCCGCACCCAGGAAAGCCCATCCTGGATCTCGTAACTGTTCTGCGCCGAGAGGCGCGGCCCGGTAATCGCGCCGCCGATGGGCGAGTAGCCGCTGATATTGAAGAAGGGCGGTCCCTGTCCCACGTCCGAAGCCGAGTTGAAATGGAAGCCCAGGGCGGACGGCGGCGTCTGGTTGAGCCGCCGGTCGAAATCGAAGAGGTACCGGAAGAATGTCGCCCGGAGAGAGTTGCTGACCGACGGCGAGAAGAGGTGGGAACTGGAGAGCACCCCCGAGTGAGTCGTAATGTTATCGCGCGTGGGGAATCCGGGTACATCGGTGCCGCGCACCGAGACTGGGTTGATGTCATAGCCGCCGGAATAGGAGTAACGCGCAAACAACTGGTCCCTTGTTGAAGCGTTGAAATCCGCCCGCAGGCCCGCCTGGTCGAAGAAGTTTGTGCCAACCACGGTGGACCGATAGATGGAAGGCGACACATTGCCCAGCGGATACATCGCCAGAACATTCGGCGCCACCGGATTGACGGCTTGTGCGGGAATCTGGTTGCCCGGGAGCGGCACGCCTCCGGCCGCAAAATTGATGAGCGGCGTCCCCAGCCCTGAAAAATCGCCGGTCCGCTGCTGCGCCGTCGGCACTGTCGCCGAATTGGTGACGCCCTGCTTGTTGCGGAAACCTTCGTAATAACCGAAGAAAAAGAGACGGTCGTTCTTCACCGGACCGCCCACCGTTCCGCCGAACTGGTTCTGCTTGAGAGGCTCCACGTTCTGCGAGAAGAAGTTGCGCGCGTCGAGCGCGTCGTTGCGCAGAAACTCGTACAGCGTACCGTGGTACTGATTGCCCCCGGCGCGTGTCACCACGCTTGTGGTGGCGCCGCTGGTGCCCCCATACTCAGGCGGTGCGCTCTGGGTAAGAATTCGGAATTCCGAGATGGCGTCCACCGGTGTCTTCAGCGCGTAACCGCCATCCATGCGATTGATGTTCTGCGCGCCGTCCAGCAAGTAAAGATTTGACTCAGGCCGCATGCCATTCACGGTATAAGCCTGCCCCTGCCGCAGCGTCCCACCGCCCGTCAAAACCCCCGCGGTCAACGGTGCCACGCCTGTCTGCAGGAGTCCTAATTGTGTGAAGTTACGTCCATTCAGTGGCAGGTCGAGAACCTCGCGCCCGCTGACCACCTTTCCCAACGTGTTGGTCGACGAGTCCAGCAGAGACGCGTCGGCGGTTACGTTTACGGTCTCCTGGACCGATGCCAGGTCGAGTTGCACGTCCACACGGACAGTCTGGCTGACGTTTACCTGGATCGGCTGCTGCACGTATTTCGCAAACTTAGCCGCTTCCACGGTGAGGCTGTACTGCCCAATCGGCAATAGGGGCAGACGAAACAGCCCGCTCGCCGGAGTCAGAACCTCCATCGCCAGTCCGGTGTCGAGACTCCTGGCGGAAACACGCGCGCCCGCAATTCCACCGCCGGTCTTGTCTGCAATTTCGCCTTCGATCACGCCTCTTGGGTCCTGTCCCTTTAACGGCGCGGAAGCTAATACCAGTAACGCAAGTAGTGTAGAAGTTGCTCTCATTGGATATGCCTATCGGACCCCGAGGGTCTTGTTGGACATAGACGGACACAGGCAGGAGCATCACCCCTCTCACACCCAAGCATCCCTCCATGATGTTTTGACGAGATTATCCCCAGATCGCTTCCAGCGCAATAGTCTGAACATATTACTCGCGACCGCGGCTGCGTGGCCTGTCACTTCAGACAACTGCGTTGAGAGTTGCTTCCTCGACTGACGTTGACTCTCCACAGGCCATTAGTAGATTTCCATTATTGTGCTCCTTGGAGATTGCAGATACGATGCTTTCTCTTGACAATTCGATAACCGTCTCATCGCAGGCCATTAAGTCTCGCAGCAAGAGGAGCCGAGGTAGTAACTCCACTCTTGCTGGTGGACACGCGGGATTTCTATGTCCGCCGGGTGTTACTCCGTCCGCGGGGCGAAGTGAAGCCCGATTGTATTGAACTTACCGCGACTATTATCGTTGCGCGCGCTTGTCTGCGAGCGTAGAGTAACTCCGCGACACTGAAGGAAATACTTCAGCGTCCATCGGATGCGCCCCGTTCCGGCGCACGTATCACCGTGATGGCCAGAGTAGTTCTCGTAAGCGAGCTCGCCCGGAGGCGCCGGGCAGATCGCTGACGACGTGGAATGCAGGGCGTGGACAGGAACAATAGCGTGAATATAGGACGAAAGCAGACAGGCCGGCGTGCCCTGTTAACGGCGGCCGGGCTTATTGCCACAGGCGGCTTGCCGGCGGCAGTTTCGGCGCTGGGAGGAATCGCCAACGGCGGACGTCGAAAGCGCGCCTGGTGGGTGAAAGCCGTCGACCGGCCTACTCTGGCGCAGAAGACCAGTGAGTTCGGGCGCTTCTCCGGAAACAACATCTTTGCGATCTACAAGCAGTTGAAAACCGAGCGCGATGGAGCCGGCTCGTTCGAAGCGGAGCAGGGCGACAAGGCCAAGCGCCTGGCTGGGTGGATGCGACAGCGGAAGCCCGGCTACAGTTTGCCCGACCACCAGTTGAGCGAAGGCTCCTGGACCCTGATGAACAGCACCGAACCGGGCGCTGGGCTGCTATCGTGGACGCGCATCGCCGTGAAGACGCCGGCTGAATTGGGCGTCGGGCGTCACACATCTTCGCAGGAGGAGATGGCGAAGACGGTGAAAGCCGCGGCGCGACTCTACGGCGCCGGCCTGGTTGGGATCGCACCGATGAATGAGAGTTATGTCAACCTCCGGCAAGCGAAAAAGGACATCGTCTTCGAAGACGCCGAAGTCCCCGCGGTAACCGACGCGAAGTTCGTGATTCCCAGAGCGATGAAATGGGTGGTAGCCATCGCCATCCCAATGGACCTCGACCTTCTCTCTCGCGCCCCCACGTCGCTCGGCGACGCCGCTACCGGACTCGGCTACAGCCACTCCGCATTCACCGTGGCATCGTTGGCCGAGTTCATTCGCGGCCTCGGCTATCAGGCCATTCCCAGCGTGAACGATACGGCGCTGAGCGTGCCGTTCGCGGTTGAGGCGGGTATTGGGGAACTCAGCCGCCTCAACAAACTGGTCACACCGGAATTCGGTCCCGCGGTCCGGCTGTGCAAGGTCTTCACCGATCTGCCGATGGCTTGCGACAAGCCCGTCGATTTCGGATTGGTTGAATTCTGCAAGAAGTGCAAGAAGTGCGCCGAGGCGTGTCCAGCGGGCGCGCTGTCGTTCGACGACGAACCGAGTTTCAAGACCAGAGGCCCGTGGAACAATCCCGGGCACAAGGCATGGTTCGAGGATTCTTACCTGTGCTTCCAACACTGGCAGCAAGTCGACAACGGGTGCGGCGTGTGCCTGGCGAGTTGCCCTTATACGAAAGCCGCCCAGGCTTGGGTTCACGACGTGGTGAAAGCCACCGCCTCCGTAGCGCCGGCCGCGGATGGCCTTTTCCGCATCATGGACGACGCCCTCGGCTATGGGAGGCAGCACGACCCCGAACAATGGTGGACGAAAGATCCTCCGTCCGGTGCAAGAGGATGAGTATGCCCAACGGTGCGAACACCCTTACTGTCACGATCCGAAAGCGGCCGTGGTGGTTCTGGGCTCTCGCCGGATTGTGCATGCTGCTGGAAGTGTTCTTCCTGCAGACGGCTTTGGCGAGCGCGCGAGAGAGTGAATACCGCGCGGCCGCCATCAGTTGGGTTGCGGTTGCCGTCCTGGCAGCCGCCGGTGCCCTGGTCTGGTTCCTCCAGGGCCGCTCGCGCACTGCGGTGGCCAGGTCCACCGGCGAAGCTTCAAACAGCTTATGACTATCGTTCCTACTAGGGAGATCATACGTATGAAACGGCTTGGTGTTGTCGCATTGTCGTTGGTGTGTCTGTGCCCCGTTGTTCGCGCACAGACCCCCATCGGAACACTCGAAGGACAGATTACCGATCCCGCCGCGGCGATGGTTTCCAACGCCGAAGTCAGCGTCCACAACGCGCAGACGGGTCTCACGCGTGCCGGGCATTCCTCGCACCAGGGCTCGTTCCATTTCTCCGACTTGCCTATCGGCAACTACCTTCTCGAGGTGAAGTCCCCTGGATTCGCCCCGTATTCGGCTTCGTCCATTCGCATCGATATCGGCCAGGTCGTGAACTGGCCCGTGCAACTGCAGATCGCCGGCGAGCACAGCGAAGTAAACGTCAGCGGCCAGACAGTGACCGTCGACAGTAGCCCGACCATCGGAAACGTGGTCTCCGAAAAACAGGCGGCCGATCTTCCCCTGAATGGCCGAGACCTCACGCAACTCGGTCTGCTCCAGCCCGGAGTCTCTCCCATGACGGCGGGTCTTTCCCAGGCGGGGGGCATCGCGCGCAGCGGCCAGGCGTACGCGGTGAATGGCCAGCGCCCGGAATCCAATAACTACCTGCTCGATGGCGCCAGCAACGTAGACAGCGTGAATGGCGGATACGCACTGCGCACGCCCGTGGATGCCGTCAACGAGTTCCGCATTCTCACGCTGAACGCCTCGGCCGAATATGGCAATACCAGTGGCGCGACAACATCGGTGGTCACCAAGTCTGGCGGTAACAGTTTTCATGGCGACGTCTACGAGTTCCTGCGGAACAACGCCATGGACGCGCGCAATTTCTTCGCCGCGCAAACCGAACCACTGCACCGCAATCAGTACGGCGCCACGCTGGGTGGCCCCGTCCGCAAAAACAGGGATTTCTTTTTCGCCTACTACGAAGGCCAGCGCGATTCAGCGGGAACGACTCAGGCCGCTATTGTTCCCACTGCCGCGGAGCGAAACGGCGATTTCTCCGGACTCAGCGATCCCGCCACGGGGCAGCCCGTTCCCCTAATCAACGAATTCACCGGCCAGCCGTTTCCGGGAAACCAGATCCCGTCTTACATGCAGAACCCGATCGCCGTGCAGGCGGAGAAACTGTATCCCCTGCCCAACATTGGTACCAACGTATTTGAATCTACCCAACTTGGATCGACGAACTACGATCAGGGCGGCGTCCGCCTGGATCACTACTTCGGGCCGAACGACCAGTTCTTTGCACGGTTTTCCACGTCGTCTCTGCACCAATTCGATCCGCTGCCTATCTCAGGAGCAGGCGTTCCCGGCTTTCCGGTGACCGACGACATAACTACCAATTCCGCCACGGCCTCCTGGGTCCACCTGATTTCGCCGCTGACCGTGCAGACCGTTCGCGCCTCTTTCCTGCGCAATGTGTTCCTGGCCGGACAGGCAGCTAATCACACGCCCGGCAGCAGCCTCGGGTTTCAGTACCAACCTACCCTCGGGTTGAACCAAGGCGTACCATACCTGATCGTGAGCGGCTACGCATCGCTGGGCAATCCGATTACGGGGCCGCAGAACACCTATCAGAACGACTACCAGGGATCCTACTCCTTAGCCCTGACCCGCGGCCGCCACAACCTCAAGTTCGGCGCCGATCTGGTACGCCAACAGATTAATGCCATCCTCGGAATCGCCACGAACGGCTTCTTCGTCTTCGCGCCCTTCCCCGCCAGCGATTCTTTCGCCAGTTTTCTACTCGGGCAATCGGTGCAGTTCTTTCAGGGTGGCGGCCAGTTCGACCGCGGACTTCGAAAGTGGATCGCAGCCGGGTACGCCCAGGATGAGTACCGGATAAACTCGCGTCTGACTCTTAACCTGGGTCTGCGATACGAAGTGAATACGCCCTACGTCGACATTCGGAATCGCATGAACGCTTGGGCGCCGGGACAGCAATCGAAGATCTACCCGAACGCCCCGGAAGGTCTGCTCTTCCCAGGCGACCCGGGTGTGCCCGCGGGTGTCGCCGCGGTCGACTATCGCGAGATCATGCCGCGCGTGGGCCTCGCCTGGGATCCATTCGGAGGCAACAGAACCGTCGTGCGGGCCGGGTACGGAATTTTCTACGATGGATTTACCAATGGCGTGGGCGGTCCGCTCCAGGCGGCCATCAGCGCGCTGCCGTGGACCCAGGCATACCAGTTGCCCGGTCCGGGATTTAACCTGGCCAATCCATACGGCAGTGCAGTCACTCCGTTTGGCAGCCAGACGTTCGTTGCGCCGGCCACGGTACTCACCGTGCAGTCGGGTATGCGGCCGCCGTACTCGCAGAACTGGAATCTTTCCATTGAGCGGACCATCGCTACGGACTATCTGCTCGACGTCCGCTACGTCGGCAACAAAGGCACGCATCTGCCGCGTTTTATCGAAGCGAATCCCAGCATCTATGGGCCGGGCGTCAACTCGAACAACAACAACCAGATTCGTCAGTACACCACGTGCAACGCCGCCGGCCTCTGCAATTACGGGTCGGTCGGATTACTCGCCGATGATTCCAGTTCCACGTACCACGCGTTGGAAGTGGCCTTTTCACGGCAGTACGCGCACGGCCTCAGCTTCCTGGCATCTTATTGGTACTCGAAGAGTCTTGACTATATCTCCACGCTGAACGTCGCCGGTTCGGCGCCCACCCTGGTGGCCGGCGAAAACGATTTGGCGCAAAACCCGTTCGATTTGCGGGCCGAGCATGGCCCGTCGCTGTTCGATGCCACGCAGCGGTTCGTGCTCAGCGGAACCTGGGCACTGCCGGGCCGGCACTGGGCTTCGAGAGCCGTGGCATTCCTTGCCGACGGCTGGCAGCTCAACGCGATTGCCAGCCTGTCTACGGGCACGCCGTTTACCGTCTACGATAGCGCTGACGTTTCCTTGCAGGGCAGTGCGCCAGAAATCAGCGGGTTCTACTCCAGCCGGCCCAACTTGATTTCCGATCCAAACGCGGACCAGCCTCACACGCCGAACGAGTGGGTGAGCCGTGCGCCGTTCCTGCAACTCAACCCACAAACGCAGGCTGGCCAGTTCGGAAATGAGGGTCGCAATGTAGTGCGCGGGCCGGGAATCGAGAACGTCGACCTCTCGTTCTTCAAGTACTTCAGAATCGACGAGGCCAGGCGCATGCAGTTCCGGGCGGAGTGCTTCAACCTGCTGAACCATGCGAATTTCGGACTGCCCGTGAACGACCTGGAGTCTCCCGCGTTCGGTCAGATCCTCCAGGCGGGGCCGCCCCGTCTGCTGCAACTCGCGCTGAAGTTCGTGTTCTAGAGGCAACCGCTTGCAGGACTGCGGCAGGTCATTTATGGAAAGACACGTATTCGCTAGTCTTTTTACACTATTTACCAACAGCTAAAAAGATGGGAAACTACTAATCTTTCCTGAAGGTGTCGCGCCGACTGGGCGACGCTCAAGTAGTGAATCGAATCGACGGCGGCTCGCTATGAATCCTCCGTCAATGCGATGAAATCAGAAAATCTGTCTTGCACGAAAGGCTCATGATGTCCAAGCTGTTGGTGCTTCTCCTCGCGACAGGCGCATCGATGTACGCGCAGAGCAATTTTGCGACGTTGAGTGGAAAACTTCAGGACCCTGCACAGACGCCGATTTCCGGGGCACGGGTCACGGTCACCGCCAAAACGACCGCCGCTGCCCGCCAGACCTCGACGAACTACCAAGGTCTGTTCGAGGTCCCCAATCTGGTCCCCGGCGACTATTCGTTACAAGTGAGCGCCGACGGTTTTGCGGACCTCAAACGCGATGTCGTTCTCGAGGTCGGCCAGCACATGGGGCTCGATCTTTCGCTGCAACTCGGAGGGAAGTACGAGACCGTGTCCGTTATTGCGTCCGCCGAGAGTCTGAATACGCAGGACGCCAGCATCGGCGAAGTGGTGGAACCGAAGTCGATTCAGGATCTGCCGCTGAATGGCCGGATGTTGATAGACCTGGCGCTCACCGTGCCGGACGCACACGTCAGCCACGGCGCGCAAACCGGCGACATGAGCCCACTCTACTGGCGCCCTGGCCAGAGGTCCGCGCTGACTATTGGCGGCAACCGGCCTAATGCCAATTTTTACCTGCTCGACGGCGTCACGAATACGGACCCGACGTTCAACACCATGAATTTGAGCTTGTCGCCGGATGCCGTACAAGAGTTTCAAGTGCAAACCGGCAGTTACTCGGCGGAACTCGGCGGCGCGGGCGGCGGCCAGGTGAATATCGTCACCCGCCAGGGCGGGAGCGACTTCCACGGGACAGGTTATGAATTCCTCCGGAACAACGGCCTCGACGCGCGCACGTGGAATGAGATGCCCGGGACGAGCCATCTCGTGCAGAATAACTACGGCGGCTCGATCGGCGGTCCGCTCTTCGGGAAACAGACTTTCTTCTTCGCCAACTATGAGGGCTTCCGCCAGACCCAGGCGCAGACCGCAATGGACACGGTCCCGACGGACGCGGAAGCGCGCGGCGACTTCACCGCCAGCGGCGCCACCGTTTTCGACCCCTCCACCTCCCATGCGAATCCGAACTACAACCCGGCGCTGCCGGCGAGCACCGCCAATCCCCAGACGCTGCGCAACGCGTTCCCGAACAACGTCATTCCGGTCACACGGCTCAATCCGGCGGCCGCCCTGATGATGAAGAATTACGTGCCGCGCCCGAACACGATGGGCGACATGGGTTACGGCATGACGATGAACGGAACGCCGGCCGTTTTCGGCTCCGGCATGGACTCCAATAACCTGCTCGATGTCCGCGACGGCCTTGAGAGGAACAATCAGGGCACCATTCGGGTCGACCGCACGTTCGGCAACAGCGGCACACTCAATGCCCGCTTCTCGTCGAGCAACGAACAGGGATTCATGCCGCAGAACCTTCCCGGCTACGGCTTCAACTTCGACAATGCCTCCCAGAACGGTTCCATTATCTGGACGCGCACCCTCTCACCGGCCATAGTGAACACGGCCTCCGTCGGCGTATCCCGTTTGGCCATGCACCACTGGACACAAAACAACGGCGTGAACGACATCGTGGACACGCTGGGAATTACCGGGACGAACTTCGGCGGACCGGCCGCATGGGGCGCTCCCTATTTCAATGTCCAGGGTTACTCCCCGTTCGGTGACGCATGGCAGGCCACGCCGATGCACCAGTGGAGTACCAGCTTCGAAGGCCGCGAAACACTTTCCTGGCAGAAGGGCCCCCACAGCTTCAAGTTTGGAGGAGACTACCGGAAGGTGATCTGGCCCATGTGGGCACTGGTCCAAAGTCGTGGGTACTACCAATTCACGCCGGGTTTCACCACGCAAACGGCGACCAACGACGGCACCGGTTCCGCCTTGGCAAGTTTCCTGCTGGGCGATCCCGCGTCCCGGCAATTGCAGGCCGGCGTGCCCAGCATGAACCTGCGCAACTGGTCGGTAGACGCCTTCGCGCAGGACACCTGGCGCGTCACGTCATCCACGACGATCGATGCCGGCGTGCGTTACGAATTCGAAACGCCGCTGGTGGACATCCAGCGCCACTGGAGTAATATCATGCAGGAGAATGGCAAGCTGGTGGCCTTCATCGGTGGTCAAAATGGCATGCCGCGCGGCCTGCAATATCCCCCCAAGCTACGCTTCGCCCCGCGGCTTGGCGTGGCGCACCATTTCAAGCAGAGCGGCCTCGTGCTCCGCATCGCTTACGGTATCTTCTATATGCCGGTGGATATGAACACTTGGTGCAACCAGTTGCACAACGTGCCCATCCTGTTCCCCATCACGCAGCAGAGCGATAACTTCACTCCACAGATTAACGGATTCAACTTCCCACAGCCCGTGCTCGGCAACACGGTGGTGAGTTTCACGGGCTTCGATCCTCACGCGCGAGCGCAGTACGTGCAGCAGTGGAGCGGCTCCCTCCAGAAGAGCCTTGGGACCGCGACGACGCTCGAAGCCGGTTATCACGGCGAGCGCGGACTGCATCTGCAACAAGCGCACCTGATCAACAATGCGCTTCCTGGACCGGGCGCCATACAACCACGCCGGCCCTATGCCACCGCCACGTTTCAGCCGGGTACCGTGTTTCCGGACACGATCCAGGTGGCGAGTAGCACCTTCCCGGTCAGTGCCGTGAACAATCTCCAGAACACCGCCCGAAGCTGGTACGACGCCGGCTACCTCAGCTTGCGGCGGCGGTATTCGGGCGGGCTGAGTCTGCTGGCCAATTACACCTTCGCCAAGAATCTGAGCAATGCTCCCGAGTTTCGCTCACCCATGGCCGAATCCTCGATTCCGCAGAACAATAACGATCTTGACGCGGAGAAAGGGCCCGCGTGCGACGTGCGCCAACGTCTCTCGCTGAGCATCGTGTATGAACTGCCCGCCTGGAAAACCGCGGATTGGAGGCGCGCGCTCACGCGCAACTGGCGGCTCTCCACCATCTATCAGATACAGAGCGGCTCTCCGTTCACCATTTCGGTATTTGGCGACACCGCGAACTCAGGATCGATCGTAGGTGAGAATCCCATACGAGCCAACTACAATGGGCAGGCAGTTTTCGGCGCAGGTACGGGAACAACGGCGGAATGGTTCAATCCCTCCGCTTTCAGCACGCCGGCCGCGTACACCTTCGGCAACGTCGGACGAAATACCGTCTACGGGCCTGGCATGCAGACGATGGATCTCGCGCTGGTCCGTTCGTTCGTGCTGGCCGAACGACTGCACATGGAACTTCGCGGCGAGGCCTTCAATGCGCTGAACCATTCCAATTGGGGCACGCCGAACCGCTTCGTCAACACGCCGCAATTCGCCACTGTGACGGAGGCTTCCACGCCTGGCCGCGAGTTCCAGCTAAGCGCACGGATCTCTTTCTAGGGCGCTCATGGGACCAGCCTACCGCCTGCTGACTGTGACGCAGTATCGATCGGTGGCGATTGAATCTCAGCATTCAACGTTCCTTTTGCAAGACTCTGTTGGCCGGGTTGACCTAAGTAGGCTCGCAGTTTCGCAGGCTTTCCGGCAACTGGAACCATGAAACTCCAGTGCCGGGCAGGACTCTTCAACGCCATGAACTATGCACAATTCAGGAACCCCGATAGGGTTCCGGCGCGTTTCTCTGCGCTTGACGTGCCGCCTGGGGTCCGGCAGGTCACTGTGTCCTGCAGGCCTGGCTACTATGACGTGTTCGAATGAGGTAACGGGCGAGGAGTCCGCTGTCCCCGGTTCTTAAGGTTTCGGTCGATTGATGGATGGCAAATCCGAGCTTGAGACCACGGGAAAAGGGGACATTTCCACTTGTCTCAACATAGTACTTGTATGTTATTGCCATCTGCGGGACGCCATGCTACTCTGACTCCGCTGATGACGCCGTGCTTCGGGCGGAGGTAGGGGACTCGAGGGCAATCGAATGGTGAGATCCATTGTCAAAACCACTGGACTGACGGCGGCCGCTTTGAGCGTCGCATGGCTGGGTTTCCTCGGTGTAGTGTACACGAAGATGAAGGCGCCCCCTGAACAATTCGGCGCGTTCATGTCGAAACTCCCCGTGCCATTCTACTTTGTTCTGCCTTTCGAGACATTATGGTTTCGTGCGCGCGCTGGTACCTTCAATGTGGGCGATGCCGCTCCCGATTTTACGCTGAGCACGCTGGACAAGTCCGGCGCCGTGCGATTGTCGTCCTTTCGCGGATCGAAGCCCGTGGTGCTTGTGTTCGGGAGCTACACCTGACCGCCATTCCGCCGGGAGGCTCCCGTGCTCAACAGGCTGTACGAACAGTACCGGGACCGCGCGGTGTTCTACATCGTTTACATACAGGAGGCGCATCCCAGCGACGTGTGGCAAATGGAATCCAATGTGCGGCAGCACGTAGTGTTTCTCACACCCAAAAACAATGAGGAACGGAGCGAGATCGCGGGGGCATGTGTGAGGAACCTGCACCTGTCGATCCCGGCCCTGCTGGACCCGTTCGAGAATCCCACGGAACGCGCCTACACCGGCTGGCCGGACCGGCTCTATGTGATCGACCGGAATGGCAGGGTCGCGTACAAGAGCAGGCCCGGGCCATTCGGTTTCCATCCAGAGGAAATGGAACGTGCGTTGAAGACGGTCCTCGCGAAAGATCTTCGAGAGCACACCAATACTCATTGAGCTGTCGTCTTCACGACACCATAATCCGTAATGCATCCGCAGCCGAACGACTGGCTGGCGTACTTCCGTCGCACGTTCCCCGCGACGGCCGGCTTCGACGACTACGAGCAGCACATGAAATATGGGGTCGGCCAGGGAATATTGGAACGATTTCGTTTTAGAGGCTTACGTGAATCACCGGGCAGACGCGATCTATCTCGCCGGCCTGCCCACATTCCAGAGGGCCGTCCTCATTCCCAGATTTCCGAGAGGGATGGCTGGAAAGGCCCTGATTTCGTCCACCAACGGTAAGCAGTAGTGCATGCGGAGTTGCCTTTCAGAACAGCGAAAACTGTTCGGGGACCAGGATGACTCCGTCCTGGCGGCGGCTTGGCACCGGCGGCCGGACACCAAACTTCGGGGCGTCAGCGCTGCTTCGCATCGGCAGTGCTACCGAGGGTTTTGGCGGTGGTGGCGAGGATCCAACATCGGTGCCGGACGCCGCTGGTACAACCAGTTTCGTCGGCAGGATGCTCCTTTGTTGCACCTGCATGTCACGCCACACGGCATCGGCCGATTCACCGATTCCTTGCTGCGTGACGAGTTCCCGGGCCATTGCCGTGAGCATGTCGTCATCCTCTTCGAACGCGTTCAGCCCCGCGGCGGAGAACTTGCCCTCCATCGCCAGCGACACCAGCATCTTCTTCGCCATCAGCCGCAGACAGTTGGACTGCATTGTGTCCCGATAGTGGAGGTAGTACACGCGGACGGGCTCGCGTTGTCCGATGCGCCAAGATCGTCTACTGGCCTGCCGAAGAGTATGTAGCGAATAGCCCGACTGGTAGAAGATCAGCGAGGCGTGGGTCAGCAAGTCAAGGCCAGTCTCGATAATCTTGGGGTTTGAAATCGTCACCTGGACCCCTTCTCGCAGCTTCTTCTCAAACCAAGCTTCCCGCTTCTCGGTGGGAACGTCCGCAGTCAGCACTGCAACACGGGTGCCCTCCCGTGCGAGGACGGCCTCAAGGCGGCGAGTGACATCGCGCTTCTGGGTATAGACAGCGTAGACGTGACAGCGACGGCCCAGTTTCAACTCCGCCTTGACTATCTCGATCAGTCGGCGCTCCTTGGCCTGGAGACAGTCGCGATCCAAGTCTTCGGTTTTGGCGATCAGGAACCGCTCCTGCCGCTCGGCCTCCGGATCGTACTCCCAGCCGAACAACTCTCCAACGTCGTAGGGCCGGTCAGGGTACATCAAGAGGGCGTTCAATCCGACGCTCAGCACAGAGCGATTGCCGCGGTGCTGCTTCAGGGCGCCCTTGACCGCGTTCTCGAGTTTGCGATACGCGGCGCACAGTGGAGGATCCATCTCGATGCCAATCACCTCCTCGGTGTAGGGTGGTAAATCGCAGGCGATGTCCTCCAGCGAGAGGAACGCCGCAAACTCCATCAGAAACTGTCCGAATAGCAATGGCGATGCGCCCGGCCGGCGCTTGACTTGGTGTGTGACCCGCGCTTTGGAGCACGCGTTGTCGGCCGGCTCGACGGTAGTGATCTTTTCCAACACCCCATATGCCGCGGCGAACGCCCGTCTGCCCGATTCGCCCCAATCGTAGCCGAGCCGGACCATCTTCCCGGGATTGAGGCGGAACAGAATCTTGTGTAGATCGTCGGCATAGCCGCTGGACAGTGTCCCCGTCAGGACCACAATCCGGCCGACACAGGAGGCCATCGTGCCAAGCGCATTACCTTGTGCGGTGTCCCCGGCCAACTGGTGGACTTCATCCGCAATGCCGTAATCAAACCAGCCCGGCATGTAGCGGCCTATAAACTCCAACGGGGCCACACGCCGAATTCTGTTGCGATCCGCCTGCCAAAGTGGGCTATAGAGCGCTCGCCGGGACTTGGCGGTCGGTGATCCTTCATCTCCGATCACGGTGACTATCTCATCGATCCGCGCCTTGCCAAAGTCCAAAGCAAGCAATCGGTTCTCACCAACGTATACAGGTCGTCCTGTATCTGGATTGACCGTGCTGCCAAGGCAGGGTCCGGACTTCGCCGTCGCATAGGCGTGACGCCAGAACCACCCGAGTTTGGCGCGGTCGCGTCCCGCGATCAGAAGCGCCGGACCCGGACATATTTCCCGATGCCAACGCTCGCGCGCGGTTCTGTACTGTTTACGGAGACGGAGATCCGTCAGAGTTGTGTGCAAGCCTTCTCGCACGATCTTCCCATGGCGTAGCTTGACCTCGTTGATGCCGCAGGGCGATCCGTCCCGCGCGCGATCACGCAACGCGTCGGTGAAGAAGACTCTCACCCCAGGCAGCGTCTGAAAGGCCTCGCGGGCAGTTTTCCCAGTTAGGTGTCCCGGCACAAGTGCCAGCGCTGTATACGGCCTGCCATCAGAATGGCAGTGGATTGCCGCGAG
>Ga0326727_10004404_pt1 | contig 42412 bp, 29 predicted proteins | sample MB2enrmetagenome_FD_207643 | JGI IMG/M metagenome (GOLD analysis project Ga0326727, IMG submission 207643) | Lab enriched peat soil microbial communities from McLean, Ithaca, NY, United States - MB29MY | ecosystem: Environmental > Terrestrial > Soil > Wetlands > Peat | place: USA: New York...
GCGGCGAAAGCCGACGGCTGGGACATATCAGCAAACAAGGTAGTGGGTTGATGCGTTTCTTCCTGGTGGAAGCGGCGCAGGTCACGGTACGGAGCGATCCGGAGTACTTCCTTCTGAATTGGCGGGAGAAGGATGATTCCCGTGTTGCTGATGAGTAGCTTTGCTCAGAAAGCTTGGACACCAGAGATCACGACCGATCCGCTTGGAGGCAAGAGCCGAGGCCCCTTGATAGGGAGGGAAGGCTGCGTGGAAGCAGCCTCCTCTTTTTCCTTGTTCATCTCTGCAACCAACTCTTCTTTCTTTACGGCGCGGAGATAAGACCAAATGCTTTCAGAATCCTGATCATGTCCCAATAGATCGCGGACAGTCTGGATGTCATAGCCGAATCCGCCCAGCCATCTTGGACGCAGCCACTCGGTCGCTCTCGTCGCTCGAAAAGTTTTTAGGTCGAATCTTCCCATTGCGGCTCGCTCGGCAATCGGCTGAAGCTTGTCCCACAAATGAGTGTCCGGGCGTCCACTGGAAGTGCAAAACACTATTCTGGAGTCGGGCCGTGTGGGATCGTTTATGTGATCGACAATCCGCTGCATCAATTCCTTGCTGATGGGCACCTCGCGTTCAGAGTTTGCTTTCGCCTTGTACTTGTAGAGAAGATTCCCATCGTCATCGTAGCGGGTCTTCGACTGTACTCGAAGCATTTGACGATCCACGAGCACGTCGTCCTTTTCGAGGTACATCAACTCTTCCTTGCGGAATGCTGGTTCGTACAGCGCCCGGTAGAGCAGGTCTTCATAAGGTTTGCAGGCTTTGAAAAAAGCTTGGAGTCGGGTCTTCGAGTAGATTTTTACCGGGCCGCTTGGTTTCATCTTTCCCAAGTCCGACTTCTTAATCGGTCCCTTGCCGTGGGGAAGACCCAGCGTGATCTTCACGAATTGGTTAACGCGCATGGCTTTCCAGTTCGCAGTGAGGAGATCATTACCCTTTTTCTTGGAGTTCTTCTTCTCGTTGCCAGACTTCACAACCCAATTTCGAAAATTCATGACCTGATCGTGGTCGATCTCGTCTACGAACTTTCGCTCCGGGTAGTTCCGTTTGTTCCATGCCTCAAATTGGTGAAGTGCTTGCCTGTGAGCTTTCAACGTGTCTGGCTCTTTCGAAATTTCTATGCTCTGTACGCGTCGTTCGATTGCCTCAGCGATGGTCTTGCGTTCAGTTGTTTTCAGCGGATCGGGTCGGCTGAACCCGTCTGCGACGTCCTCCAGATAGCGTTCCTTTGTTCTCGCGGCTTTGACCGCCGCCTCAAAGCGCCTTTCTTCCACGCGCTGTTCCTGCTTCTCCCCGTTCTCCGTCCAGACTAGGTAGAAGACGCCCTTCCGTCCGGCTTCAGAAGGACTCAACTTGCCCTGCGGGATCGGAATCTTCTGAGACCACTGCCACCGCCCATCGGCGGTCTTGATTCGCTCTCGGATACTTACCGTGGTGTTTGCCATACCCTTTTTCAATACTCACTTTCTTGGGCACAGCTTCGATTTTTGGGACAAATTTTGGGACAAGCGTCTCGGCAGGCTACAACCTGTTGGAAGAACACACCTTAAGGAAGGTTGGTAGCGCTACCGGGAATCGAACCCGGGTTTGAAGATTGAGAATCTTCCGTCCTAACCCCTAGACGATAGCGCCCCGCGGGTGGATTGCGACAAATTTTGATTATAACAAAAGTTGGGTCCAGCCGAACCTGGGCTGGCACATGGGTCTTGTCCTAAAGCTGTTTAGGACAGCACCGGCACATGCGCCGGGTGCTACAGTCCCATGCAATTTCCGAAACCGAGGAGCAGTCGCAAAGCATTGTAAATCTTCAGGTTGCAATTCCTGTTCATGATTCGATGCAGACTATCTCGACAATGGCAGATGGAAGAGGCATACTTCAGTAGGCGAATAAACAGCGAAAAACTATTAGACTCCGCCCGGGCTGATCTCTGCCCTCTGCGTTCCCTGACAATTGCGAGAAATGTATGTCTGCCTCTCCGATTTTTTCATCGGCGGCCACGGGTCGCCCTTTTATTTTTTCTCCGCCGGCCTCTCCGCGCTTGATCGGGAACAAGGCCGCCGAGGAAACGACTGCGAAGATTTTGGCTGCGGTGGGAGCAAACCCCAGGCTGGCCACGGTCGTTCCCGCGTCGCGCCTCGATGTGCGCTCGGCGCCGGAGATGGTTTCAAGCGGGATTCCACAACTGAATTTGCTGACTGGTGGTCTCGGTTGCCTGGAGTTTCACTGGAACTCTTCCCTGAAACTTCACTGGCACGCTGCGGCTGCCGACGCCCACGCTGGACGCAAAAGTGTTTCTTAAATTGTTGCAGCTTGATTTGCAAGCACATCTGCCGGGAGCGCCATCGTGAAGATTCATCTGTCGGCAAATCGGGCGCGTCCGCGGGCGCTGCAGAGTGGATTGTTTCAGCCGATTTTTCCCGAGCCCGAAAAACTGGAGCTGACCTTGGCGCGCATTGCAGGCATCGTTGGCGAGGGAAGAGTAGGGTCAGTGGAACCACTGGATACACATCGCGAAGTCGCCTTATAGGTACTCGTTCGTGGCTTTAGCGACGATGCGCTGTGGCGTGGCATGCCGTGCACAGAGTGATCAAGTTTTCTTCTGAGTCTTCTCCAGAATGGCTGCGGAATTCCCTGTGGTGCACCTCGAGATTCGACATCGTGCCACAAGATTGACACCGCCAGCCGTCGCGACGCAGGATCTGCTGCCGGAGACTTTCGTACAACAAGGGGTCAAGCCGCAAAGGAGCAGTTTTGGGGCGAATCATTCTCAGGATGCCTTCTCACGCAGGTTTTCGAGGAAAGCTTGCTGCTGTTCGCCGGGCAGGAACTTGTAGTAGCATGAGATCGAGTGGAGCAGGATCTCCGGGTTGCCATTGTCCAAATGCGCGCCGGCCAGGAAGTCGGCGCAGATCATCTCCAGACAGTAACCGCGCGATTTGTCCGTGCCCAGCATCAGGGCCGCTGTCTCGATCGCCTGCTCGATGACCGGAATCTGGCTTTTGTAGACCTTGAAGTAGATCAGCTCTGACGGTTCTTCTTCCCTTCCCGTCAGTTCCTTCTCCACCTCTCGCCTGAACTCCTCTCTCGGCATTTCCCGCGCTTTGTGCACCCAGGGTGCACAATCGAAGCGCTGACCGTCCCGCCGCGCCAGTTTCGCCAACTCCCGCCCTTTCGTCCAGCCGATTTCCTTCAGGTCCTTCCGCGCCTGCGGCGGCAGATGCTCGTGGATCGACATCAGGTAGTACGCCTTCCTTCTCGATTCCGGGAACCGCCTCGCCAGGAACTCGTCAAACGACTTCAGGTTCTCCAGCCTCCAGTACTGTCCCGCCCGCACCTCGCACAAATACCTGCCCAGATCGACGAAGCGGGTGTCGCGCTCCGCCTCTTTCTGCCTTTCCCAAGCCAGGATCTCGTCGATCTTGGTGAGAACAAACAGGGCGCGCTTGCGATTGAGCCGGGGCGGCATCGGCGGATACCTCCTCCTGAGGAACTCCCTCAGTTGTTAAACAGCGGTGTTAGCAAGAACGAGTTGGAATCCCATCTCACGCGCTTGTTTACGAAGTCTAGCTTCCAGACGTAGGCGGTTCTGTATTTCGTTCTGGGCACAGACGGTTTCGTCGTAGGCCTGTCCCATAGTTACCATGTGATAGATGATGCGCGCCAGTTTGTGGGCCGTAGCGGTGATCGCCTTGGGAGCTCCGAGTTTAGCGCGCATGCGGCGATAAAAGTGCCCGAGATAGGATTGACTGCGATGGAGTGCTTGAGCGGCCATGCGGAGTGCCGTTGCGGCTCGGTTCTTGACCTTCCGCGTTTTGACCGACAGCACTTTCCCACCGCTAACCCGGTTGTCCGGACAGAGCCCCAGCCAAGATGTAAACGCGGGTGCGCTGCCAAAGCGCGAGAGGTCAGGGCCGATCTCCGCCAACAGAGTCTGCGTGGTGAGGATGTTGATTCCTGGGATCCGCGTCAAGTCCACTCCGAAGATTCGATGGAGATGAGTTTTCAGATCGAAACGGGGCATGCCATTACTCGGTTCTTGCTCGTTTTTCGATTCCGGCAAAGAACCTTCGCGAGGATCTACCTTGGACTCGAAAGCCTCGAGATACTGCTCAATCTCGTGGTCACATGCCCCGATCAACTCTTGGTAATGACGGAATGCCGTCAACGACTGGCCGAGCGTGAACAGATGCTCGCGCCGATAATCTCCCACCAGCGACTTGGCAATGGTATCCTCCGTGGCCTTGACCCGCCGATCGCGGAGTGCCGCCAACGTGTGCGGGTTGCGCTCACCCGCCAGGATGGCCTGGAGGATCGTTAGACCCGTCACGCCAGTGATATCGTTGATCACGTGGTGCAGTTGCAGGTTCATCTGGTCCAAAGCCTTTTGCATGTGTTGCACATGACTCGAGGCCATCTGCACCAGGCTGTCCCGGTGGCGGAGGATGGAGCGCACCGTGCAGACCGCCTGTTCCGGCCGGAACGATCCGCGCAGTAAGCCCACTGAATGCAAGTACTGCAACCACTGACAGTCGGAAACATCGGACTTGCGTCCAGGCACATTCTTCACGTGACGTGCATTGACCAGGAACACCGTAAACCCTCGTGCCTCCAAAACTTGAAACAATGGGATCCAGTAGACGCCCGTTGATTCCATCGCCACCGTCTCGATCTTGCAGGCTTTCAGCCAGTCTGCCACAGCGTGCAGGTCTTCCGTGAAGGTCGAAAAATGCCGCACCGGTTGCGGATCTCGGTCCACAGGCACAGCGATGTAGATCTCCATCGCCCCCACATCCACACCGGCAGCATTCGGGTTTAGGCAATGCAACACTGGCGCACCTATTTTCTTCGTGCTGTTCTTTCGTTTTTTCGCCATGGCTCCTCCCTGAAATTTACCTGCCATGCGAGACGGCCCAAACCATGCAAAAGAAAGTACTCTCCTGATCGAGATCGACGTACCTCAGTGCGAGGCCGCCGTCATCACTGCTTTGAGCACTAGGTTTGGGACCATGCTAGTAAACGGGCTCCCGAAGGATGCACCATTGGTAATTCGGTCTACTTGCCGACGCGCAGGGCCCCTCATCTTAGCCTTTCCCCATTTCCGGCTCAGTTCCTTACCTACTTGACTCGCTCATCGCGGGTCCCTTGCTAGTAAACAAGTTCGTCAAACAGACCAAGATCCACTCCTGGCTTGCGCACCAGTCCGGCTTCGACCAGGTCGGGCTTATCGAGGCAGAGTCCGACGAAGGGGCAGGTTGTGCACGGGTTTTGGGGAAAGCGGATGCCGCTGTGCGGCAGGAACAGCCCCGACTCGATCCGTCGCACTGTGTCATCGACCAGGGTGGCGAACTCCTGCCGTTGCTCGTCAGAAATGGTAGCCCGGAGGTACTGAACTTCGACCAGTCGCTTGCGGACGAAAACAACCTGGGCAACTTCGTCGATGCCGGTCATCCAGGAATAGCAGACGAGTTGCGGATCCAGGGCGGAAATGCCAGCCGGCTCTTCTGGATATCGGGCAGAAGTGGTCTTCCATTCCAGCACGCAGGGTGTGCCGTCCAGCTCGCCAATGGCGTCGACGTAGGCGACGAAATTGTTGCCGGAAGCCAAGGTCCGATTGAACTGAATCTGCTGAGTGGAACGAGGGCGCCGAATGCGAACACGGCCGTCCTGAGCGAAGCGCTCGAGCAACTGGATGCCCTGTTGCAGCATGTGATCCCAGGTGTCGTTGCCGGAGTAGGCCAGGCCCATGTCCTTACATAGGCCCCACTGCTCGAACAACACCGCCGCCGGGTCTTCAAGGCGAAATAGAGCGGCGACGGCCTGTTCGAAGGCCCGGCCGAAGAGCATGGCGGCACGCGTGTCTTTCTCGTGCCAGCCGTCGAGGTAGCGGTGCCGGTAACGGCGCGGGCAGCTAAGGTATTGGCTGATCTGGGTGTAGGAGTAGGTCATCAGGGCGCCTCAGCGGGTCGGGGGCGAAGAGCACTCGAAACCGAGGCCGTTGACAGTTCTTCCCACTGGCTGGCGGGGGCGAAGCCGTCGAGATTGATCAGCGAAATGCCGTTGATCACGGTGTGGCTGATTTTGACGATGTCGCGGAGGCCGGGCAGAGCCTTCTCGTCGACCTGTTCGTGGGCGAGAAGTTCCGGGTCATAGAGAAAATCCCGCAGGAACCAGCCCAGCTTCCACATCGCCTTCTGGGTGCAGTAGAGACGACCGACGATGGACTGCCCGGCGAGAGCGCGGGGCTCAAGGATCGAGAGTCGGAGGACATAGAACGGCTTGTGGGCGTGCCAGCGAAACTGGGCACCATCAACGCGCACAAGGAAGACTCCGTCGGGAATCTCCGGACGAGCTTCACGGGCAGTTTCGGCGAGGCCAGGGACTTGGCGTTTCATGCGACCACCTCCTGCTTCGGGTGCACGTAGCTGTTGAGTTGACAGACGAGGGCATTGCGGTCCTTCTCGGCCCAGTCGGCCAGTTGTTGGACGAAGTTCTCGACCTGTTCACGGGTGGCCTCTCGGAGCGTTTTCGTGCCGCAGAAGTCGGTGGCATAGGCCTTTACGAGTTCGGGATCGAGCTTGTGCTGGCGGATGATCTGGCAGAGGCGGTCACGGACCTTGGGGCCAGTACCATTGCTGTTCCCATTTGTGTTCTGTGGAGGGAACTTCTCGCCCGTGTTTAGAATCGTTCCGATTTCTTCGACCGAGCAGATGCCGATGCCATAAGCCTTGCGCAGGGCGCGATTGACGGCTCGCGTCTCGGCCACACGCATTTCTGCCCCGCGGACGAGGGACGAAACATTAGATGGGTCCGCGTCGCCGTAGCCGACAAAGCCTTTGCAGGTTCTGGATTTAAGAACCGTAGCTTTAAATGCCCAATGGTCCATCTCTGGATTGCAGAATGCCCGCACGGGCAAGACTCGGATGCCAGCACATCGCCTCCGGTACGCCAGGCTTAGAAGCCCCGTGTGCGTGACGTACCAATGATTGTTCAGGTACAGCAAGTCCCCGGATAAGACCGACAGGCGATATGTGGCGACGAGCGATGTAAAGCTGGCGATGGCAGAGTCTGTCAGCGGCCCCCAGACCTTCTCGGCTTGTGCTAGTTCGCGCTGAACTCGTTTGCTTCTGTTGCTCATGGCGACTCCGTTGTGAGCCGTTTCTGGCATTTATACCAGAGCGCTCTAGTATGAATTATGCCTAACTATACTAGAGCGCTCTGGTATCGTCAAGAAGAATCTCGCCATCCGACTAGTAAACAGCGCAGACAGCTAGGCCGAATCCGCAAGTCGGTTTTTCGCGTATCCTGAGTTCTCCATCATGAAGAAGAAAGCAAAGAATCCCAATGCCGTCGCTCTCGGACGGCTGGGTGGGCTGAAAGGCGGGAAGGCGCGAATCGCTCAACTGACCCCGGAAGAGAGACGAGAACTTGCGCGGAAAGCGGTTCAGACGAGATGGGCAAAAGAGAAGGCGCGCAAACAAAAGACCTGAGGGATCCGAACGTCATTTTGTTTTCCCCGATCGAGATTTCCTGACTCCAGTTCCATATCGTTTTCAGTTGACCTTTAGAAGGTCTACGCGGCCTTAATGGTTCTTAATCCTCTCCATTGGCAAGGTTCGGAATTACTCGGAAGATGCGTTACCCGGTTCCCCCCGACGTAAGCGACTCGACCAAGGTAACCAAATAACCAGATTGAGGGAAATTGGGTTCCCCCAGACCTGGCTACTTAAAGCGCGGGGGAACGACGGCCGGGTTAAGTAGACAGATTACGAAACGAAGCCAAGAAGTTTTTTATTTTCAACGAAACCTAAGCGGCACACACCTTACTATTTGCTGTACTGCGGGAACTTTCTTGCAGTCAATAGTGCGTTTGGCCTTGGCGCCCCGGCATCACCCTTAATCAGTTGTGAAAAAGAAGGACTCAAGTTCATGCAGCGCCTGGTCGCCAAACAGAAGGCTAGGCTCAAGGACTCATGACCGGCACGAGAAAGGGGTCCGCAATGGATCTTGCTCGGCGGCAATTTACTCTGCTTCGGAGCGCTGAACCCTCCGACTATTAAAGATAGCGAATTACCAAACGAACCCAATAAATCCTTTGTTTTCAATCTCCGGTACCCAAACATTGGTTCGGGAGACCTTGAGGGGCGAGGTTTTCCCCAAGTTTGTGAAATGTCGCTGACGGGTGCGCTAAATCCGCTTGGCGCTTCCAGAAGCGAGAGCTTCCGCGCCGTCGCCCCCCTCCTCATCGTCGTCTTCCTCTGCGGCTGGCTCTTATCGACGAGGGGGGAATCGGCAGCTACAGAGGAGCCCCTTCGATGGTTGACCTTGTTCCGACTGTAACTAAGTACTCTAGGCGGATGAAAGCTTCCTGGCGTTGTGCCGCAGAGAGCGGCCTTCGGATAGGCCGTAAAGCTCTTCCGCCAGATTCTTGGCGTGATCGCCGATGCGCTCCAGCGCCTGGGCGGCGAGAAGGATGTCGAAATTCTTTTGGCCGGTCGGACTATTCGGCTCAGCCAGGTGTCTGTGAAACAAGGAATGGCACAACCGGTCCACTTCCGGATCGGACTGCAGAACGCTCTGCGCGTGCGCCACGTCGCGCTCGACGAAGCCCTGATGAACCTGTTCCAGCATGGTGCAAAGCAGAGTAGCCATTTCGATGAGCTGGCGCGAGTCCGCCGGCGGCAATCTTTCGCGGCGCCCTTGCAGCTGCATGACCGCGCTGTAGGCGAGGTCGCCGATGCGTTCGAGGTCGGTGATGAACTTCAGACACGCCAGCAACTCGCGCGCCTTGGCTTCCCCTACCCGCGTAATGGCTTCGGGCAGTTGTTCATCAATCTTGCGCTCGATCTGGTCGAGTTCTTTTTCGCAATCCTTGATCGCAAGAAAAGCGAGGCGCGAACCGTCGGCAAGAAAGTCCTTAACGTTGAAAACCGCGTCGCGGGCGATCAGACAGCCGCGCACCACCAGCGCCGACAGTTCATCTCCCGCCAATTCTGCATTGGCAGTCAGCGCCGGGCGGGTGCGCGCTTCCGCAGCTCGGGATCGCGTCGCAGTCGACCGTTTCTTCACGCGTGGCGTCTGTTTCAGGGTCATGGAAATTTGAGCAATTCCAGAAGCGTTCCAACTATAGAGAAGCTAGCATAAAACGGATGTGTGAAAGGAATGTAAATGATTGACAGAGACCAACTCGTGGTCGCGGCAAGCCAGGAACGCGTTTAATTACTTCTTCTCTAGCGCCGCAGCCCGCTCCTCGGTTCGCCTGGCGTCTTGCTCCCTGCCCAGTCCGCGATAGGCTCGTGCCAGCAACCGCAGGGCCACGGCATTTCGCGGATCAGATTTGGTGAATGCTTCGAGATCCGGCACAGCACCCGCAAAATCGGATTGCTGGATCTGCGCCTCCGCCAGTCCCAGGCGCCCGTCACTGTTGTCCGACTCCACCAGCAGCGCTGCCTCGAACTGGTCTTCCGCATTCTTCGGGTCTTTGAGTTGCAGATATACGTGGCCCAGCAGCAGCCGCGCGGAGAGTTGGCTGGGCGCGAGCTTCAAACTCGATTCCAGCGCATCCCGCGCTCCCGGCCAGTCGCCGGACTTTCCCAGCGCCTCGCCCAATTCGAAAGCTGCAGTGGAATCGTCGGGACGCAGCTCGCAAGCGCGCTTCAGGTGCACGGCCGCTTTGCTGAAATCTCCAGCAGCAAGTTCAAGCTCGCCCAGTTGGCGGAGAGCGGTCGGCGACGCTGGGTCGATCTGCAGCGCTTTTTCCAGGAACTCGCGCTCGTCACTCAGCCGATTGTCATCACCGGCCAGCATCGCCCGGTGGAGCAGGTTCTGCACTTCGACTTTATCCTTAGGATCCGGCAAAGCTTCTCCTGGCTTGCCGGAGTTTGCCGCCGGCGGAAGCTTCGCCTTCCACTTCGCCATTTCGGCCTGAAGGGTCGGCAGCCTGGCATTATCGGGAGCATAGAGATTCTTCAGCTCCTTCGGATCGGCCAACAGGTCATAGAGCTCGGGCCGGGGAGCTTCGATCAGCTTGGCATTTTCGGCACGCAAAGCGCGCAGAGGAGCCCATCCCCAACGGAGCGGATAGTCGGTCTCGCCGAAGAGTGCTCGATCTGAAGGCGCTTGCGCGTCGATCAGAGGAAGCAGCGACTCCCCGTTCAGTTCCGCCGGTGCAGCCACGCCGGTCGCCGAAAGAATGGTCGGAAGAATGTCGGTGGTGCGCACCTGGGCATCAATCACGATGCCGTGAGGAGGGACTCCCGCCGTCTTCAGCGGCATTTTCAGGATCAGCGGGATGTGCAGCGTCGAGTCGTAAAGAAACAGTCCGTGGGTTTCTTCTCCGTGCTCGCCCAGGCCTTCGCCGTGATCGCCGGTCACTACGATGATGGCGTTGTCGTAGACGCCAGCTTTTTTCAGAAACGTAATCCAGCGGGCCAGTGCGGAATCGGCATAGGCAATTTCGCCGTCGTACAGATGGTCCTTGTATTTCTCCGAGAACGGGGGCGGCGGCTCATAGGGATCGTGCGGATCGTACAGGTGCACCCACACGAAGTGCGGTCCGCTGCGGTGCTTCTCGAACCAAGCTTCGGCGTGCTCGACGACTTCCATACCGCGGCGTTCGACACGGCCCCAGCGTTCTTTACTCTCGGTCTTGGCGGGAAAGTTATCGTAGAAATCAAACCCGCGATCGAGCCCGGGAGCGAGCGTGTTGCTGTCGAGAATCACCGCTCCGATGAACGCTGCGGTCTGGTAGCCGTGTTTCTTCAGCAGTTCCGCCGCGGTCGCATGTTGCGGTGACAAAGGAACTCCAAAATCGGTGACCCCGTGTACGCTCGGCAAAAGGCCGGTCAGGATGGTGATATGCGAAGTGTTCGTGATCGGGCTGTGCGTAAAGGCTTCGGTGAAGCGGACGCCGTCGGCGGCCAGCGCATCGAGTGCCGGCGTTTCGACCTGTTTGTAGCCATAGCAGCCGACATGATCGGCGCGCAGCGTATCAATGGTGATGAGGTAGACGTCGGGAGGAGAGTGTTTCGGCGCTGAGGTCTGGGCCCAGACGGTGGTTCCGAACAGGGTTCCGAGCAAAGTTCCTAGCAGCGCGATTCCAAGAAAAATGGCCAGCCGTCTCATCAGCGCCCAGCCTATCACACACTTCCACCGAGTCGAGCGTCCTGCTGCCCGCCTCCATGCGATAAACTGAACTTACCGATGGTCTCTACTTTTCGTGGGTTGATCCTCGTCCTGACGGCTCTAACCGCGTTCCCGGTGGCGGCGCAAACGCCCGCGAAGCCGGCGTTGAATGTTGTTTTGATCACAATTGATACGTTGCGCGCCGATCATGTCGGCTGCTATGGCTACAAGCAAATCAAAACGCCGAACATTGACGGCCTGGCTGCGGATGGAGTGCGCTTTGAGCGCGCCTTTGCGGTCGTCCCCGTAACCCTGCCCTCGCATACTTCGATGCTGACGGGAACCTACCCGATGTTGAGCGGCATGCATGATTTCAGCGGCAACAAGCTAAGCCCGCTTCAACCGACGCTGGCCTCGGTTCTCAAACAGGCCGGGTACCAGACGGGAGCCGTGGTCGCCTCGGCGGTGCTCGACTCGCGCTTTGGACTGAACCAGGGATTTGATTTCTATTACGATCACTTCGACTTCAGCCGGCTGGATGAATCGAACCTCGATGAGATGGAGCGTCCGGGCAATGTCGTGGCCGATGTAACTCTGGACTGGCTGGCCAAGAATTCGCAAAAGAAGTTTTTCCTTTGGATGCACCTCTACGATCCGCATTTCCCTTATCATCCGCCCGAACCTTACAGTGGCGAATATGCGGCACAGCCCTACGATGGCGAGATCGCTTTTGCCGACGAACAAGTCGGGCGGCTTCTCCGCTTCTTGAAAGAAAAGGGGATTTATCAGAACACGATAATCGTGCTCTGCGGCGACCATGGTGAAAGCCTGGGAGAACATGGCGAAAAAACGCACGGCTTCTTTATCTACAACGCTACCATGCATGTGCCGCTGATCATCCGATTGCCGGAAAATCGATTGCCGGAGAATGCCTCGGCGCGCACGATTGCCGATCCGGTTTCGCTCGTGGATCTGATGCCCACGGTGCTGGATGCTGTCGGATTGCAGATTCCATCGCAGGTGCAGGGACGCAGCCTGCTTTCCGAGCTTCGCAGTGATCGTGATCATGACGACCAGGCCGAACGCGATCGCGTCCTCTACGGAGAAACCTTCCTGCCGCGGCTTCACTTCAACTGGAGTGAACTACGGGGCTCGGAGAATACCAGGTATCACTTCATCGACGCGCCTCGGCCCGAACTTTACGATCTGGCGAAGGATCCAGGCGAAGTTCACAATCTTTTCACTGAAAAGAAAGCAGTAGCCGAGGAGATGCACGCAAAGCTCGTGGGCATGATCCGCGATTACAGCGCGGGCAAAGAGTTGGCCGAGAAGACAAGCCTCGATCCGGCGCTGATGGAACGATTGAAAGCCCTGGGGTATGCCGGGTTCTCCGGGGGCAGCGATCCCGCCATCAGCAGCCGCGACCTGCCGGATCCGAAAGACCGAGTGGTCACGTACGAACTGGTCTCCGATGCCATCGCTGATAGCCAGCACGGCCGCTATCTGGAGTCGATCGAAAAGCTGAAGAGTGCGATCCAAACCGAGCCCAACTCGCTTCCGGCTCACTATCTGCAGGGCCTCGACTACTATCACCTCAAGATGTATGCCGAGGCGGTCGAGGAATTGCAAAAGGCGATTCAGATCAGTCCCGACTATGCCCTTGCCTCTTTCAATCTCGGCATGGCGCAGGCCCACGCCGGACAGATCGATGCCGCCATCGCGACCCTGCAACGGACTCTGCAACTCGATGCCACCAATTTCGAAGCCGCTTACAATCTGGGGGTGGCATTCCTCCAGAAAAGGCAACTGGAGCCGGCGGCGGCGGCGTTCCTGCAATCGGTTACGATCAATCCGGAATTGGCCCGTGGACATCGCGCTCTGGGCGAGACCCTGCTTTACCAGAACAAGCTGGACGATGCGATCGCGGAGTTGCGCCGCGCCGTGGAATTGGCGCCGCAGGAACCCGCCATGCACGAGTCATTAGCCAAGGCACTCGCCGCCAAGGGACTCACAGCGGAAGCAGACGAGGAGAGGCAGCGCGCCCAGCAGCAGCCGGTGCCGCACTAGACGTATGTTCGCACGCTTTTCAACTTTCTCATTCAATTTGTCGTTAGCAGTCGTGATCGCCCTCTCAGCCGCGTGCTCGGCGTTCGCGCAGGCCGCCCCGGGCAAGGCCGCGCAAGCGAAACCGCAGGCCGCGCCCGCTGTCAGGCGATTGAACGTTGCGAAACCCAGCGTCATATTGATCACCATCGATACCCTGCGTGCCGATCACGTGGGATGTTATGGAGCGCAGACGGTCAAGACTCCAACTCTCGATGCGCTGGCCCACGACGGCGTGGTGTTTGAGCGAGCGATCTCACAGGTTCCGCTGACCTGGCCTTCCCACGCGGTAATTCTGACCGGCACTTATCCTTTTCAAAACGGCGTGCAAGATTTCACCGGCCAGCCGCTCGCGCCGCAATTCCGTTCGGTCGCCCAGGCCTTCAAGCAGGCAGGCTACGCCACCGGCGCCGTGGTCAGCGCCTTCGTGCTCGACCGGAGCTGGGGACTGGCTCGTGGCTTCGACTTCTACGACGATGCGTTTTCGGCGGAGACCTTTCAGCAAAAGGATATCGGTCTGGTGGACCGCCGCGCCGGGGAGAGCGTGGCGCACGCCATCGCCTGGTTGAAGAAAACTCCGCGTCGCCCGTTTTTTCTCTGGCTGCATCTTTACGACCCGCACAGCCCCTATGATCCTCCCGAGCCCTTCCGCACCGAGTACAGCAGCCATCTCTACGATGGCGAGATTGCCTACGCCGATCACGAACTCGGCAGCCTGATGGCATGGCTCCGGCAGAACCATCTTTATGATTCGTCGCTGATCGTAGCCCTCAGCGATCACGGCGAATCTCTCGGCGAGCACGGCGAAGACGAGCATGGCTTCTTTCTGTACAACGCTACCGTGCACGTACCGCTGATCGTAAAACCGCCTGCTGGAAGCGGCATCCCGGCTGCTCGCCGCCCCGAACCTGTGGAAACCGTGGCCGTGGCCCCAACGCTTCTGCAACTCGCCGGACTGAAGGACTCGACGGATACGATTCACGCGCAGTTCCAGTCGCATGCGTTGTTAGGAATGTTGCCAGGCGTTAGCCAGCCGGCAAAAGATCCCGCCTACAGCGAGACTTTCTATCCCTTCAGTTCTTTCGGATGGAGTCCTCTGCACTCGCTCGAGAGTGAGCGCTTTCACTTTATCGAGGCACCCAAGCCTGAGTTATACGATCTTGAGGCCGACCCGGGACAAACGCTGAACATTGCCGCCCAGCAACCCGCCGCCGTTGCCGTGCTGCGGGAGAAGATGCAAGCGCTTCTGGCTCACAATCCCTTTACCCGCCAGGAAGCGGGTGCTGGGAATCTGAGTCCTGACGCGCAAGAGAAACTTCGGGCGCTAGGCTACTTCGGATTTCGCGCCGCTGTTTCCCCCGAGGCACTCAAGCAAGGTCTCGCCGATCCCAAGGACAAGTTGTGGGAATTTAATTCCATTCTCAAAGCCGAAGACGCTTTTCAACGCAAGGATGACGACCAGGCAGAGGCTCTGCTCACCGAGATCCAGCAAAAGGATCCGCAAATTTACGTGATCCCGTTCCTGCTCGGCGAGTCAGCCTTGCGGCACCAGAACTGGGAGCGCGCTGCCGATCAACTGCAGCGCTGCCTTGCGCTCAATCCGAATTTCGACAACGCCATGACCGGCTTGGCCCGTGCCCTGTCCAAGCTGGGCCGTGTGGACGATGCCAGAGGCTGGCTCAACAAAGCTTTGCAAAGCAACCCCCAGAATTACCGCGCCTGGTATGAAACCGGCTTGTTGCAGGCGACGAGCGACCCGGCCGTAGCACTCGCTTCATACCAGAAAGCGATTGCCATCCAGCCCAACTTTCCGCCCGGGCAGCGCGAGCTGGGCTTGGCCCTGTTTCAGCAAAAGGACTATGCCGGCGCCGTGACCCATCTGGAGAAGGCCCTTGCCCTCGGCTTGGACGACGCCCACATTCGTAATTTCTTGGGGATCTGCTATAGCCAGACGCATCGCCCGCAAAAGTCTATCCAGAGCTATCGAGTGGCGCTGAAACTCGATCCGAAGCTCGCCGAGGCCCACCTCAATCTGGCTTACGCCTTGCAGAAGGCAGGCCAGATCAGCCAGGCGCGTGCCGAGTACCAGGCCGCCTGCCAGCTTGAGAAAAACTTCTGCCCGGCCAATCCAAAATAAACTGACGAGAATCGTCTACTGCTTTTGAGCGGCTTCTTGCTTCTGCAGTTTGTCCAGTACCTCCCTGGCTTTCGCTGCCGTGGGAGCGTTGGGGAAGGCTTTCAGAAAATCCTGGAGCTGATGGACGGCATCGTCCTTGCGGTTCTCCCGCAGGTAGAGGTTCACCAACTGCAGATGCGCTTGTGACATGGTCGGGTCGAGTTGCAATGCCTCGCGCAGACTCTTTTCTGCTTCCGGGAATTTACCGGCTCGCGCCAATAGTTGTCCCTGGAGAAAACGGGCAAAAGCAGAGTCCGGACGCCGCTGCAGACCGGCCTCCACCACCGCCTCGGACTCGCTATAGCGCCCGGTCAGCATGAGCACGTTTCCCAGGTTGAAATAGGCCTGCGCCTCATTTTGGTCGAGGCGCACGGATTCGCGAAACTGGGCTTCCGCCGCCTTGAAATCCGACTTGCCCAGATACAACGACCCAAGATTATTGTGCGCCGGGTAGTAGTCCGGAGCGATCTTCAACGCGCTTTCATAGTGCGCGATGGCTTCGTCCCGCTCGCCCTTGTGCTCGGCATTCACGCCGCGCTCGTACTCTTTCACCGCCTTCTTGGGAAAGCGCTTGTTGTAGTCTGCCGGATCGACCAGATTGGGATTGCTGCCCGATGCCCGCGCGCCCAGCGGGTCTTCTTTCTTTTGTTCTTCCCGAGGGCGCAGGAAAATCTGCAAATTGGCGTAAGGCGCCTCAGGTCTCAGATTCACCAGTTCGTTCACAGGGTGATAGGCGTCGTCGTTAATGACGATGTGGTAGGTCTCGCCTTCCAGATTGTTGAAGGCGAAGCGCCCCTGCGCATCGGCGTAAACGTTGTTGATCGTAGTGTCGTGCAAGCGCAGTTCTACCATGATCTGGCCTGGAGGGAAGTCCCCGCCGACGATGTGGATCTGGCCGCCAATCCAGCCCAATTGCTGCAACTGCGCGAAAAGCACAGCCGGAAGAAGCAGTACAGTGAGAAGCAAGAGGCGGGAGACATATCTGCGGATCATGACCTTCACCGCATGCGAATGAACAAAGCAAAAAAGGGGCCAGTTCTCACGTTGCGAGAACAGGCCCCGGAAAACTCAATCCGGCTAGAAGCTGAGCTTCAAGCCGAACTGCATGATGCGCGGTCCGATACCATTGACCGAAGTGCCGCCGGCTTCGCCAAACAGCGGGTCCCTGATTTCGTTGTGCCCGTACCCGCCAGAGGTTGCCAGGAAGAAGTTAGTGTGGTTGAACACGTTGAATGCCGCCGCGTCGAACTTCAGGTTGAACCGTTCGGTCAGCTTGAAGTTCTTGGACAGAGTTAGGTCAGTTGACCAGAACCCGGGGCCGACAAAGGTGTTGCGCCCCAGGTTGCCGAGACAGCCCAGGCAGGGAGCGGAAAAGGCGGGGAGACCGGCTTGGCCCGAACCGGCCCAGCCGTTTGCCCACGTCGCATGGCTTCCGCCGGCCCAACCGGACGCTGTGCTATTCGGGCGCTCGTTCCGGCCACCGGTGAGGAGGTAGTCGCCGCCCAAGTTCTCGCAGTTCCCACTGTTGACGTCAGCCGCTTGGCAGGCGACAGTCCCGCTGCTGCTGATCGTTTCGAGATTGGGAAATCCACCGCGGTACGGCTGCCAGTGAGCGCCACTCTGGATGGACCAGATCCCGGCCAACGTCCAGCCACCCGCAATGTAGCCAGCCGGGCCTTTCATGTTATAGCCCGGCATTTGCCAGACGTGGTTGATGACCAGGCGATGGCGGATGTCATAGATCGAGTTGCCCCGATCGAACTCGGGGTTCGTCGGATCGGTGGTGTAACCTTCGCCGCCAGCCGAGCCGTTCGCGGTAGTGGCGCCGCTGTGCCAGGTCGAGCCGTTGTCAATCGAGTGGCTGTAGGTGTAGTTCACGTTCAGCAGCAACCCATGGCTCATCTGGCGCTTCAGTGAAGCTTGCATGGAGTTGTAGTTGGAATTGACTACGTTCTCCCAAACGCGCAGCCTGCCGTAGTTCGGATTGGGAGCTCCGCCGTAGCCAGTCAGAGTTTCGCCCACATTGTTCACAATCGAGGAACCGACAGGCAGCAAGGTGCCGGGCAGCCGGTTGACGTCCTCAGCACGGAATAGCTTGTGAGCTGTCGTGCCTACATAGTCAACCTCCAGCACGGTCTTAGACATGATTTCATGTTGGAAGCCCAAGTAGTAGTTATAGACGTAAGGATCGTCTATGCCTTGCGGGAAGATGATTCCCGTCAGGTAAGCGGTGTTGGGGTTCTGACCATACCAGCCATTGATGTTGCCAGTCGCCTGAGCTCCCGTGCCCTGGTTGGGGTTGCTTGCAGCACCCGTGTAGGCAGGGGCGACGCCCCCGGGACCGTAGAGCGCGCCACCAGTCGGCGTGCAGCCCCCACCGTTGACGCAGTTCGTCGGGCCCCAAACGATCGTATTGTTGGCACCGACAAGCTGGTTGTCTTCCAGGTCGAACGAGTAGTAGGGCAGGTTCCAGCGCGAGTTCGAGAGCGGGTTGTAGAGCGTGCCCTCGTAAGAGATGCCGAAACCGCCACGCATTGAGGTCTTGCCATCGCCAAACATATCCCAGGCAAAGCCAATACGCGGACCAAAGTCCTTGTGCCGGCCCTTGCCCAGTGAGGTAGCCGGACCGAAGCCGCCCGGCCCGCAGACGCCAGCCAACTGCGCCAGGGCCTGAGCCGCAGCCGATGTGCAGTCGTAGTTCACGCCGTTGATGGTCCCCGTACTTCCCGCGGCAACGTTGGCGTTGATCACCTGCTGTATCACGTTGCTGCCCGGACCGGGGAGGAAGGTAGTCGCCGCGTTTGCTTCTTCGGTGTGACGGGTGTACAGGTCGTAGCGCAGTCCGAGCTGTAGGGTCAGGCGCTTGGTCGCCTTCCAGTCATCCTGGAAGTACGCACCAAACTCCAGGTTCCTCCAGTGCCGGACGTTGCTGGCCAACTCCGCGTTCGGGACTTGGTCGGGGTTCTGCAGAAGCCCCTGGATGGTCGATTGCGAGCACGGTGGCTTACAAATCCCGGGATCCACGCCGGCGTTCACTCCGTATGGGGCGTCGGCGGCGAAGAAGATAGGATCGGAGAAGTAGTACGAACCGCGCGCAATGCTGAACTGGCTATTCTCGAGGTTGCGGCGGAAGTCTGCGCCAATCTTCATGTTGTTATTGCCATGGGTCACCGACACCATGTCGGAATAGGTGTAGATGTTCTCCCGGAAGTACTGCGGGTATCCGTTGTAGGAACCGAAGCCTGCCGACCCGTCATCGAACTTCACCTGGGGGACACCGGGAATGCTGGTGCCAATCAGGTTCACGTTCTGCACATAACCCAGGCGTAATTCGTTCAAGACCGTGGGGCTGAAGGTGTGGGTATAGTTAAGGTTGCCGTTGGCGGACCGAATATTATTGGGGTTGGAGAAGCCGCGGGTGCAACCGGGCCAGCAGGGTCCGAATTCGTCATTCGTGCGCTCCCAGCTGAAGCTCGTGGCCACGCGGTTGTTCGAATTCCAGTTGTAGTCGAACCTCCCCGAGTACTCGTTGCCGTTGTTAAAGTTACCCTGGTTTCTCGAGCTGAAGATGGCGACGCTGGAGTTCTCGAAGGCCATTTGGGAAGAGCCGGAAGCATCGCGCTGAGCCTGGCCGGGTTGAGCAGCCATCGTCACGCTGCAAGGATTCCCGGTCTTGGACAGAGGAGTGTTGTTGTCATTGAAGGTGCCGTTTACGATGACGCCGAGCAGGGACTGCATTCTAGTCGCAATGGCGTTCGCGTATGCCGGCGAGAAGTTAAAGCCGAGCGGACCGTAACTGTCCGGGCACAGGTAGTCAGCGTAGTTCGGAGTGGTAGTGTTACATAGTCCCGTGGCTTTACTTATCCCACCCACGCACCCGAACCCGCTCGAGGTATTTAACGCTACGGTGTTTAGATACTGATCCACGGTGAGCAGCGTGCTCCCCGCGAGCTTAGGTGCAAAGTTGCCGTAAAGGAGATTAGCTACGGAGTTAGTACCCGTCGCTGAGTCGGCGTTGGCGACCGCTGTGCGCCAGGCGGGTGATTCCTGGGTGACCGTCGTACTCTCCGATGTTATGAACCGGCTTGACTGCCAAGCCAAAAAGAAGAACAGCTTGTCTTTGACAATCGGACCGCCAACGGTGGCGCCGAACTGGTTCCAGCGAAGAGGTGGACGGGGAGAACCGACCGAATTCAGGAAAAAGTCGTTCGCGTCGGCGTCGGCGTTGCGCAGGTATTCAAAGGCGCTGCCATGCAATGCATTGGTGCCCGACTTGGTCACCAGGTTAATAGTGCTGCCGGCGCTGTTGCCGTATTGCGCCGACATGTTCAATCCCAGGTCCTGAAATTCCTCAACCGTGTCGTTGATTGGCGTGCTCTCTTCACCACCGCTCAGGCCTTTGTTCGACGTGCCGTTGATCAGGAAGCCGTTGAAGTCTTCGCGGACCCCATTGACCACGGTATTGTGGCCGTTCTCAAAATCGGTGCCAACTACGCTCACGGCGCCAGCGCTTAATTGCATCAAGTCGAATATGTTGCGGCCGCTCAGAACCGTGTTCTCAATCACGTTGGCGCCCACCGTCGAATAAAGCTTGGCATCGTCGGTCTGGACAGTGACGGCAGCGCCCGTCACTTCGACTACTTCCGTCGCCTTGCCGATTTGCAGCTTGAAGTCCACGTGCGCGATGGAGCCAGCGTTCAGCACGACGTTGTTGTCGGACGTGGTCTTGAAGCCGGAGGCTTCGACCGTCAACTTGTAAGTGCCGATCGGCAGTTCCCGAGCGACGTAGTTGCCGCTGGAATTGGTCATGACGGTAACGGAACTGTTAGTTGCCGGATTCGTGATTACAACCTTGGCGTTCGCAATCGCTGCGCCGGTTGGATCGGTGATGGTGCCGGCGAACTGGCCGTTCTGCACCTGCGCGAATGCACTGCAGGTTAGAGCCAGTACGGCAAATACTACGAGGCAAAACTGCAATCTTTTCATTTACCTACCCCCTGGAGACTATGGCGCGTTATGGTTGTCGTTTGCACGAATATACGAAAACTCTGGTTGCGAACTCGATACTGCGAACTCTTGTGTTGCCGGGTGCCGTATCACTTGTCAATCTATCTTACTGATTCTATTTATCTAACCGGCTAAAAGGCTCAAAAAACAATCCGCCTGACGCCGGAAACAGCAACACCTAATGCTTTCGAAGTAGAATCGCACTTCTCGCTCCAAATGACGATGCCATTATTTTTCAATTACTTACATGATATCGGCGGACCATTTCTATGATGAACTGAAGATCAAAATGCGCTAATCTACCAAATTCCGTAGGCTTGTCGCCTTTCAGCCTATTTCGATGGCTTCCTCTCGATGATCCCGCTGCCCTCTCGGACGACGAGTTCCTGGTCCGCCGCCTCCGGTCCTAACTTGTCGACCTGCCCGCTCGGCCAGCGAATAACAATCGCATCGACTCGCGTCGCCGCACCCAGGCCGAAATGCACGCGCGGATCGTTCGAACTTTCAAAGCTGCTCCCGGCGCGCACTTCCGCATCGCGCGTCGAGCCCTCGGCCGTGATCTCTATCCTTGCGCCGAAGCCATCGCGGTTCGATTTGCTGCCGATGGTCTTGATGCGTAGCCAGTGCCCGGGCGACGGAGCTTCATTGCGCAAAAGAACGGGAGAGCCATCCATATTGGTGAACAGAATGTCCTGGCGGCCGCGATTCCAGAAGTCGGCAGTCAGGGCGGCACGGCCAATATATTTCTTGGCAAAGGCTGGGCCGGCCTTCTCGCCGATCTCTTCGAACTTGCCGATCTTCCCTTGGAACCCGAGATTGTGGAACAGAAACGGCCTCTCAGCGTAGCCCACGCCGAAGGACTGGCCTTCGACCTGCGCGTCCACGTGGCCATTGGCCATGAAGATGTCGGGCCAGCCATCATTGTCAAAGTCAAAAAATTTCACGCCAAAGCCGAGGTACGGATAACCGATGGCCGCTATACCGGCGGGGCCAGCCATGTCGGTGAACTCGCCGTTGTGGTCGTTGTGGTAGAGGTTCTTCGTATCGTCCGAGAAGTTGGTTTTCACGATGTCGGGCCAGCCGTCGCGATCATAGTCGGCGGAATCAACGCCCATGCCAGCCTGTTCGTGTCCATCGGCGCTGTAGGCCACGCCGGCCTCGGCGCCGACTTCGGTGAATCCGCCTTTGCAGTTGTTGTGATAGAGCAGGCTGGGCGAAGAGTCGTTGGCCACGTAAAGATCGAGGCAGCCGTCTTTGTCATAGTCCAGCCACAGCACGCCGAGTCCGTAGTAGCGGTCGGGATCGATGTTGAGCTTCTCCGTGACATCGGTAAAGGTGCCGTCGCCGTTGTTGTGGTAGAGGCGATCGCGCGCGCCCTTGAGTCCGCGCGGGCCACAATTCACCGGGATGCCGCGGTACTGGCAGAAGGGACCCACGCCGAAAGGCGGGAGGTTGTTCATGTCCACATCTACGTAATCGGCGACGAACAGGTCGAGATGACCATCATTGTCGTAATCGCCAAAGGCAGCGCTGGTTCCCCATTCGCCGGGGTTGGCGACGCCGGCTTTCGCGGTGACGTCGGTGAAGGTGCCGTCGTGATTGTTGTGGTAAAGAGCCGAACCATGGAAGCCGGTGATGTAGACGTCTTCCCAGCCGTCATTGTCGTAGTCGCCGATGGCCACGCCGTATCCCCAGCCGCAAAAATTCAGCCCCGACTTCGCCGACACGTCGGTAAACGTGCCGTCATGATTGTTGTGATAGAGCTTTGGCGGATGGCACTTGCCGGCCTTGTAGTCCTCGATCGACGAGCCATCAATAAGAAGGATGTCCATCCAGCCGTCATTGTCGTAGTCGAATGCGGCGGCGCCCCCGCATTGGGTTTCGACAATATAGAGTTTTTCCTTGCTGCCGCAGTTCAGGTGAAAATCAATTCCAGCGGCGCGCGTGACGTCAACGAACAACGGTGGATTGGTTGCGGGAGTCTTCGCAGCCGTGCTCTTCGGCGCAGCCGTCTGCGCGGCTCCATGCGCAATCCAGTGGCCGCTCGTTGTCACTGCCACCACGATCAACAGGATGGCCGCCGCAACCGCGAGCTGCAGGTTTCTCATCACTGGTCGCGCCCCGTAGCCATTCCCGCCGTGGCCGGTTGCGCCTTCTTAAGCTCCGCGAAGCGGTCTCGTTCCTTTCGCGCTTCGTCGGTCTTGCCCAGTTTTTCCAAGACGCGCGCCAGTTGATAGTGCGGGCCCGGGTCCTTCGGATTCAGTTCGGCCGCCTTCTGCAAAGCAGGCTCAGCCTGAGCCGTCTGGCCGGCGAGCGCCAGCGCTTTGCCCAGGTCGTACCAGACGTCAGGATTGGCCGCGTCCAATTCCGTGCCCCGCCGCAGATAGGTCACGGCCGCCTCGTATTTTCCGCTGGCGAGCAACGCGTGCCCCAGCGCGTCGACTGCTATCGCGCTCTCTCCCGACTGGCGCAACTCCTCTTTGTATTCGCTGATGGCCTCGTCGTTGCGCCCGAGGCTGAAGTAGGCAAATCCCAAGTGATAGTGTCCGAGCTTGATCGCCGGGTCAAGCTTCAGAGTGGTTTTGAATTCTTCGATCCCCTGCAAGCTGCGATTCGAATTCAAATACGCTCGCCCCAGCAGCATATGTGCAAGCGCGTTCGAGGGATCGAGCTTGATTGTCGCCTGGAGTTCGTCAGCGGCCGAGGCGTAATCGTGCTCGCTCAATAGCACCAGCGCGAGATCATAATGGGTCGCGGAATCTTCCGGATTCAGCTCTCGTGCCCGCATGAGCTGCTCCTGCGCTTGCTTGAGGTCGTCGGTCTCGAAGTAGGCCAGGCCCAGATAGTGACGAAGGTGCGCATCGCGCGGCCACCGTGAAACTGCTTGTTGACCAAGCAGAACCGCCTCCCGGAACTGACCGGACTCTATCTGTTGCAACAACTGCTGCCGGGTTTGGGCTTGCGTCTGGCTCTGCGCCTGCGCTGGCGCGGGCAGGCACCAGAAACAGAGTGAGGCGGCAATCACCAAGGCCACGTTCGTTCTGGCACCGTTTGTCATCCTGGCTTCTGTCATCGTATCGTCTTTCGAGAGCGAGTCGCAATGCGCCTGCTGCTCTGCCTCTCGTCGAGGAGAATTCCATGCACGCCAAAGATTTTCTTCGGATGTTTGCCTATGACGACTGGGCAAATCGTGAATGTCTCACCGCCATGCGCGCCGTTAACCCGCTTCCCGCAGATGCCGTCGGACGCCTGGCGCACATTCTTTCGGCGCAGAAACTCTGGATCGAGCGCATCCTGAAACAACCCCAGAGCATGCCGGTGTGGCCCGGTTCAACCATTGACGATTGCGCGGCACTGGCCGATGAGATGTCGATAGCCTGGCAAAATTACTTGTCGCGGGTTGCCAATCCATTCGCCCCCGGCTCGCTCGACGACAAAGTCGAATACCGCAACAGTAAGGGAGAACTCTGGCGAAGCCGCGTGGAAGATATATTGATGCACGTGCTGTTTCACTCGGCCTATCATCGCGGGCAGATTGCCTCGCAGATGCGCGCCTCTGGCCTGACACCCGCTTACACCGATTTCATCTACGCCGTGCGTCAGGGGTTCGTCGAATAAGCGAGGAGGAGAAGCAGCAGAGATGGATCGTGGAACCATATTGCGCGTCTGGCTGCCGCTGCTGGCTGGCCTCTATGCCATTTACGTCACGTTTGCGTCGGGCCGGGTCCCGCATGATGCGATTCGGTGGCTGGGGCTTGCCCTCTGTCTGATCGGCCTGAGCGGCGTGATTGCCGGCCGCGCCAACCTTGGCCGTTCGTTCTCAGTCATGGCCAAGGCCACCGATCTGGTAACCACCGGAATCTATTCGCGGATCAGGAATCCGATTTACATTTCGAGCGTGACTCTTATCATCGGCCTGATTCTGATCGTGCGGCGGCCCGTCATCGCGCTGGTTCTGGTCGTCATCATTCCTATGCAAATCATTCGCGCGCGCCGCGAAGCTGCAGTCCTGGAAGCAAAGTTCGGCGACGCCTATCGGGAATATCGCAAACGGACATGGTTCTGAGGTCAGGTCTTAGGTCTCAGGTGTCAGGTCTTAGACCTAAAGAAGCTGCTTTTCCTAAGACCTAAGACCTAACACCTGAGACCTTCCCTTCGCTGCTATGATTTCAGCGATGAATTCAGCATCGACCAAACTGCTCCCAGCGTTGTTCTGTCTTTTCTTAGCCACTCACCTTCACGCCGCCGAGGAACCCAAGCCCAGCCCGCTGCCGGCGCCGGTCTCGAACAATGCGGTTGCCATTTCGCATGACGAGGGCGGACCCAGGATTTTTTCCTTCATGGGCATCGGTCCGAAGAAGACCTGGGATGCGATCACCACCAGCGCCTACGAAATGGATCCGGGCAGTGGCAAGTGGGAGGAAAAACGTCCCGTGCCGGGCGTGGCCGGGCGGCTGGCAGCGTCGGCGGTCGCACTCCACGATCAGGTCTTCATTTTCGGAGGCTACGTCGTCGACTCCCAGGGTGGTGAAACCACTGTGTCGGACCTGAACGTTTTTGTCCCGGTGGAGAATCGCTATTATCGCGGCAAAGATATTCCCGAGCCCGTCGATGACGCCGTCGTCGGCCTCTATCGCGACCGTTACATTTTCCTGATCGGCGGATGGTCAACCTCCAAGGGCGCCGCCGTCCGCAACGTCCAGATCTACGACACCGACAAAGATGTCTGGATGCAGGGCACACCGATTCCCGGCACACCTGTGTTCGGTCATGCCGGCGCCATCCTCGACGACACCATCGTTTATGTGGACGGCGCCTATCCGAACCCGAACGGCTCCAATCCCAAGTACGTCGCTTCCAGCGAATGCTGGATGGGCAGGCTGCCAATTTCGAAGAAGGCTGACATCACGAAAATTCGCTGGACGCAACTTTCCGCCCATCCCGGCAACGCGCGCTATCGCATCGCGGCCGGCGCGGATTCGCAGGACAAAAAAGCAACCAGAATCTACTTCTCCGGCGGAACCGATAACCCGTACAACTACACCGGGATCGGCTATAGCGGCCAGCCTGCCGAACCTTCCCCAGTGACTTTCGCTTTTAACGTCCGCACCCGCGCTTGGGAGACGGTCAACGACAACACTCCCGAGCCCACCATGGACCATCGCGGCCTGCTGGTTACCCGCCGCGGCCTGGTCATCGTGGGCGGCATGGAAAAAGGCCAGCAGGTTACCGCCAAGGTTACGATTGTAAAAACTGTTTACAGGAAGTAGCCTTATAGCCGCGCTAACGGATTTGTTCTGAGGGGTTTCCACCGTGTGCGTACCATGTCCTGCGGCCAGGGTCGAAGCCTTGTGCCCAGTTATCACCAAATCAGGTGACGCAAATCACGGCAGAGCCTCCCCTCCAGGCGTCCAATTAGTACAGCCGCAATTCATGCGGCGTCCTGTTTCTTGAAAATTCCTACGTTTAAAAATTCGGAGGCAAGCCTATGACTGTCATGGAACCGCCTAAGGTAAGTGCTGCGGCGGACTACGCTAATCAGATTCTCAACCTAGTAAAAGCCAAGAACCCAGCCGAACCGGAATTCCACCAGGCTGTAATGGAAGTATTCGAATCCTTGAGGCCCGTGTTGGAGCGCCACCCGGAGTACCAGGAAGCCAAGATTCTCGAACGTATCACGGAGCCCGAACGCGTCCTGATGTTCCGCGTGCCCTGGTTTGACGACAGAGGCAAAGTGCAAGTCAATCGCGGCTTCCGCATTGAGATGAACAGTGCCATCGGCCCCTACAAGGGCGGACTGCGACTCCATCCCTCGGTGAACCTCGGCATTCTGAAATTCCTGGCGTTCGAACAAGTCTTCAAGAATTCGCTCACCACGCTGCCCATGGGCGGCGGCAAGGGCGGAAGCGATTTCGATCCCAAGGGCAAGAGCGACAACGAAGTGATGCGCTTCTGCCAGAGCTTCATGACCGAACTGCAGCGCCACATCGGTCCTGACACGGACATCCCCGCCGGCGACATCGGCGTGGGCGGCCGCGAAATCGGCTTCATGTTCGGACAATACAAGCGGCTGCGAAATGAATTCAGCGGCGTTCTCACCGGCAAAGGCCTGGCGTGGGGCGGCTCGCTGATTCGTCCCGAGGCCACTGGCTATGGCTGCGTGTACTTCGCTGAGGAAATGCTGAAGACCCGCAAAGAAAACCTGAAAGGCAAAGTGTGTCTGGTCTCGGGCAGCGGCAACGTCTCGCAATATACCATCGAGAAGCTCCTCGATCTGGGCGCGAAGCCGGTTACCGTGTCCGATTCCGACGGCGTTATCTACGACGCTGACGGCATCGACCGCGAGAAACTCGCCTACATCATGGATCTGAAGAACAACCGCCGTGGCCGTATCAAGGACTACGCCGACAAGTACAAGAAGGCCGTCTATCACCCCACCGATCGCAAGCTCGATCACAACTGGCTCTGGGCGATCAAGGCCGACTGTGCATTCCCGAGCGCCACTCAGAATGAGATCAACGCGAAAGACGCGGCCAATCTCATCAAGAACGGCTGCAAGGTTGTCAGCGAAGGCGCCAACATGCCAAGCACCCTCGACGCCACCAAAGCGTTCCTCGACGCCAAAATCCTCTACGGACCGGCCAAGGCTGCCAATGCTGGCGGCGTTGCCACCTCTGGACTGGAAATGTCGCAGAACAGCATGCGTCTGTCGTGGACACGCGAGGAGGTCGATGATCGTTTGCACAAGATCATGATCGCCATCCACAAGAATTGCTACGAAACGGCCGAGCAGTACGGCACGCCGGGCAACCTGGTGAACGGCGCCAATATCGCGGGCTTCCTGAAGGTCGCGAATTCGATGCTGGATCAGGGACTGGTGTAGTTAGAACTGCATTTCGGAAGAACAGCGCGGGAGGGAGCGATCCCTCCCGCGCTTTCTCATGTGCAGAAGGTTCCTGTAGAGACGGGGCTTGCCCCGTCTCAGACTGCCCAATAATTCTGTTCGCCCGTGGTTTTGGGAAGGGCACGGCTTCAGCCGTGCCGCCCACGGCAATAAACACGAGGGCTTCAGCCCCTGAGGGCTGGGTGCTCGACTTAGTCGCACCTTTTGCGAATGAGTCGGTGCCGCTCTTGAAACTCCGGCTAGAATACCCCCATGTCGCTCCGCCGCATCGCCGAGCCGATTCTGGACGCTGAAGAGCGCTTTGAAGGTTTCGAAAACCTGATGCCGTTCAAAGTGCAGAATATTCTTCTCGTCTCCAGTCTCTACGATTCCTTCATCCTCCGCGAAGATGGCCGGCTCAACGAATTGCTCATTGACGAATCGCTCGAACTCAACCTGCGGCAGATTCCGGGGATTACCCAGGTCTCCAGCTGTGCGGAAGCCCTTGAGCTTGCCCGCTCGCAGCCGCAATTCAATCTCATCGTCACCAATCTGGCGGTCGGCGACATGGACGCGGCGCAGTTGGCGCGCGAGGTGAAGCGCGCCGGCCTGGATGTTCCCGTCGTGGTGCTGGCCTATGACTATCGCGAGATCAAGAATTTCGTGGCGCGGAATCCGGTCACCGATATCGAACGCATTTTCCTTTGGCAGGGCAATGTCCGCATCCTGATCGCGATCGTCAAGTACATCGAGGACAAACGCAACGTCCTGCACGACACGCGGGCCATTGGCGTGCCCGTGCTGCTGGTGGTGGAAGATAACATCCGCTATTACTCATCGTTTCTGCCGGTGATCTATACCGAGCTGATCAAGCAATCGCGGCGCGTGATCCAGGAAGGCATCAACGTGGCGCACAAACTCGTGCGCATGCAGGCGCGGCCCAGAATTCTGCTGAGTTCGAACTTCGAAGACGCGGCCCGGCTGGTCGAGGAGTATCGCGATTATCTGTTCGGCCTCGTATCGGACGTCGAGTTCCCGCTGGAGGGCAAACTCAGTCCGGAAGCCGGCTTCGAACTGGCCCGCCTGGTGAAGAGCCTGGTGCCCGACGTGCCCGTGGTGTTGCAATCCAGCCGCACCGAGTTCCGTCCCCGGGCGCATGCCGAGGGCTATTCGTTTCTGCGCAAACGTTCGCCCACGCTGCTGCAAGATTTGAGCCGGATCTTGACCGAGCAATTCGGGTTTGGCGACTTCGTGTTTCGCCTGCCGGATTCGAGCGAAGTCGGACGGGCGAGAGACATGAACGAACTGGAAGAGCAACTGCAAACGGTTCCGGCGGAGAGCATCGTCTTTCACTCGCAGAGCAACCACTTCTCCCACTGGCTGATGGCACGCACCGAGTTTGCGCTGGCGGCCAAGCTCCGCCCGCGAAAGGTTTCAGATTTCCCGAGCTCTGAACATCTGCGCCGCGATCTCATCCAATCGATCAACGATTACCGTCGCGAACAAAGCGAGGTCCTGATCGGCGACTTCCGGGCCGATACGTTCAAGCCTTCAGAGTCAAATTTTTTGCGCATCGGCTCCGGATCGCTTGGAGGGAAGGCCCGCGGCCTCGCTTTCGTCCGTCACCTCCTGCGCAAGCGCCGTATCACCCGCCGCTATCCCGGCGTGCGTATCTCGGTGCCTCCCGCCGTCGTTCTGGCCACCGATGTGTTCGAAAAATTCGTGGCCGAGAACGACCTTCTGGATTTTGCCCTGCGCTGCGAAGATGACGCCGAAATTCAGCGGACGTTCCTGGCCGCGCCGCTATCCGCGACACTCAGCGAAGATCTGAAATCGTTCCTGGCCGAGGTAACCCATCCGTTGGCGGTACGCTCGTCCAGTCTGCTGGAGGATTCGCAATACCAGCCTTTCACCGGCGTGTATGAAACCTTCATGCTGGGCAACCGGCAAGCAAGCTTGGACGACCGGCTGACAGCATTGAGCGAGGCCATCCGGTGCGTCTACGCCTCCACCTTCAGCCACCATGCCAAAGCCTACGTGCGCGCTACGCCCTACCGTCTGGAAGAAGAAAAAATGGCAGTGATTCTCCAGCAGGTTGTGGGCACGCCACACGGTCAGCGCTTTTATCCGGATTTCTCCGGAGTTGTACGCTCCCACAATTTTTATCCCGTGGCGCCCATGACCTTCGAGGACGGCATTGCGGCGGTCGCGCTGGGACTGGGCCGGGCCGTGGTGGATGGCGGGAAGTGTTTGACGTTCTGCCCGCGCTTTCCCCACAACCTGGTGCAGTTTTCCTCGGTCGAAGACATACTCGCCAACTCGCAGTCGGAATTCTGGGCCCTGGAGTTGGATGGCGCTTCGGAGGGCCGTCCGGGCCATTGGCACGAGAGACGATTCGGCCTCGACGCCGCTGAAACCGACGGCACGCTGCGGGCCTTGGCTTCCACTTACTCCCGCGACAACCACGCCATTTACGACGGAGTCAGCCGGCCGGGAGCGCGCATTGTGACCTTTGCCCCCATGCTCAAGCATGGCACCTTCCCGCTGGCTGAGATTCTCGATGACCTGGTTCGGGCCGGCGAGGATGCGCTCGGCAATCCGGTGGAAATCGAATTTGCCGTGCGCCTGCCCCAGTACTCCGGTCAAGCAGCGGAGTTTGGCTTCCTGCAGATTCGTCCACTCACGCTGGCGCGTGACAGCGAGGACCTTGCTCTGGACGATGTTCGACCGGAACATTTGATTTGCATGAGCAGCATGGTTCTGGGCAACGGCCGCATCGAAAATCTTTATGACGTCATCGTGGTGGATTCGCAGCGCTTCGAGCGCAGCCGCAGCCAGGAAGTAGCTACGGCGGTCGCCCAGCTCAATCGCCGGCTCGGCGAGGAGAATCGGCCTTATCTGCTGATCGGCGTGGGGCGCTGGGGATCGACCGAACCCTGGCTGGGCATTCCCGTTGAATGGGACGAAATCTCCGGCGCGCGCGTGATTGTGGAGGCAGGATTCCGCGATTTTCGCGTCACCCCATCCCAGGGCAGCCATTTCTTCCAGAATCTGACTGCCTTTCAGATCGGTTATTTCACCGTGAATCCAGACGCCGGCGAAGGTTCAGTCGATTGGGAGTGGTTAACGGAACAGGCCGCCGTCGAAGAGCAAGGCTGTGTTCGCCACTTGCAGTTTGCGGAGCCGATCCGCGTCGTAATGAACAGCCGCACCAGTCAGGGAGTAATCTTCAAGCCCGAAGCACACTCGGTACCAGACACTGGGTACTGAGTACCGGGTACTTATCTCGCTCTCGCCAGCACCAGCGTCACATCATCCGGCTGTTCGTTGTCGCCGATCCAGTCCACCACTGCGGTGATGACAATTTCCGTGATGCGCTCGAGTGGCAGATGGCGATTCGCGCGCACCAGTCGAATCAGCCGTTCCTCGCCGAACTCGCCATAATCGTTTTCCGGCTCGGTCACTCCATCGCTGTAAGCCACCAGCACATCGCCGGAGTGCAATTGCACCGTCGCTTCCGGATAACTGAGGTTGTCGAATAGGCCAACCACGGTTCCACCGCAATCCAGCAGTTGCGACGATCCATGTTCTGAAATCAGGATCGGCGGCAGGTGGCCACCGTTCGCGTACGTGAGCCGGCGCGTCGCTCCGTCATAAATTCCCAAGAACAAAGTGGCATACTTTGCCGCCGGAGTGCTTTCGTAAAGCTGATGGTTCAGCAGCGTCAGCAGCGCTGCCGGAGACACATCCTTCCCCCTCGACTCAAACGCCAGCATCAGCCCCGAGCCCCCCGCAGCCACCGCAACCGGCTCGCGCGACGTTAGTCCGCGCAGTGCGGGCACGTCTTCGATGCTGTACGCGCGTACCGCCGAGTGGATCGTCGCCATCATCAGCGCCGCCGAAATTCCTTTGCCGCTGATGTCGCCAACCGCCAGGATCAGCTTGTCGGAATTCAGCGCCAGAAAATCGTAGTAGTCCCCGCTCACTGTCCGCGCCGGACGGCAGAATCCGTGTACTTCGAGAGTCTCCAGTTGCGTGATCAACTTGGGATAGAGCTGCGCCTGCACTTCCTGCGCAATGGCCAATTCGCCTACCAGACGCTGCTTTTCCTTTTGCTCCTGCACCAGTTTCTCGATCGACGTAGTCATCGAGTTGAAGGAGTTGGCCAGGGTTGCCAGTTGGTCATTCGACTGCACTGGGATCCGGTGGCTGAAATCGGCGCGATTGATGTGTTTCGTGCCTTCGTAGAGTTGGCCTACTGCCGAGGTGATGCTGCGCGTCAGTTTGGTTCCCACGAACAGCGCTAACAGTTCGATGATCGCGAACACGATCGCGATCGACAGCAAAATATATTCCAGACCTCTGGCAAAATCTCCCAGCGCCGCAAAAAGTCTCGCATACAGCACCGAGGGCCTAGTCTCGACTTCCGCATAGGCTCCATCGCGCCGCCGGCCTCCCGTGGCCCAGTCCACCACCTGCAGCGGAATCGTGAAAGGAAGCTGGTAATCAAGCGCGCCGCTGGCTGGCGGAATGGTTCCGGACGAGAACGCCTGCTTGCGCTGGCTCTCGTCTTCGAAAGCCAGGATAGGCCTGGTGGTGTTCTGCTGCGCCGGCACGGTCGAGTTCGCAGTTGGACTCCCGTTGCCATAGACCGCAATCCGCCCGAGATCGCCCGCGATGTTCTCGACGAACTCCTTATCGAGCGGCTCACTCAAAATCACGCGCAAAGTTTCCGGTTGAGCCATGAGCACGGTCGCTGTCCGAAGATAGAATTTGCCGTGGTCGCTTACGATGTCGCGGAAATCCCCGCTGATGAACGAAGGAAAGTCAAAGCCCGCCGCGCCCTCCGGTCCCGAGCAATAAGGCTGGTCCCGGTACCACGCGCAAACCTGCCGCTGTGACCACTCCGGACGATGCGGCCTGGCACGGCCCAAAATTTCCGCATCCAGCTTCCCGCCGCTCGAAACCTGCGTCGCCAGATGATGGGCGATGGCGTGGTTGGCTGCCTCCATGCTGCGCAAATGAGTGGCGATGTCGGAAGTTACGACAAAGCCGGCGAACTGCCAGGCAAAAAGATAGAGTGTGATCAGCGAAATCATCGCCAGCAGGAAGACCGGAATCACGCCAATAAAAACATAGGTAACAATCAACCGGTTCCGCAGGCGCCATAGCAGTTGCGCGCGCACCCAGCGGAACCCGGCAAGCACGAGCAACACAATCGCCAGCACGCTGAGAAAAGTTACCCAGCCTCCCAGGCTCGCCGACGCCGCTGGACTTACCCTGCGCGTCAGTCCCTGCACCGCGGACAGAAGCAGGTCGAGCGCCAGCACGTAGAGCGCCGCCCATGCGACCCAGCTCTGCGGCCAGAGCCCTTTGTCACGCAACCTGCTCTCGAATTCCAGAGAGATCAGTCTCATCCCGTGGCCTGATTCGCCGCCCGTTGATTTGACGCCCCGCCTGCCGTCATGTCGCAGGCGTCATATCTCAGGATAGATGTCGAAGAAAGCCGCCAGACTCGTCCTGAGCTGCTTCTCAATCTCGTCCTTGCCGCCTTCGAGAATGTGCATGGCGACGTACGCATCCCGCCCACTCTTCAGTTTGACCGTCGCCGGACTCACCTCTGCAACCTCATCGGACGGCAGCAGACGCAGACCATACACCAATGTCAGGTTTGCCATCCCACGATTGTAAGCCAGAGAATGACGGGAAGACTTCGATGGAAGGGTGGTCAGGTCTTAAGGTCTTAGGTTTTAGGAAAACCCAAGATGAACCCACAGTGATTTCCCTGAGACCTAAGACCTGACACCTGAGACCTGCCTCTACCCCGGCGGCCATTGCAGCGCCCGTCCGCCGATCAAATGCACATGCAGATGAAAAACCGATTGCCCCGCGCGCGGACCCACATTCATCACCGTGCGATAGCCATCTTCAATCGACCGCTCCCGGGCTATGTGCGCGGCTGCCAGGTGACAGCGCCCCAGCAGTTCCGCGTCCTCCACCGATGCTTCCTTCAAGCCGGCAATATGTCTTTTCGGAACAATCAGCACGTGGGTCGGGCCTTGCGGGTTCAGATCTTCAAAGGCAAACGTGTACTGGTCTTCATAAACTTTCTTGGAGGGCACTTCGCCGCGAATGATCCGGCAGAATAGACAATCCGCCATACGCAAGTCTCCTCTCGCCTGGGATTACGATCACCCGGCAAGTCCAAACGGAGATAAATTCATCTCTGGAAGAAACAATACCACTCCAGCTAATCACGCTTTGTAAAGAAAGTTGTTTTCAATCGAGCCGCACCAGAAACACCGCCCCCTCCGCCGTCTCCGTCTCGCGGGCCAGAGCGGTGGCGCGCTGGCGGTCGTCGTCCAGCACTCGCACCCTCACCCACCAGACTCCTATTGGACTCCTGAATTTCAACACTTGGGCCGTCTGGTAGCGCTTCTGCAGATGCTTCGCTATTTCAGCCGCCGCTTTCTCCCCGGTAAAGGAGCCGATCTGAACCGCCCAGCGTCCACCCGTTTCGAGAGGCGCGGGCGCCTGTAGCACCTCCAACCGGACCTTCACGATACCGGGCAGGTACACGTCCAGCGCCTTCGCGGCTGCCAGCGAAAGATCGACAATGCGCCCCGGGACGAACGGCCCGCGATCGGTGATGCGCACGAGCACCGAATTTCCGGTCTTCAAATTCGTCACGCGCACAATCGAACCCAGCGGCAAAGTAAGATGGGCTGCCGTCATCGCGTTCATGTCGTAAACCTCGCCGTTCGATCCGCGCCGGTTGTGATACGGAGCGCCGTACCAACTCGCCATTCCGCTTTCTTCAAAAATCGGTTTCGCGTTGGGGGGGACTTCGATTTTCTCTGCTGCGCCCGGCGTTTCGGCCGGCGGAATCACGGCTGGCTTTTCTTGTTCCTGCGGAGTGGAAGGCGGTGGCGCGGTCGGCGCTTGCGCAGGTTTATGCCCACCACAGCTGCTGAGAAGCGCGCTGCCCAACAATAGAAGGAATAGATGAAATGGCAACCCGCGCCGCAATGCCCGCTCAGCCCTGGCACTGGAAGCGAGGCGGCTCAAGACTTCTTGCGCTCGGTTTCCAGAAAATCCGCGAATTCCGCAAGCTTTCCCGCGGCTATTCGCAGTGCCTTCGAGGAATGGGCGCGCACCGCCGGCACCACCTCGTCGTTCAGATACGTCACCAGTTCCGCCGTCTCTTTTTCCAGAGTCTCGGCCATATTGGCTACCGAGCGATTGAAGCGCGCGGAAGCCTCTCCTGCCTTGCGGTCGAATTCGGTCATACCCATCCTGCCGGCTCGGATTAATGTTCACGCGTGTGCCGCGGTTCCCAGGCCTCATTATTATCGCGGGCCCTCTCGCAGCGGTCAATTCCGCTTTGCACGGAAGTGTCGTTCAAGTCACGGTACAATCGCGTCACAAATAATGCTCGCAGCAAGATCCATCCCCGTAGAGACAAGGCTCGCCGCGTCTCCAGTTCCACCGACCGGCAAGACCCTAGCCGCCTTCCGGCGCGCGCTGCTGCGCTGGTACGACCAGCATCGCCGCGACCTTCCCTGGCGCGAGACTCGCGATCCCTATCGCATCTGGCTCAGCGAAATCATGCTGCAGCAGACGCGCGTGGCCGCCGTACTTGACCACTACCGCATTTTCCTTAAGCGTTTCCCGAATGTCCAGACGCTCGCCGCAGCCACGGAAGACGCGATTCTCGCCACCTGGAGCGGTCTCGGCTATTACCGCCGAGCTCGCAGCTTGCATCAGTGTGCGAGAGAACTCGTGCGAGAGCATCGCGGCGGCTTTCCGCAAACTGCCGAAGCTCTCCAGAGTCTCCCCGGCATCGGACGCTACACCGCCGCCGCCATCGCCAGCATCGCCTTTGCCGAGCCCGTGGCCGTGGTCGATGGCAATGTCGAGCGTGTGCTGCAACGACTGACCGGCATTGAAGTGACCGGCATCAATCTCACCACGTCACAAACCTGGCAATATTCTCAAGCGCTGCTCGCGAGCTCCCGGCCCGGAGATTTCAATCAGGCCATGATGGAACTCGGCGCCACCGTGTGCCTGCCCCGCCAGCCCCGCTGCCCAACCTGCCCGCTCCAGAAATGGTGCGCCAGTCAAAGCGCAAGCGGCACAATGACAACAATGGAGCGCCGGGCGTCCCCGCCCGGCAGAACCCTAACCCGAAACCAGGGTCGTAGGTTCAGGAAAGAAATCAGCTGCCTGCTCTATCGGCGCAACGGCCAAATCCGCCTGGTCCAGCGCTCGAGAAAATCGCCGCTCATGCCCGGCATGTGGGAGCTGCCGCAACTGTCCCAAAAGCTGAATGGGATGCCGGTTTCCGTCCCTTGGCGCACGTTTCGCCACTCCATCACGGTCACCGACTATACCGTCCACGTGCACAAGACTCCGGCTGCCAAAGGTAAGTGGATCCCAGTCGCGGGCATCTCCCATTTCCCCATCACCGGCCTGACGCGAAAGATCCTCAAAACCGCCGGCGTCATCTAAAATCGGAAGAAAAGTATGAGCTGGCTCAATCGTCTGTTCGGAGGTGCGAATAAAATGCCTTCATTGCGGGAGGGAACCAAAGCTCCTGACTTTACTCTGACCGCCCTCGATGGCGGCAAATTTTCTTTACACGACGCGCTCCAGACAGGGCAAGTGCTGGTCGTGTTCTTCAAGGTCTCCTGCCCGGTCTGCCAATATGCGTTTCCATTTTTCGAACGCCTGCACAAAGCCTACGGCAGCCAGAAAGTCGCCATGGTAGCCATTTCCCAGGACGACAAACGCGATACTGCCGCCTTTTTGAAAGAGTATGGTGTAACCTTCCCCGCCCTCCTCGACGATCCCGCCGGTTACGTGGTTTCCAATGCCTACGGCCTCACTAACGTGCCCACGTGGTTCCTCATCGGCCAGGACGGCGAGATCAAGATCTCCAGTGTAGGCTGGGTAAGAAAGGACGTTGAATCTCTGAACCACCAGCTATCCGATGCCAACCATACCTCGATGCGGCGGCTGTTTCTCCCCGCAGACGACGTCCGCGACTTTAGCCCCGGTTGAGGCTCCAAGAATTAAGCCCGCGGTCGCGGGACAAAACTCACCTTGCGTAGGGACGGCCGCCCTCGGCCGTCCAAGCCAGCGTAGTCATTCTGGATTCGTTATTGCCATTACCGCGCTGATTCTGCGCCTACACCAGGGTAACTTTCGACCCCTCCCACTGCCGTGCTAGCCTCGTTAGTATCGCACTTTCAGCAATTTGCAATCATTAGGACGATGCCTAAGCTCCCGATATTTCGGTTGCGTAGTTTCGAACCGCCCAGCCGGCCTGATCTTCAATACCATCGGCCCACTCTCGCCTTCAATGATTTGCAACTGGGCGTCGACAATCTCCGCTACGACGTTTTTCTAAGTCCCCGCATCACCGCAGACTTAAGTTTTTATCTTGCTCGTTACATCGCACGCATCGGCGAGGTGGAATCGCTCATCGCACTCGATTCTCCCTCCGCCACCTCAGCTAAATTCATGCGCCCCGCCGCCAGCGCCAGCGCTGTCAAACCGTCCAAGACCGGTCCCGCCGACCTGAAAACGCTTCTGGTCTCGATTCATCTGGCCATCCTGAATCGCGCCAAAGCGGAAGCCAATCCATCGATCGATGTGCTCGGCCGCGTGGCCGTGCTCAAGTTCATACGCACCGAACTGCAAACCCAGTTTTCGCGGATTCTCGAACAATGCCGCTTGAAGACCAAGTCCCTCGAGGGCGTTCCGCAAGAGAGAATGATGCAGTATCAGGAGGTCGTCTCCTCTTTCCGGGTGCGCAAGAAAATCATCCTCCGCCGCGCCGGACAGGAGATGTTTCGCCTGCTTCGCGAAATAGAAAAAGAAACCCTGGCCCGAACTCGCCGCTCCTTGCTCGGCGAATTTCCCGCTGACTTCTACCGCCTGTTCCTCAATCCGCTGATCATTACCGAAGATGGACGCGACGACTATCTTTGCGCCGAACACTATTACATGTTCGGCAACTTCGACAAAGATCCCGACACTTTCGCCAGTCTCCGCCAGTTCGCGCTGAATTTTCTGCGCGAACTTGGATACGGGGAAGCCGGGGACGATGAACATCTGGCGCAGGCCCTCAACGTTCCTGAAAACGCCGCCGCACTTGTGGGTACCGGCAATGGCGAAGACTTGACCCCGGAAGATCGGAATCGGCAGGACCGCCTCGACATCTGGACCCGCATGCTGCAGCGCGAAGGCGTTCTGGGGCACATCGTTGCTTCCTACGAAGCCGTTCCTCTGCTCGCCGAATATGCCCCGCGCGTCAATCCGCAGCAGATCAAGAACGCCCTGATCATTCGCGAAGAAGCCGAGCGCGTCGAGAAAATGATTGCCGAAGGCCGTCTCCATTCCGACCGCCTCTTTGCCGCCATCGGACGCGTCGCCTCTTGCCGCAGCTCCGAACGCAGCCGCTTTGCCGCGCGCCTTCTCCACGATCTCTGTTGCTATCACCGCGATCTGCGCGGCCTGGAAACCCTCAGCTCCGGTTTTGACAGCGTCAACCTGGTCACCGACGAAAAAATTCGCCAGCTTTCTACCCTCAACGGCATGCTCTACGAATTTCTGCCTCCCGAAGACCAGAAGCCCCCCGAAGATCGCGTCCTTCACCACGTCATCCTCAAGGCCGACGTACGCGATTCCTCCCGCCTCACACGCTCGCTGATGGAACAGGGCATGAACGCCGCTTCGTATTTCAGTCTTAATTTTTATGAGCCGGTCAACAAGTTGCTGACGAAATACGGCGCCACCAAAGTCTTCCTCGAAGGCGATGCCATCATCGTGGCCGTGCTCGAGCGCGATGGCGAAGCCATGCTCGGCGTGGGCCGCACCTGCGTTCTGGCCTGGGAAATCCTGAGCCTGCTGCGCGAATACAACCAGCTCCTGGAACGCTCCGGCCTGCCCCAGATGGAGCTAGGCCTCGGCATTGCCTACCAGGATTCGCCTCCGCTCTACCTGATGGATGGCGAGCACCGCATCATGATTTCCGACGCCATCAATGACAGCGATCGTCTCTCCTCCTGCAGCAAGCGCGTCCGCAAGAAACTTGCGCCCGACGCCGGCGTCTTCCAGGTGTACGCCGTTCAGATCGGAGGCGGTGGCAAGAACAAGAACAACGACAGCGACAGCGCGAGCGCCGAAGCCGGAGCGGAAGAAATGCGCCTGAACTACAACGTTGGTGGGATCTGCCTGAGTGAAGCGGCCTTCCGCAAACTGCAGCAGGAAATCTCGCTTTCCCCCTGGGCGTCAGATCGCAGCGAGTCTGGGTTCAACAGCCCGTGGATCGACGACGAGCGCGAGTTCTTCGTCGGCACCGTTCCCATCGCCAATGGAGTGTTTCGCAAGATTGTCATCCGCAGGAACCGCATCGCCCAAGTCGATGTCCGCGATTTATCCATCCTGCGCTGGACCGACCGCTACTACTACGAAGTCTGCGCCAACCCCGCCGTGTACGCCGCGCTGCCGACGGACAAATCCGCCGCGGCTCGAAGCTAGGTTTGTGGAGGGCCCGGCGTCCTCGCCCGGCAGAATAGGCGAGCGCTTCACCCGCTCAGAAATTCCTTCGCACCCGGAACGGAATCTTCACCACCGCTTCGAGCGCAACTGGCTTCCCTGCTCTTTCCGCGGGCAGGAATTTCCACCGCGCCAACGCCTTCGCCGCATAGGAGTCCAGACGTTCGTCCGGGCTGTCGAGGACGCGAATGTCGCTGACCCTGCCATCCGCATGAATGATGGCGTAGAGCGTCACCATGCCCTGCACGTGCGCGCGAATCAATTCCAGCGGATACGCCGGGTCAGATTGCTCCGTGGCCAGCGGCGCCACCAGATATCCTTTTTTCTGTCCTACCTCGAGTTCCGCAAACCGGATCTCCCAGCTGCCGCTTGAGGAGTTCAGATTCGGCATGTTCAGCGTCGTAGCATACAAGCGCTTGCCGCCAAAAACCTGGCGGTCCACGTCGGTAACCTTATCGTCGGCAACTGGAGAAGCAATGCGCGCTCCCGGCCTCCCTCCGGCCAAAGAAGCGCTAGTCACCTCGTGCGGATCGTCGCCGCTGGAGTCCACCGCGCCCACGTGCAGCCCCGCCGGCAGAGAGCCAGCGTTGCCAGCTCTTCGACCGCCCGAGCCCGTTGCTTCCAATTTCGATCCCGCCAACTCCGGTGTTCCCGAAGCTCCCGTTTTTCCCTGAGGAGTAGCGGAGAACGCTCCCCGCCGATTGCCGCTGGGAACCGCAACCGGCCCGGTGGGTGCGACGGGATGAATTCCTAACGCGATCAGCCGTCCGCCTGCGTTGCCGCCGCTTGCCGCCATGCTCGGCGGAGGACCCACCGGTTGCACACCACCAGCGGCCAGATGTCCTCGGCCGCGCGTGCCGAGCGTATGTTGCTCCGCCAGCGTGAGCTGCGGAGCGGGTCCGACCACTGCACTCGGGCCAATGTCCACCTGCCGAACGCGTCCCTTTGTCGACCTCGTCGTCGTTTCTTTCAGATCTGGAGGCGGTTCCACCACCGCCGCGTCCGGTCCAGCCAAACCGCGCGTGGGATGGGGCGTCACTTCCGGAGGCGGCGCGATCACATCCGACTTCATTGCCGCTTGCACCACACGGTCGGGCGCGAACTGCACGTCCGGCGCGGGCGCCACGACCTGCATCTCGGGCGCGACCAGGGGCGTCAACGGCGCGTGCGTCGCATCCAGCGGAACCGCTGGCACAACCGCTCCGGTGGCGACGAGGTTGGGCAAGGGAACGTCGTGGTCGAGCTTGAGGTCGGGAGGCACGACGATGGTTTGCGACCGGTTGTCCGCTTCCCGGGGAACCGAAAGGATGGGCTGTTTGGCGTAGACGGGATCGCCCTTTTGCGCCTTCGCAATGTCGGGAGCGCCGGTATCGAGCGGCGGCAAATATTCGTCCGGCGAATACGTCACCAGCGACGACCGGTCAAATGCGGCGCGATCCAGAATGTGTTGCTGCCGAATCCACGCCAGCGAAATCCCATAGAGGAGCGCAACCGTCGCGCCGTGCAACAGCGCCGATTGCAGAAAGCGTCCCCAGGGCAGCTTTTGCTGGACGAACACATCTCGCCAAAGGTCGCGTTCGCCGTCGCTGGGCGGTTCCGCCGCCAGTTCCGGCGACCCCAGCACGGCGCGAACTCCGCTGCGGAATTCCGGGCTCGCCGGATCGCGCTCCACCAAAAGCTTTAACAGTTCTTTCCCAGCCGATTCCATCGCACTCCAGGTTGCTCTCAGATCGGATGCCGAAAGCTCAGGTTCTGGATCCTGGTATCGCTTGCCGATACCCAAGTTCTTCGAAATCAGAGACCCCATTAGAGTGTGCTGGAAAATTCGTTTTCCGGCAACCCCGGCAGCGTCGCGTGCCATTGCCGGTATATCATTTCCGACGACTATGAACACTTTCGATCCGGGCGGGATGGAGTTTCTGCGCATGGCCGAGCACTATCGGCAGATGAGTGACGACGAACTCCTGGTCCTCATCCCGCAAAGCTCTGAATTGACGCCTTTTGCCCAGGAAGCTTTGGCGAATGAGGTTCGGTCGCGCGGGCTGAAGGCTGAAGTAGTGGACGAAAAGCCAGTAACTTCGCCGCCGCCAGCTTTCTTCGAGCACGGATCTCCAGAACTCCGTGATTCGGCCGATTACGATCCCGATTCTTCCTATGATGAAGACCGCAAACTGGTTGAGCTCTGCACCGTGTGGAGCGTGCGCGACGCGCTCCAGTTGCAGACGATTCTCGATGACGCGGGAATTCCATTCTTTATGGGAAAAGAGAATGCCACGGGCGTGGATCGGGTGACCTCGAATTTTTCGAATGGGGTCAGCGTGCAAATCATGCAAATCGGTATGCCCTGGGCCAGGCAGGCGATGCAACGCTATGAGCCTGAGGACGATCCCACTCCAAAAGAGAAGGAAGAACCCGGCGAACTTATGGTCCGCTGTCCCCAATGCCATTCCGCCGAAGTCGTTTTTGAAGGGCTAACCTCTGCGCCGGAGACGGCAACGGATGAGTCTTCCCAAAAATACCAATGGACCTGCGATTCCTGCGGCTACCACTGGCTTGATGATGGGGTCGAGAAAGAGGAATGAACGGCCAGGAAAATTTTTTTTATTCTTCGATGTATGAAATATGGAAGAATGTGTTTACCAGTTAGTACCCGGTACCCCCCTCCCCCCTGGTCTTCTGGAATCATGGGGTTAGCGGGAGTTTCTCTACTCGGTCTTTGATTCTAAAGGACTTATATTAAAGTATTCCGGAATAAGGACTTAGTCGATTTATCGGGTCTGGCGGCCTCTGAAGTGGGGTAAATCGTGTCAAGGGGAAGAAACCTTCGCCTTTTCCTGGAATTTCGGCAGCCGCCCGGCTCGTCGCCTCCAATTGTCAAGGAACGCTGAGATGCTCTTGGGGCGGCGGAGCGAACCCTGTCGCCGGCGGCGGGCGCACGCTTCGCTGCCCCAATCAGATTCCTATTGTCGCCTCGGGCGGGTTCGACGTCTGTGATGGCGCGCACTGGGTGTTTGTGATGAAAAAGATCAGCGCCTCTAGGGTACCCAAAAATCCTCAGAGGGATAGGACCGTGGAATCCCGGCTTTCGAAAGTCATGAATGCTGAGTCCCCCGGCATGTGGGTATCATTCGCGCAGTGGAGGGAGACAGCAAAGCCGCAACACTTCCCCTGACCCACAGATGCACGGGTCGTTCTTGCCGATTCCGCGAGCGCTGCACATCTCAAGGAGGATTTTCTGGCTCTTTGCCCGCCAGCGGCGAGTGCTTGAATCTGACTGAAGGGTGGTGCCCCAAACAGCTGGAACTGGAGTGACCCGCGCGCTCTCGGTCATCAGAGTTACGAGTCTATCCTTAGCGCGGCGAAGGATCTCTATTGGAATCGTGCGGGACAACCCGGCGTTGACAGATGCACTGAACGTGCGCCCACCCTCCGCACACAAAGCCTGGCCAACCTCTTGACGGAAAGACGTGCCCTCGGCCGAAGCCCTAAAAGTAAGGATGTTTCGTAGTAT
>Ga0326727_10004405_pt1 | contig 42407 bp, 52 predicted proteins | sample MB2enrmetagenome_FD_207643 | JGI IMG/M metagenome (GOLD analysis project Ga0326727, IMG submission 207643) | Lab enriched peat soil microbial communities from McLean, Ithaca, NY, United States - MB29MY | ecosystem: Environmental > Terrestrial > Soil > Wetlands > Peat | place: USA: New York...
ATTTGTGGTAGGGGGCTAGAGGTTTCAAAGCTTCAAGGTTTCAAGGTTGAGGTTCAGAGCGCTGTGGCTCCTGATTTAGATGAGTTCCGCAAAATGATGCGCGAAGCGGACAAGGAAGAATCGATCGCAGGTTGAAAAACTGGCGGCTGCGCGTGGAGGTTGGACAGTACGGGGATCCTTCGCTGCGCTCAGGATGACACCACGTCAAACACGCAGAGCGCAATGTATCAGTGCCAGACCTCGCGGGCAGTATATCGGCGTCAGACGCGAGCGCGGTGTATTAATGAGTTCGCGGCGCGTCCGAATCTGGTTCCTGGCTAAAGCGTGGATTGTGGCGCACGTCAGCGCCGCTGACCCAGAAGATTACATCCTCGGCAATGTTGGTGGCGTGGTCGGCGATGCGTTCCAGGCTCCGGGTGATCAGCAAAACATCGAGGTAGGAACGGACCCGGTCGGGAGAGCTTGTCATCTTCGCGACAAGGTTGACGAATGCCTCATCCTTCATACGATCCACAATGGAATCCATCTCCAGCACGGCCTGTGCAACCTCGCCCTTGGCGGAGAGGAAGGCTTCCAGGGCGCGCCGCACCATGGTAGATACCGCCGTGGTCATGCGGGCGACATCGACCGGGATCTCGACCTCCGGCTCCTGGAGAAGATCGAGCGAACGCTGCGCGATATTGACCGCCAGATCGCCGACGCGCTCCAGGTCGGAGTTAATCTTGAGAACCGCGAGCACGAATCGCAGATCGGTTGCCATGGGCTGCTGCATGGCTAGCAGATCGACCGCCATTTCATCGATGGTCCGCTGGCTGGTGTTAATCATCTTTTCGCGCTCGAAGACCTGCTGAGCGATTCTGGCATCGCGTTTGCGATAGGAGTCAGAGGCCAGCTCGATGGCAGCTTCGGCCAATCCGCCCATCTCAAGCAATCGTACCTTCAGATCGTCCAAGCCCTGCTGAAAGCGGGTGCGCATCATCCAAACCTGCCTGTAATGTAGTCTTCCGTGCGTTTGTCACTAGGCGTGGTAAAGATCCGCTCCGTCTTGTCATACTCGATCAGCTTGCCCATGAGAAAGAAGCCGGTATGATCGGCGACGCGCGCCGCCTGCTGCATGTTGTGGGTCACAATGACCACGGTGTACTGGGCCTTGAGCTGAAAGATCAGCTCTTCGATCTTTCCGGTTGAAATCGGATCCAGAGCGCTGGCCGGCTCGTCCATCAGAAGCAACTCAGGCTGCACGGCCAAGGCGCGCGCAATGCAGAGACGCTGCTGCTGTCCACCGGAGAGCGAAGCGCCGGATTTCTTCTTGAGTACGTCCTTTACTTCATCCCACAAGGCGGCCATGTGAAGCGAATGCTCGACGATCACATCTAGTTCGCGCCGCTTATTATATCCATTGAGCCGGAGTCCGGCGGCAACATTGTCGTAGATTGACATGGTGGGAAAGGGATTGGGCTTCTGGAAGACCATGCCGATGCGGCGGCGCACATCGACCGCATCCGTACCCGGCTTATAGACATCGGTATCGCCGACCTGCACGGAGCCGCTGACACGGGCTTCGGGGATGGTTTCATGCATCCGGTTCAGGCAGCGAATGAAGGTGGACTTGCCGCAGCCTGAGGGACCGATGACGGCCGTCACGGCATTGGCTTCCACTATGATGCTGATTTCCTTGAGAACCTGCACCTTTCCAAACCAGGCGTTCAGATCCTTTACTTCAATTCCAACACCCATCGGATGAAGGCTCCTTGCAAGCTAGGCGTGGCCCTGCATGCTACCACGACTGGTCACGACACGCACGGCGGCAACCGCAACAACGATCAAGATGATCAGGATTAAAGCTCCTGCCCAAGCCTGGCGATGCCATTCATCAAAAGGTGAAATGGCGTAGGCGAAGATCTGGATGGGCAGGGCCGCTGTGGGCTGGTTTGGTTTGAAATTCCAGAACTGATTTCCGAAAGCGGTGAAGAGCAAGGGAGCGGTTTCTCCCGCCACTCGCGCAAAGGCCAGCATGACTCCGGTAATCACGCCTTTGGACGCAGTACGCAAGGTCACCTGCAAGGTGGCTCGCCACTGGGGAATGCCCAGGCCGAGGGCGGCTTCACGGATGGTGTTCGGCACCATCAGGAGCATCTCCTCGGTGGTCCGCGCGATGGTGGGAATCATCATGATGCCGAGCGCTACACCACCGGAGAGGGCGGAAAAATGCTGTTGCGGCAGCACCACCAGGGCATAGACCGCGATGCCGACAACGATCGAGGGAACACCGTTCAGAACATCCGCGGTGAAGCGGACGATATTGACATAACGCCCGTGTCCGAACTCCGCCATGTAGACGCCCGCACCAATGCCGAGCGGTACGCCGAGGCAGGAGGCAAGGCCAAGGATCATGGTGGACCCAACGATGGCATTGGCCATGCCGCCACCCGACTCACCGACCGGGCGCGGAACATTCGTCAGGAAGGCCCAGTTCAACGAGCCTATCCCCTTGTACACCAGGTAGCCAAAGATGGCGCCTAAGGGAGCCAGCACCAAGATGGCGGCCAGCCCTGAGAGGCCGATGAAGCAGAAATTGGCAAGACGACGCCTGACTCCGAGCGGATGAGAGGCGTTAGGCATTGTTCCTCGCAGTTTGTCCTCGGGTGATGGACCAGATCAGCAGACGGGCACAGGCATTCACAATTACGGTCACAATCAGGAGCGCGAGGCCGATTTCGACGAGCGCGCTCAGGTAGAGATCGTCGGTGGCTTCGGAGAATTCATTGGCGATGACGGAGGCCATGGTGTAGCCGGGGGCAAACAGCGACCTGGCAACCTCCGGACGATTGCCGATGAGCATGGTCACGGCCATGGTCTCGCCCAGGGCGCGGCCGAGGCCGAGGATTATGCCGCCCATAATGCCGACGCGGGCGTTACGCAATACCGCCATCCGCACCATCTCCCAGCGCGTGGCGCCAAGCGCCAGTACGGCTTCGCGCTGACTCTGCGGGACCGCTACCAGCACCTCCCGCGTGATGGAAGCGATGATGGGAATAATCATGATGGCCAGAATGATTCCAGCGGCCAGCATGCCAATGCCATAGGCGGGTCCGGAGAAAATATCAGTCCAGCCGAAGTACTTGCTCAGCCACGGCTGCACATAATTGCGCAGCAGGGGCGCCAAAACGAAGATTCCCCAGAGACCGTAGATGACCGAAGGAATCGCCGCCAGCAACTCCACGGTGAAGGAGATGATGCCGCGCAGATATCGCGGACAAAGTTCGGTCACGAAGACGGCAACTCCCACGGCCAACGGAACCGCCAACACCAGCGCCACGAGCGAAGATACCAGCGTTCCATAGATGAACGGCATCGCGCCGAAGTCGCCGGAGACCGGGTCCCAGGTGTTCCCTGTAAAGAAGCCGAGACCGAAGCGTGCGATGGAAAGCTTCGAACGCGAGGTCAGCTCAAAGAAAAATAACGCCATCACCGCAATGACGGAGAACGAGCAGATCAGCAGCGAGTAGCGGAATATTCCATCCAGGTACTTGCTGATCGGGCTGGTGTGCAGCTCAATGCGCGGAGCTGCCGGGGCCGTCACCAGAGCCGGTTGTCCCGCGGTTTCGGGAACAGGCGTCCGGAAGCGCAGCAGTGGACGGGACTCGGAGTTCTGACTGAAGCTCACCTATTGACGCTACCAGAGGATTGTTAACAGGAGATGAATAGAGCAGACCCAGGTCACAGCTTGCTCTTCAGGTGATCGAGGAATAGCTGCTCGACCGGACGATCGTAGGCACGCAGCACGTGGCGAACGGTTCGCCCGCTGACCAGATGGCACACCTCTTCCGCCATGTTTTTCACATGGTCGCCGGCGCGCTCGATCTCCTGAGCCATAAACAGGACATGGAAGCTGTCGAGTTTCCGCAGTCCCTCTGCCGGTTCAAGGTGGCGGAAGGTAATCACGTTACGAAGACGGTCGATTTCCGTATCGGCCCGCAGAACGTTCACAGCTTTGTCCAGCGAACGGGTGCGGAAGGCGATTTCGACGTCGGCCAACATTTTTTCCAACTGGGAGGTAATCAGAATGAAATCGCGGACATCATCGCAGTCCATTTGAGCCGCAACCGCCTCTGCGCGATTGACAAAGCTGAGCAGAAGATCGCCGATACGCTCCAGGGAGATTCCGAATTTCATGCAGGCAAGCAATGTTCTGGCTTCATCCTCGGCGACACGCGTAATGGTGGTGGTTACCAGGTCGTCGATATCGCGGTCCAGCGAATCCAATTCGCGCTCATGGTCCCGGACTTCGCCGAACAGCGCCTTGGACGCGGTGGCCAACCCTTCTGCCGCTGCGGAGGATGCGCGATGAGCCACGCGGAATGCATCGAGGGTGAGCTCAAGAAGATGCGACCCGGCATTCAGTTGTGCGTGCGGCTCTCCCATGGTGGCTGGCTCCTGAGATGGCAGGGGAAGTAAAAAAATTGAGAGACCACCTTATGAAGTCCACACCCGGTGGTCTCTCAAGCCCCCAACTACATTGGTTTTAGCTTATGAGGATTGGTTTTCAATCGGATGAGTGCCGGGTAAAAATCTCGTAAATTGAGAGGGCTTAGCTGGGGGTTGTGCGCGCTTCGGGAAGGGAGAATATGAATGTGCAACCATGATTCAATTCGCTTTCGGCAGTGATGATGCCGCCGTGCGCCAGAATAATGTGCTTGGCAATCGCCAATCCCAAGCCAGTGCCTCCGCTCTCGCGCGAGCGGGCTTTGTCCACGCGGTAAAAGCGCTGAAAGAGCCGCGGCAGATGCTCACTGGCAACGCCGGGACCGAAATCCCGTACGTAGAACTGCACGAACCCCTCCACATCGTGGGCTCCAATCAGAATCCGGCCGCCTTGTGAAGCATACTTACAAGCGTTGTCGATCAGATTGGAAAAGACCTGGAAAACAGCATCGCGGTCGGCAGAAACCAATTTTAGCGCTTCGTTCACCATGTCCAAGGTCATGCCGGAATCGGAGCCATGATCGCGAAAATAGTCGGAAGCGTCGCGCAGAAGTTCCGCAGCGGAAATCGGGCGCAACTGCAGTTTCTTGTCACCGGATTCGACCCGCGCCAGGATGAGCAGGTCCTCGGTTAGGCGCGTCATGCGTGCGGCATTCTTACGAATGATTTCCAGGAAATCGCGCTGGGTCTCCTCGGAAGCCACTCCGTCCAGCAAGGTCTCGGCGTAACCCTGGATGGAGGTGAGCGGCGTGCGCAGCTCGTGCGAAACATTGGCGATGAAATCACGGCGTGTGGTTTCAATGCTTTCGGCATCGGTGAGGTCATGCAGAACGGCGACCAGGCCACCGGAAGGCATGGGCGCAACGGTGGCCGCAAACACTCGTCCGGGGACAAAGTTATTGATCCGCGCGGTGACCGGCTTACGGTGTTGCGCCGCCTCCTGGACGGAGGCGAGAAAATTCGGATCGCGCACGGTCTGTACGATTGGCAGGCCGATGCGGACGCCGGTTGGCGTGAGCATCTCCATTCGCCGGTTGGCCCACTGCGCACGGCCGTCGCGGGAGATGGCAATCACCGGCTCCTGCATACTGTTCAGGACGGCTTCCAACTCACTACGGCTGTCCTCTACCTCCTGGAAGCTGGTTTGGAGCTTACGCGCGGTGGCGTCCAAGGCGGTTGCGACACGGCCGATTTCGTCATTTTGATCCTCGTCCAAGCGGGCCGAGAAGTCGCCTTCCGCAATCTTTCCGGCAAAGGAGAGAATTCGTCCGAGGCGTCCGCTTACGCTTCTCGACGCCCAGGCCGAAAGCAGAATCGCGATGAAGCAGGCGAGCGCGGAAGCAAACACCAGCGAATGAAAGACCTTTTGATTGGCCTCGGCGATGGCGTTCAGCGGAACCGCAAGCCGGACGGCACCACCGGGAACCGGCTGTGCAACATAAAGGAAATCGACTCCCAGGGTGTGGCTGTTCCGGGTGTCCATTCCAGGGTGCCCGGCCAGTGCAGCCTGGAATTCAGGACGGCGGGCGTGGTTCTCCATTTTTTCGGCAGTCGCGCCACTGTCCGCCAGCACCTGTCCACGGCTGTCAATCACCGTGGCGCGTGCGCCTGATGCTTCTCCAATGGACTGTGCAACTTGCTTCAGGTCGGTACTGGTAAGCGGAGCGGCAGCGACGCGCAACGCAAACATCGCCGTCTTCTGCCGGAGATTGCTTTCGATCTGCTGCCGGAGAGAACTTCTCCAGGCATGGGTAATGGCGACGTCCAACGTCAAGGTGGCTGCGGCAATGACCAAGGCAAAGACCACAACCAGCTTGAAGAAGATGCGATTCTTCACTTCAAGGCCTCAAACCGGTATCCAGCTCCGCGCACGGTGCGCAGATACTGCGGCTCTTCGGCATCCTTTTCGATCTTTTCGCGGATGCGCCGGACGTAAACGTCCACCGAGCGCGGGGTGACATAGGCAGTGTCGCGCCAGACTGCGTCGAGTAATTGATCGCGGGTGAAGACACGGCCCGGATGGCGCGCCATGTACTCCAAGAGCCGGAACTCCGTGGCCGTGGTCGCCACCGGCTTGCCTTCGACCTTCAGGATCATCGCACCGCTGTCGATCTCGATGTCGCCGGTGCTGATGATCTCGGGGGACAGGGGCCGCTCGAAGCGGCGCAGCACGGCCTTGATTCGCGCAATCAACTCACGCGGGCTGAATGGCTTGGCGATGTAATCGTCGGCGCCCAGTTCCAAGCCGAGCACGCGGTCGCTTTCGCTGCTCTTGGCGGTGAGAAAGATGACCGGCGTCATGGCAATTGCCTGGTCCTGCCGGATGCGGCGGCAAAGCTCGAAACCGTCCCCGCCGGGGATCATGATGTCGAGCAGAAACAGCGCGGGCTTTTCCCGCTCCGCCTCGGCGATGACCGATGTAGCGGCGGCGAAAATACGAACGTTGAAACCGGCAGCCTCGATATGATGCTTTACCAACCGGGCGATGTCAGCTTCATCTTCCACTACGAATATAAGAGGTTTCATCGCCTCCATTGTATTCAGGTGCGGACCCGGCGGAAACTGCCGGAGAGTTGTTTTCATGCTGCTGTAACATATCACGCCCTTCGGGCACGAAATGCAACCGGGTGGAGCCTTTCTTTTCCGCAATGGAACGGGGAGAGCCTGAGCTCTCCCCGCGCCAGGCAGCCATGCGTTTTAGCGGAAAGGATTGATGTACGAGCTCCAGCCGCGGGTAAGGTAGTCGGCAAGGGTGAGCCCCACCAGCAGCATCAGGAAGAAAATGGCCGAGACAACCGCGACCTTGGTGAGGGCCGTAGAGTAGCGCAACTCCATGAAGAACAACAGCACCAGCAGTGCCTTTATGGTGGCAATGCTGAGCGCGACGATCGCGTTAAAAGGACCGAGTTCCAGGGTCGAAGCGAAGACGGTCAACGCGGTCAGCACCAGCAGAGCGGCCCACACGGCGATGAAGGTCTTGACGGAAGGGTGTGCGTGTTCGTTCATTTCTTTCCTACCCTCCAGGGTGGTGGTGGCTGATCAGATAGAGCAGCGGGAAGAGGTAGATCCAGATGATGTCGACAAAATGCCAGTACAGCCCCACCAGTTCCACCGGTGAGTTGTACTCAGGGCTAAAGCGGCCGCGCGCATTTGCAATCAGCAGCCAGGTCAGCAATCCGGCCCCGATGACCATGTGCAACGCGTGCATTCCGGTCATGGCAAAGTACAGGGAAAAAAAGATCGAGACGTGACGAGGATCGTAGTTACCGGTGTGTTCGAAGTGGAAATTCGCTCCAGGAACCTCATGGTGTACCCAGTGTTCGTGGTACTCCACAGCCTTTATGCCGAGGAAGGCGAGACCCAGAGCCAGCGTCAGGATCAAGAAGAGCGCGGTCAGTTTGCGACTTCCGAGTTTTGCCCAGTGCACGGCCATGACCATGGTCAGAGACGAGCAAATCAGCACCGCCGTATTGGCCGTGCCATATCGAATCTCCATCGTCTGGCTGCCCGCGACCCAGGCGTTGTAATAGGAGAGCCGGTAGATCAAGTATGAGGCGAACATACCGCCAAAGAACATGATCTCCGTGACCAGGAAGATCCACATGCCAAACTTGGCGGTTGCTGACTGCTGCTCCAAGTCGGCGAAGTGATGCCTCAGGTTGTGTACCGCGGTCTCGCTATCCGGCAACTTCAACCCCCTTGCTGGGTGCATCGATCTCGTCATAGTTGTAAGCTTCCCAGGTTACAACCGGCGTTTCGTCGAAATTGAACGTCGGCGGCGGCGAAGGGGTCATCCATTCCAGTCCGGCGGCGCGGTAGGGATTCGGTCCTGCATCCTTGCCGTATTGCAGACTCCAGACGAAATAGACCATCGGCATGAGGAAGCCCACCGCAAGAATCGAGGCGCCGGCGGTCGAAAGCACATTCAACACCTGAAATTCAGGCGGATAGGCGTGGTAGCGCCGGGGCATGCCCATGTAGCCAAGCAGAAACTGCGGGAAGAAGGTGAGGTTGAATCCGAGGAAAACCAGCACGGCGCTCAATCTTGCAAACGACTCTGGATACATCTTGCCGGTAATCTTCGGCCACCAGAAGTGCAGAGCACACAGGAACCCCGTGACCCCGCCGCCCACCATGATGTAATGGAAGTGCGCCACCACAAAGTAAGTGTCATGCACATGCAGGTCCAATCCAACCGAAGCAAGAAAGATGCCGGTAAGTCCACCGATGGTGAACAGGCCGATGAAGGCAAATACATAGAGCATCGGCGTATCAAGGCTGATCGATCCCTTGTAAAGTGTTGCCGTCCAATTGAACACTTTGACTGCGGAAGGAATCGCCACGAAAAAACTCAGTAACGAGAAGACCAACGCGGCGTAGATTGAAATCCCTGCCACAAACATATGGTGGGCCCACACCAGGAATCCAAGCACCGCAATCGCAATTGAAGACATGGCGACGAAATCATAACCAAATACCCGTTTGCGCGAGAAGCAGGCGACGACTTCGCTGATCACACCCATGCTCGGCAGAATCATGATGTACACGGCAGGATGCGAATAAAACCAGAACAGATGCTGGAACAGAAGCGGGTCGCCGCCCAGCCGCGCATCGAAAATGCCGATGTGAAAGAGTCGCTCAAGCGCCACCAGCACCAGCGTGATCGCCAGCACGGGCGTGCCGAGCACCATGATTACGGAGGTCGCATAGTGAGCCCAGACGAACAGTGGCAGGCGCCGCCACGTCAGCCCCGGCGCGCGCATTCGATGCACGGTGACAATGAAGTTTAATCCGGTAAAGATCGACGAAAAGCCGATAATGAACACACCCACCGCCGCCGTTACCACGTTGGTGTTGGAATACGTGGTGGAGTACGGCGTGTAAAAGGTCCAGCCCGTATCCATGCCGCCGGTAAGAATGGCGTATAGAACGAAGCTCGCCCCAAGCATGAAGATGTACCAGCTCGCCAGGTTCAACCTTGGGAAGGCCAGATCCTTGGCGCCGATCATCATTGGAAGGACGAAGTTGCCAAACACCGCCGGCACCGACGGGATCAGGAACAGAAAGATCATCACGATGCCGTGCATGGTAAACAACTTGTTATAGGTATCGGCCAACACCAGATCGCCCGCCGGGGTCAGCAACTCCAGGCGGATGAGCATGGCAAAGAAGCCACCAAGGAAGAAGAACAGCGTGATTGAGCCCAGGAATAAGAGCGCAATCCGCTTGTGGTCCGTGGTCAGCAACCACGACTTGATCGTGTAATCCGCGTTCAGGTAATTCGTCTTCGGTTCGATGGATTGGCTGGCTGTTTCCATGATTCATCCCCTACTGCTTTGCCGCTGGCTTCGCCGGTGTGGCTTTGGTTGGCGGAGTTGCCGGTATGTCGCTCTTGGCGGCCGATGCTTCAGGTTTGGGAGCAACTGGATAGCTTCCCGAGTTCGGTTCACTGACCGGGATTGGCGGACCTGCCGCACCACTGCCCAGAGCCTTTACGTAGGCCACCAATCCGATCACTTCCTCTTCGCTCAACTGGCCCTGGAAGGTTGGCATGATGTTCTTAAAACCGCTTACGATCTTGGCGCCAGGATTCAGAATCGACTCACGTATATAGCTTTCATCGGCGGTTACGGTGCGGCCGTCATCCAGCAGCACCTGCCTGCCGAACAAGCCGATCAGATTGGGTCCGCGTCCAGCCATGTCCGCACGATGGCACATCGAACAGCCGTATTGCTGGAAGCTCTTCTCGCCCGCAGAGGCCAGCGATCCATCCACCGCACCGGCGGCCCAGCGGTCGTACTCGGCCGCGTCCATCACGATTACTTCGCCGATCATTCCCGAGTGCTGGGTTCCGCAATACTGTGCGCAGAACAGGTGATAACGCCCTGGTTCCGTGGCATGGAACCAGGTCGAGGTATAGCGTCCCGGCAATACATCGGCTTTGATACGGAAGGCTGGAACATAGAAGCTGTGAATCACATCCTGCGAGGTCATGATCATGCGTACATCGCGGCCCGCCGGAACGTGCAGTTCGTTGATCTCGCGCTGTCCTTCCGTGTGTTGGAACTTCCACATCCACTGCTTGCCGACGGCGTATATCTCCATCGCCCCGCTGGGCGGACGCGTCTGAATAAAGAAGAGCACCGACGACCACACGAAGATGATCATCACGATGCCGAGCGGGATAGCGGTCCAGAGAAGTTCCAGAGCGGTCGAGCCGTGGACCTGCGTCGCCACAGGATTGCGCTGCTTGCGGTAACGCAGGGCGAAGAACAGGATCAGAGCGGAAATCAGAATCGTAAAAAATGCAGTGATCGCCACCAGGGCGAAGTACAGTGCGTCAACGTGTCCGGCCATGCTGCTGGCCTGCGCCGGAAATAAGGGCAGATTTGACCACATATCGATTTATGCCCGTCCTGTTCCGATACTTTTACTTTGCTGAGGCTTCTCTTTACGAAACAGCAGCACGATAACCCCGCCCAGAACTATGACAGTTGCCACGCCGGCCAAGCGGACGATGTTGGTGATCGTCGCGCCATAGCGTCCGGTGCGCGGATCGTAGTGATAGCAGTACAACAACACCTCATCGGCCAGCGACCCAATCCTATTCTGCGAAGCCTCGACGATGCCGAGCCGCATATCCTTGGCCGAAAACTCCACGCCGTAGTAGTACTGCGCAATCTTGCCCTGGGGCGTGATCAGCATGATCCCAGCGGCATGCACGAATTGGTCCAGCTTTGGGTCGTACCGGTAACGCCAGCCCACGGCAGCCGCCAGCGCCGTAATCTGCGTCTGCTCGCCGGTGAGAAAGTGCCAGCCCTTGGCTGCATCGGGATTTCCCAGCCGCTTCAGATACATCTCTTTCTTGTTTGCCGCCAACTGCGGAGTCTCGCGCGGATCGATGCTCAGGGTGACTACTTCAAATTGATTGCCTGGCACAAACTTGATGACCTTCAGCGCCGAGGTAAGCCCATTCAAAACTTCCGTGCAGAGCATTGGACACTGGTAATACACCAGGTTGAGAATGACCGGACGGCCCTCGTGAAAGTAATCGCCCAGCCTAACCGTCCTTCCCTGCTCATCCTTGAACGTAAGATCCAGCGGCACTTGTTCGTTCAGGCGTTGGTCGATGCCGACGCCCTCCAATCCCGGAGGAGAGACCGTCTTGGTCTCTGGTGGAGTAAAGAACTGCGCGCTGGCAACGCCGCACAACACCGCTGCCAGCACCAGGCTCGTTGCCGTTCTTCGAATTAGTCCGCAGCGAATTCCGTAACCCATTCCATAGCCCAACATTGTGTTCTGTCCCCGCGAAGTTGTCGCGGTTGCTGCCCGCCTACTGGGAGGGAGAATTCCCGACCTCGCCCTCATTCGGCTGCGCAGCGGTATCTTCCGCTGCGATTGGATATGAATATCGCAGTCCAGCGCCGGGATAGTTCGGCAATCCCGTTGCCCCGGCGCGTACCGGAAGGCGGGTGGCAACTATCTTCATCGCCTGGTCAATCGGCAGATGCACATTGCCTTGCGCATCCTGCCACGGCTGGGCAGTCTGCGCTTCTGCTTCCTTCAACAGAAACCGCGTCATGTCTCCCGTGTCGTCGTCCTGCAAGCGCGGCTCGGGAAACTTCTGAATGTTGATGTTTGCCGTGTTCGTCAGAATTCCGGCGCGAGGCGTAATCGTCTTGGGCACCAGCGGGCTCAACTCCTTTTCGTGTTTAACGGCGAACTTTGTCATCCCGACGTACATGCCCACAACCACCAGGTTGAGGACGACGGCGAAGACCCCCAGCACGAGAAAGAAGATGAGAATGCCCCGGGCGCTGAGGTCGCTTTTGTCGAACTCAACGTTGGGATTGCGCTCGTCGGCGCTTTCGTGCTCGTGATTAGTGGCCATGGCTTGGCTCCCAGAGGCGAGGCAGCATCGGCTCGGTCACTACCAGCAAAGGCCGTTTGCCGAGTTGCCAGAAGAACATCCCCAGCCAGATGCTGACCAGCGCGAGGGGTGCTGCGAAATATGTCCAGTGATAGGAAAGGTGGCGGGTATCCGCGCCCGTTCCCGGAAATGGATTCGGCGCCACCAGCCAATACAGATCGACATAGCGCATCACCAGCACCAGCAGCGCAACCGGGACTAGCTTTCGTGCGTCACGCTTGAGTTCGCGCGAGAGCAACAGCAGGAAGGGCAGCGAGAATTGCAGGAACACCAGCGCCAGCGCCACGGTCTGCCAGCCGCCATGGATGCGGTCCAGATACCAGGTGATTTCATCGGGCAGATTGCCCGCCCAGATGATCAGCCACTGGGAGAAGCTGAAGTACGCCCAGACCATGGTGAAGGTCAGCATCAGGTTGCCGTAATCGTGCAGTTTGTCCACGCCGAGGATGGTGTCGTACGGCGCAAACTCGCGCAACGAGCAGAGGACCACGATCATCAGCGCCATGATCGACAGCATTTCGCTGATCATGAAAAACATACCAAAAATGGTTGAGTACCAGGCCGGATCCAGAGACATGATCCAGTCCGTACAGGCCAGGGTGATGGTGAGGCCATAGACCACGATCCCCGGTCCAGACCAGACTTTCAACCTCTGCCAGATCCGCGGTGAATTATCCGCATCCTGCTGCAGCGAGCCCTTGCGCAGCGCCCACGCCCACAGGTTCCAGATCACAAAGCAGAACACCGCGCGCAACGTCCAGAAGTGGTCATTCAGGTACGCGCCCTTGAGCGCTACCACATGATGCGATGCGACATACACAGGGTCCAGCCAGACGTACAGGCTATACCGTCCCAGCCAGATGGGCAGGAACAAAATTGTCAGCAGCGGAATATTACCGACGGCGGCTTCCATCACCCGGCGGCCGATCATCCACCAGTTGCCGCCGGTTAGATGACCCAGCATCAGCAACGCCATCGCGCCCAGCGAAAATCCGAGCACCAGCATGTAGCCGATCAGATAGCCGCGGAAGAATTGCTGGCTCGATGCAAACCATCCGGCGATAGACGCGATGGCCGCGACCAGGCCAATCACCAGCCAACGCCGCGAAAGCGATGCGGTTGCCGCAGGCGGATCGAAGCGATAGGAAGCGGGATAGATTGTCGTACTCATCTACTTCGCCTCCGTGGGTTCAGTCGCGCGTTCCACCAACTTTGCTTCGCCGCCGGATTGCTCCGGCGCGTGGTTCATTACCGGCTGCCCAGCCGCAAGGTCTCCGCTGGTGGCCGTCTGCGCGAGCTGCAGGGCGCGGATGTAGGCCGCAATGCGCCAGCGATCGGCGACCGGAACCTGTGCCGAATAGTTGGCCATGGCGCCCCGGCCATTGGTAATCACGTTGAAGAAATGTCCCACGGGAGCCTTCATCAGCCGTGGATCGAAGTACGAAGGAGGCTTTTTGAAGCCGCGCTGCACGATCATTCCGTTGCCGTCTCCCAACTGCGAATGACAGGGCGAGCAGAAGATATTGAATCGCTCACGTCCGCGCGCCAAATCTTTTTCGGTGATCGGAAATGGAAACTGGTCCGCCTCCTGCCCATTCACTTTGCCGGTATAAAGCAGCGGATCATCCTCAAGTTGCCCGCGGGCGATGGTGCCTTCGATAATTGGGCGCGCCGAACGGTTATCGCTATAGAACTGGTTTTCCCGCAGGGGAATGAACTTGGGCTGGTTTTGCATATCCTCGCGGCAGGAGGCCAGCAGAGACAAGCTCAGCGCACCCAGCACAATCAGGGTGCGTCGCACCGCGGTTTTGCAATTCATGATCCGGTCCATGAGTTCGTATGCCATGAGCTAGTCGGCGACCTCCGCAACGTCGATCGCATCCGTCGCCTGCAAAAACAGGGTGGTTTGCACCAGGTCGAACTTCGGATCAGCGGCCTCGATACAGAGAAAGAACCGGTTGCGGCTAGCGGCGCTGAAACGCGGATGATTGAAGATCGGATGATAGGGCTGCGGCAGACCGTTCAACGTCAACATGCCCACTACCGCCGTGATCCCGGCAAACAGAATGGTCATCTCAAACGTAATGACGATGAACGCCGGCCAGGAATTCAGCGGACGGCCTCCAACGTTGACCGGAAAGGCATAGACGTGAATCCAGTATTGCATTAGAAATCCGCTCAACCCGCCCAGAATGCCGCCCAGCAGCGTCAGCAGAGGCACCCGGGTCTTCTCAAAGCCGATGGCGTCCGCAACCTCTTCCAGAGGAAACGGCGTGTAGGCGTCCATGCGCCGGTATCCGGCGGCGTGAGCTTTCCTGCAGGCAAGCACCAGGCCGTCGGGGGTCGTAAACTCGGCAACGATTCCGTGCAACGTAGGGTGCAAGCCAGGCTCAGTCATGGGCGGCTACCTCCTCGCTGAGTTTTGCCTGCGGCAACAACGTACGCATTTCAAAGATGGTGATCATCGGCATCAGCCGTACAAACAGGAACATGGCGGTGAAGAACAGTCCGAGGGTTCCAACAAAGACCGCATAATCCCAGCGCGTGGCCACGTAACTCCCCCACGAGGATGGCAGGAAGTCGCGATGCAGGCTGACCACGACGATGACGAAGCGCTCCAGCCACATGCCAAACAGAACCACCAATGAAACACAAAACAGCAGCGCCGGATTCAAGCGCACCTTGCGGATCCAGAGCGACTGCGGAATCAGAATGTTGAACAGAATCAGGCACCAGTATGCCCATCCCATGGGGCCCAATACCCGATTTTTGAACATGAACATTTCGTAGAAGCTGCCCGAATAATAGGCGTAAAACGCATCGGTGCAGTAGCCGTATGCGACGATCAAGCCCGTACCCAGCATGATCTTGGCCGAGTTATCCAGGTGACGCAGCGTGATCATGTCCTGCACGCCGTAGAACCTGCGGATCGGAATCGCCAGCACCAGCACCATGGCGAAGCCCGAGTAGATTGCGCCAGCGACAAAATACGGCGGGAAGACCGTAGTGTGCCAGCCCGGCAGAATCGAAACTGCGAAGTCGAAGGACACTACCGTGTGCACCGAGAGCACCAGTGGCGTAGCCAGTCCCGCCAACAGAATGTAGGCACTCTCGTAGCGCTTCCAGTGCCGGGCCGAGCCGCGCCATCCCATGGCCAGCAGTCCGTAGATGGCCTTGGCGACCGGGTTGGTCGCCGTGTCGCGGAAGGTCGCCAGATCGGGAATCAGGCCAACGAACCAGAACAGCGCTGAAATCGTGGCATAGGTGGAGACCGCGAAGACGTCCCACAGCAGAGGGCTGCGGAACTGCGGCCAGACGCCCATCGTATTGGGATAGGGGAACAGCCAGTAGGCCAGCCACGGGCGGCCAGTGTGCATGATTGGGAACATGCCGGCACAGGCCACGGCGAACAGCGTCATCGCCTCGGCAAAGCGATTGATCGAGTTGCGCCAGCCCTGTTTGAGCAGCAGCAGAATCGCCGAAATCAGGGTTCCCGCGTGGCCGATACCGATCCACCACACGAAATTCACGATGGCAAAGCCCCAGCCCACCGGAATGTTAATGCCCCAGATGCCAACGCCGCGGTAGAACAAGTACGCGGCGGCGAACAGCAGCAGGTTCAGCAGGCCGAAAAACAGGGCGAAGCCCCCCAGCCAGCCCAGCGTGACCGGTCGCCGAAGTACGATCGAGACGATTTTATCGGTGACCGTCTCCAGGGTATGGCCGGGCGTGAGAACCGGCACCTGCCCGGGCAGGAGCCGCTCTAGCGTCGTGGAAGCCTTGCTCTCCGGAACTTGTTCCATGGTCCCTTACGACTCCAACTCAGGATTCGGGTTGCGCACCGCAGCCAGGTAAGTGGTCCGCGGACGGGTATTGAGTTCTTCGAGCAATCCGTAATTCCGCTGCTGGGCCTTCAGCTTGGAAACACGGCTGCCGGGGTCATTCAGATCGCCGAAGGAGATCGCGTCGGCGGGACACGCCTGCTGGCACGCCGTCAGAACCTCTCCGTCCCGCACCTTCCGGTTCTGCTCTTCGGCATCAATTCTGGCGTGCGTGATGCGCTGAATGCAGTACGTACACTTCTCCATCACGCCACGGCTTCGTACCGTCACCTCAGGATTGCGCTGGAACTTCAATTGCGGGGTGTCGAAATCCGAGAACAGCAGGAAGTTGAAGCGCCGCACCTTGTACGGACAGTTGTTGGAGCAATAGCGCGTCCCCACGCACCGGTTGTACACCATGTCATTCAGGCCTTCAGTGGAGTGCACCGTGGCACCCACCGGACAAACAATCTCGCAGGGAGCGTTCTCGCATTGCATGCATGGCACCGGCTGGAAGTACGTATTCGGATTTTCCGGCGAACCTTCATGGTAGTTATCGATGCGCAGCCAGTGCATAATGCGGCCACGTTTCACCTGGTCCTTGCCCACCACCGCAATATTGTTTTCCGCCTGGCAGGCCACCTCACAGGCCTTGCATCCCACGCAGGAATTCAAGTCGATGGCCATGCCCCACTTGTGATCCTTGTACTCATAGGGCTCGTACATCGTCAGCCCCGGGGTGGGAGCCTCGACCATTTCATGCGCAAAGCCCGGGTTCTTGATGAACTCCTCCAAGGTTGCCGCACGTACAATTGCGCGCCCTTCCATAGACTGATGGCCTTGCGGAGCGGCCAGCCCGTAATGTCCGCCGGTGGCGCGCAGATGCAGTCCGCCTGCATACCAGAGCGCATTTGAGGTGCGCAATTTGTAAGCGCTGAACCCGAGGCCCGATCCAACCCTGCCGGAATTCTCCCTGCCATAGCCCAACAAAACCGTGACCGCACCGTCGGGATGTCCGGGCGTCAGCCAGATTGCGCCCAGCACCTTGCGGCCATTCAGCTCCAGTTCCACTTCGTCTTCGCTCTTCAAATTCAGCTTCTTCGCCGTGGCCACGCTCATCAGCACAGGGTTATCCCAGCAGATCTGAATCATCGGCTTGGGGACCTCTTGCAGCCAGCCATTGTTGGCAAAGCGCCCGTCGTAGATCGTGGCATCGCGGCGGAAGATGATCTCCAGCCCGCTGGTAGCCGGGGAAGCCGCCGGCAGCGCGACTTTAGCGGTTACCGCCTTCGGTGCAAAGGCCGAGCCCGCCACGAATCCATCGTGCAGCGAACGATCCCACCAGCCTTTAAAATCTGCGCCGGAGTGCTGCGCCTGCCAATAACGCTGGGTCAGCTCGTAGCTGGTTGCCTCGTTTTCGTTGGCCAGGAACTCGATCAGTTCGCTCTCGCTGTGTCCGCTGTAAAGGGGAGCGATCAGCGGCTGAATAAAGCTCACGGTTCCATCGAAGGTGCGCGTATCCCCCCACTGCTCCAGGAAGTGAGTTCCGCTTACGTGCCAGTGGCAATACTTGGCGGTCTCATCCTGATAGAGCCCGAGATGCACCCGCAATGCAACCTTGTTCAGCGCGTCCAGAAAGCCCAGGTCCGGCGGTGCGTCATACACCGGGTTGGTGTTCAGCACCAGCAGCATGTCAACTTTGCCGCTGTTCATCTCGGCAGTAAGCTGGCGAAGCTGCTCCATCTTCGGAGCCGCTGCGAAGGGATCGACCGGATCGCTATAACTCACGGTCTTTCCAACCGCACCCAGCGCGGCGTTGATGGCATGAGCCAACGCGTGCGTTGCCGGAGTCTGCGCATCGCCCACTACCACCACGGCAGCGCCGCGATTCGCCTGCAGATCCTTGATCAGCGCGGCGGCAAATTTCTTCTGCCCGGACTTGAACTCACCACCTGCCTGGGCAACGCCCAACGCAGTGGCCAAGGCGCGTGCAAACGGCTCGATCTCGCTGGCCTTTGCGTGCAGCCGATGGTCGGCTTTGGCGGCGGTGTTGGTGGGCGCACTCTCCACCACGTAGAAGCGCAGCATCTCGTTCTTCAGTTCAGGACGGCGCCGCTGCGCAAATGCCCGCGTGTACTTCTGGAATCCCGGGAAACCCGTCGATAGAAAATCTCCGTCCAGCGAGAGAACAATCTTTGCCTTCGAGAAGTCGTACAAGGTCTCCACCGGCTGGCCGAAGGCAAGCGCGGCGCCCGCGTACACGTTGTCGCGATTCACCGCCTCCCACTGGTACCACTTGGCCTGCGGAAACGTCTTCAGGAACTGCTGCATCTGCGAGACGAACGATGGCGAGGAGGTCGCTCCACTGAGCACTCGCAGACCGGCTCCGCCCAGCGACTTTTCCACTCGAATCGAGCCGCGCAAGCCCGACATTACCTGCGGCCAGGTTTGCAATTCGCCCAGGTAAGTGTTTGTCTGCGAGCGATCGGGATCATACATCGTCAGCACGCTCGCCTGGTTGAAGACGTCGGTTCCGCCCAGCGAGGATGGGTGCTGCGGGTTGCCTTCGATCTTCGTGGGACGGCCTTCGTGGCTCTCCACCAGTAAGCCCGTGCCATAGGCTGCCAGAGGCATCGCAGTGGCATAGAACAGAGGCTTGCCGAGCAACAGATTATTCGGCTGCTTCACGTAGGGCACAATTGGTTCCAGCGGTTGCTTGGTGCAGGCGCTCAATCCGGCCAGCGCCAGCGATGCCCCCATGATCTTCAGGAAGTCGCGTCGCGAACTCTTGTCCGTCCACTCCGAAGCGTGCTTGGGGAACTCGCGATGCAGCATCTCCGTAAACTCAGGAGTCTGCGCCAGCTCGTCCAGGGTGCGCCAGTATTGCGGTCCGCGAGCTTCGCTTAGCTTTTCGCGCACCTCGGCCAGTTCCAGCTTGTTCCGCTTGCTGGGACACACATCCCCGATTCCACTCTTCTGCCCTTTATCCATTCGCTTCGCGTCCACTCGTCAGATTCTCTGTCCCGTTCCCGCCGCTGGCACAGCCATTCGCCGCACCGTTCGCTCCGCTCAGCGGTGGCAGGTACTGCAACTGGTAATGTCTCGCGGTGAACGTACGTTGTTCACCTTCACCAGGTAGGTGCCAAGTCCGTCCGGCCCCGTCTGGCTGGTGAAGGTTTTGTACGTTTCGCCTTCGCGGATTGTGACCGGATGCGAGGACGAAGGCTCTTCATACGCCATATTGAAAACCTGGTCCCCCATCGTCGACGGATCCTTCGGGTCCTGCTGGACATAGTGCGGACGCAGATTCTTCTCCGGCGCGCGATGGCAATTCAGGCACCACTCCATCTGCAGCGAAGCCTGGTTGTACATCAACGCCATCTTGTCCACGCGGCCATGGCAGGTGTTGCAACCTACGCCTTTGTTGATGTGAATGCTGTGATCAAAGTAGGCAAAGTCCGGCAGATCGTTAGCCCGCGTCCAGATCAGGCTGCGCCCGGTGCGGTAGCTCTCGCGCACGGGCTCCAGCATCGGAGCCGCGGTCCATATCTGCGAGTGGCAGTTCATGCACGTCCTGGTGGGCGGAATTCCCGCAAAGCCGGAAACCTCCACCGAGGTGTGGCAATAGCGGCAATCGATGCCCAGTCCAGCCACGTGATGCTGGTGCGGAAATGGAACCGGCTGCGGACGCGCAACCCCGGCATACGTGAAGTAGGGAGAGCGCTGCAACTGCAACGCTGCCCACAGGAGGCCAACCACCAGAATCAGCCCGCCCAGGATCGATGCCTTTGCAATCGTGTTGGCACTGCGATGAAAGATCTGCGCCATGTATGGAAGCTATCCGTTATGTCCTGCCAGGGCCTTGCAACCCGGGCTGAAGCGACGACATCAGGAAACTGTGCTGGAGGCGTTCTCGGTTCTCCAAAGTTAATTCCGTTTCATCGCTTGTGTGACTGCCAACGCAATGGTTTTGTGATGCACGTCACGAGAACAAAGGATTATAGCAGGAGCATCGAAGCCGGCAGCCATTAAGAGAAAAACCTGCAAAATGGCGGGTCGGCAGTTCATAGAATTTTGTTCGGGTAAAAATCGAAAACCGCGGAGAGCCATCCGCAAGGAGGTTGTTTTTCCACTGAATGCTCCCGGCGATCCTGACCCTTCGCATCAATTTCCTCCGCCGCGCCGATCCTCACGCACCGCTGATGACATTCAAAACACTGTAATGCCTAATACTTCGGTGCCGCCGACAGCAGCTAACGGTGAGATGCTTCTACAAGGGATTTGAGTGCGATTTTTTCAGGGGGGCTAAGAACAGTTATCGGCCTTTGTCCCGATTCGAAACAGAAATTCGAATGACCGAGCACATTCCGCACGGAGTCTGATAGGCGGAGGGAATCGGCCCTGAAAGCGCCAGCGGGCAGGCACCGCGCTCCCAGTGGTCATACTCGTTTTCCATCAGTCACGCAGATAGAAATCCACCGTGACTTCCATCTTCACGGCAATCGGCTCGCCGTCTTTCTCCGCCGGTTTGTATTTCCACTCCTTCACCGCGACGACTGCATTCTCGTCGAGTCCATAGCCAAGGCCTTTGATGACCTTCGCATCGGCAACGTCGCCCTTTTGGTTGACGACAATCGCCAAGGTGACGGTGCCTTCAATCTTCTTTTTCCTGGCCTCAGGCGTGTAAAACGGGCTGGCGACTTCGCTGAGCCGTGGCGGAGTGATGTCGTCTGTAATGGCAACCGCTTCAATGACCGGCGTCTTGCCCGGGACCTTGTTCTGTGCCGCGCTCCAAGGCACCGTGCACATCATGAGCAGAGCAGTGAAGACAACCAAGAGAATGCGTTTCATGGGACGCCTCCATACCGCGCGCTACGACCGTTCTTGCTCAGGGATATTTAATCCTCTTCGGCAGATCCCGCAGTGATACAGCGCACAGCGCTTGGCCCAATCGGGCGCACCGTCGAGCTGTATCCCTAGGAGAGCACCAGCAGCTTCGGTTCCGTCATCTCCTCAATGGCGTAGCGGATACCTTCGCGACCGCTCCCGGAATCTTTCACGCCGCCATAGGGCATGTGATCGATGCGGAAGGTGGGCACGTCGCCAGCGATCACTGCCCCGACCTCCAGTTCGTCATAGGCGCGCATCAGACGCTGAATATCGCGGGTAAATACTCCCGCCTGCAGCCCGTAAGGGGATCGGTTCACGCGGGCGATCGCCTCATCGAAATCGTCATAGGCTTCCACGGTCACCACCGGCGCAAAAATCTCCTGGCAATTGACGCGTTGCGTCTCTGCCGTGCCGGTAAGGATGGTGGGGGGCAGCATCGTTCCGTTGCGCTTGCCTCCGCATAATACCCGCGCACCCTGCGCCACCGCCTCGGCAATCCATTGCTCGGCGCGCTCTGCGTCGGCGAGACGAATCATGGGACCGACGTCGGTTCGTTCGTCTGAGGGATCGCCCAGCCTGAGTTTTTGGGCCGCCGCAACCAGCTTCCCGGTGAATACATCGAAGATGCTGCGCTCCACGAAAATTCGCTGCACGCTGATGCAGCTTTGTCCGGCAAAGGCAAAGCCGCCGCTGGCACAGCGCTCCACCGCATAGTCGATATCGGCGTCGGAGTGAACGATGCACCCGGCGTTGCCGCCGAGTTCCAGCGCCACCCGCTTCTTTCCGGCACGGGCCTTTAGCGCCCATCCGGCGGCGGCTGATCCGGTAAAGGTGAACAGCTTAAAACGTGCGTCTTCAATCAACGGCGCGGCGGTCTCGGCACGCATCGGCAAAACGCTGACGGCTTCCGTTGGATAGCCCGAACGCGCCACCACATCGGCCAGCATCAGCGCCACCAGGGGAGTCTTGCTCGCGGGCTTCAGCACGATCGAACACCCGGCGGCAAGCGCCGGTGCGACTTTGTGTGCCACCAGGTTCAGCGGAAAATTGAAAGGAGTAATGGCCGCGACCGGCCCCAGCGGCACACGCCGCAGCAGGCCCAGGCGATGTGCGCTGACCGCCTGCGCATCGAGTGGGAGCAGGTCGCCGTTCAGGCGGGTCGTTTCCTCCGCGGCATACTGGAAGCAGAACGCCGCTCTTGCCACCTCGCCGCGCGCGGTGCGAATCGGCTTGCCCGACTCCGCCGAGATACATTGCGCGAACTCTTCGGCGCGCCCCGTCAACTCCGTTGCGATCTTCGCGAGTGCCTTCTGGCGCTCATACGCGGCGAGTTTGCGGGTGACCGCGAACGCTTTGTGCGCGGCCTCGATTGCCTGTTCGACATGCTCCGGGGTGGCCAGCGAAACCCGTCCTACTACGCGCTGATCGAAGGGAGAAGTTACGTCCATCACTTGCGGCGAGGTAAGCCACTGCCCTGCAAGATAGAAGGAATAAACACCCGTGGCAGAGGCGGAACCCGGTTCGAGAGTGCTCTTATCGGAATCGTTGCGGCTCATGAAGAATAATGGTACACCCAGCGGTTCACCGTCAGCGAAATCGGGGATTTTGGTAGCGGTAACTAGGAAGGGGCCGGCAATGCGTTCATAAGGCCATTTCGGGATTGTGAGCTGTTTGCCTGTTTTAGCCAACAATCCAGAAACTCTGGAGTTTACCCACGTTCAGGCTTAGAGTATCAACCACATAAGAGGTCCGACGGAACGCGTCGCGCTGGAATCGTTTCAAAAGTGAGGTTGGAAATGGACTCAATCTACAACATGGATGAGCCCCCTCTCAGTGAGGAGGAGCTGGCAGTTGCTCGGCACGATGCCAGCAAATTGCTGCGCCTGTGGAAGAAGAGGGCTGTCTTTTCTACCGCTGCATTGTTTCTGAGTTGTGCATCTGTGTCCCCTTTTTTGTACGGTCATCCGCTCCATGCTCACTGGAATTCCTTCGGTAAGTATCTTGTACTTTTGTCAATGGCTCTGCTAATCCCCTGCGTAGTGTGCGTGGGGGTAGCTATCAATTCTTGGAGTTATCTGCGCAATTTGGAGAGGTCACTCTGTAGCCGTTAATGGTGTTAGGTGGCGAATAATCGCCTTGTATCCAACAAACGGAGACAGCTCTGGGAACACCAACAAAAATGCGCGCCCGAAGGCGCGCAGAACTGCGTGCGTCCGTCTCCCGCGGCGCTGGAGCGGGGGGAGACGGACACTGAAATGTGAACTTACGCGGTCGGCTCTTCGCCGCCCTCGGCCGCCTGGGCCTGGGATTCTTCCATGGCCTTGCGCGTCTCTTCCGCGCGCTTGGCACGGAGTTCGGCACGCTTCTCGCGCTTCTCGTCCACGACCTTCTCGCTGCCGAGAATCTCGATGAATGCCTTTTCGCCACCATCTCCCTTGCGGAAGCCGGTGAGAATGATGCGAGTGTAACCGCCGTTCCGGTCGCCGAAGCGCGGGCCGATGGTGCCGAACAGCTTATCGACTGCCTCCGGGGTCATGAGGAACGATGCGGCCAGACGACGCTCTGCGACGCCACCTTTTTTGCCGAGCGTGATCATCTTCTCGACGTGGGACTTCATGAACTTGGCCTTGGTGACGGTGGTCTCGATGCGCTCTTCGATGATTAACGAGGTAACGAGATTCCGCAGCAAAGCGCGCCGGTGGGAGGTGTTCCGGCCTAGTTTCCAACCTGCTACACGATGACGCATGACTGAATCCTTGATATCGCCGGAGCCACTGACGATCCGGCTGAACTTGACTCCTCGGCTAGGCCGGGAGGATTGCAGAAGGCGCTTCGCAGCGCCCTCCTAAAAAACTTAGTAGCTCGGAGTACCGTCTCCAGAGCCGTACGCAGGCGGCAAGCTGCTGCCCATCGTCGACTGACTGGTGGCGATGGCGTTGCCGTGCTCATCAATCTTCATGCCCAGGCCGAGACCCATCGAGGCAAGGATTTCCTTGATTTCGTTGAGCGACTTGCGGCCGAAATTCTTGGTTTTCAGCATTTCGGCTTCGGTCTTGCACACCAGCTCGCCGATGGTCTGAATGTTGGCGTTCTTCAGGCAGTTGTAGCTGCGAACGCTTAACTCCAGCTCTTCGACCGAGCGGTTGAGATTCTCGTTGCGGATCTCCGGCTTGTTGTCGGCCGAAATTCCAGCAGCTTCCACTTCTTCCTCGAAGTTGATGAAGATGTTCATGTGGTCTTTGAGCAGTTTGGCCGCCAAGCCGATTGCATCGGCAGGCGTGACCGAACCGTTGGTCCACACTTCCAGGGCGAGCTTGTCGTAGTCGGTGATCTGACCCAGACGAGCCGCCTCGACGGCGTAGTTGACCTTGCGCACGGGCGAGTGCACGGAATCGATGGGAATGAACCCGAGTCCGAGATCCTCGTCAAAATTCTTGTCCGCAGAAACGTAGCCGCGCCCCTTCTTCAGGCGAAGCTCCATCTCAATCTTGCCGCCTTCGCTGACGGTCGCAATGTAAACGTCCTTGTCCAGGACCTCGACATCGCCATCGGCTTCGATCATGCCGCTGGTGATAACTCCGGGCTGATCGGCACGCAGGTAGATCATTTTTGGCGCATCCCCGGCGAGCTTGAACGGGATCTGCTTGAGGTTAAGAATAATGTCGGTGGCATCCTCGACGACACCGGGGATCGATTGGAATTCGTGCAGCACGCCTTCGATTTTGACTGCGGTGATGGCTGCTCCCTCAATCGAGGAAAGCAGTACCCGGCGCAGTGCGTTTCCGATGGTGGTACCGAATCCGCGCTCGAACGGCTGCGCCCAGAAGTGACCATACTTATCAGTCAGCGATTCAGAATCCATCGCCAGGCGCTTCGGCTTTTGAAATCCCTTCCAGAGCATTCGTTTCTCCTCTTTCTTCGGCCGTTTGGCACTGCGGCGAAGCTTGCCCGCAGGCGGATCTGGTCCGAGACAGGGTGATGCGGCACGGGTTAAGGGCCGTGCCGCGGTAAGTAGGTTGCTCGACAACTCCGAAATGCATCCGGCAGCGTCGACTCCCGTGGAGCAATGCAGCAAGCAGACAAGGGAAGGCGCAAGCGCCCGCCCGGTTACTTGCTGTACAGTTCGACGATGAGCTGCTCGTTGACGGGCAGGTTGATGTCTTCACGCCGCGGCAGAGACAAAACGCGGCCCTTGTAGTTCTCGCGGTCGATCTCCAGCCAAGTCGGGGGTGTCTGATGCGAAGCGAAATCCTTCGCCCCTTCCAGAATGACAAGCTTACGGCTGCTCTCGCGAATCGCGATCTCTTCGCCCACATTGACCTGGAACGAGGGGATGTTCACCTTGCGGCCGTTCACCGCAACATGGCCGTGGCGCACGAGCTGGCGGGCCTGACGGCGCGCCACCGCGAAGCCAAGGCGGTACACCACCGAATCGAGACGACGCTCAAGCTGCTGGAGCAGGATTTCGCCGGTAACGCCCTTGGCGCGAGCGGCCTTCTCGAAGTAATTGCGGAATTGGCTTTCCTGCGCAAAGTACATGCGCTTGGCCTTCTGCTTCTCGCGGAGTTGGAGACCGTAACCGACGATCTTCGCCTTGCGATCCTTGCCATGCTGGCCGGGGGCAAAATTGCGCTTCTCGACCGGGCATTTTTCCATAAAACACTTTGCGCCCTTGAGGAACAGCTTGGTGCCCTCCCGGCGGCAAAGGCGGCATACTGCATCTTTATAACGAGCCAACTTATATCTCCTTCAGTCTGGGAGCGGTTTACAGGAGTTGGAATCCCTTCCATCCCGCTCGAATCTTTGTCGTCCGGCACTGGCCTCAGCTAAACAGCGAGCCATGCCGGGGCGCCGCCAGCGTGGGCGGCTACGATACTGCAATCAAACGCGGCGCTTCTTCGGCGGACGGCAGCCGTTGTGCGGAACCGGGGTAACGTCCTTGATGGTACGGACTTCGATTCCAGCTGCGGCCAGTGCGCGAATCGCGGATTCGCGACCCGAACCAGGGCCCGAAACGCGGACATCCACGGAGCGTAGACCGTGATCGCGCGCCGTGTTCGCGGCGTTCATCGCGGCTTGCTGCGCGGCAAATGGCGTACCCTTGCGGGAACCGCGGAATCCCAGCGAGCCGGAGCTCTTCCAGGAAATCACGTTGCCCATCGGGTCGCTGATGGTGACGATGGTGTTATTGAAAGACGCGCTGATCATCACAACCCCATGGGGAATGTGCTTGCGCTCTTTCTTCTTGAACTTCTTACTCTTGCCCTTTTTATCCGCGGCGGCGCCGCCAGCTGCTTTTGCCATATTCCGTTCTCAATTCCTGTTCTGGGTTTACCAGTAAGCGCTTTCCATACGTGCCGACGGAGGCGGCCAGCGGAAAGACGCGACCTTGCGGCCAGGCGATTTACTTGGTCGCCTTCTTCTTGCCGGCCACCGTTCCCTTGCGCGGACCTTTACGGGTACGAGCATTGGTGTGCGTGCGCTGTCCGCGGACAGGCAGGCTGCGACGGTGACGGTTGCCGCGATAAGAGCCGATTTCAATGAGCCGCTTGATGTGAATCGAGATTTCCTTGCGCAGATCACCTTCGACCTGGCCTTCGTTCTCGATCACCTGACGAATGCGATTCACTTCTTCTTCGCTCAGGTCCTGGATCTTCTTGAGCGGATCGACCGTAGCAGCGCCGAGAATCTTGATGGCGCGGGGCTGGCCGATTCCGTAGATGTAAGTGAGCGCGATTCGTGCCTGTTTGTTGCGGGGCAGATCGACGCCTGCAATACGTGCCATGTGTGTGTCCTACTCCTGGTTGGGCAGGCCTGGGATTAGCCCTGGCGCTGCTTATGTTTCGAGTTTTCGCAGATCACGCGCACCACGCCATGGCGGTGTATGACCTTGCACTTGTCACAGATTTTCTTTACTGAAGCCCGTACCTTCATTGGCCACTTCCTTGTTCAACTCAACCACCGCTCAATCCACCACTACCGGCGCCCGGTTCAGCGCCGCTCGGGCACCATACGCGACCGCCGTCTCCCCTCCGGAATCTCGCCGGAAGAGGCTATAAATCAGAGCTTTACAGCCCTTGCTACAAACACGCAAATGCCCGCTAGTCCCCGTTCGGACCATTGCGGGTTGCGCGAACTTTTGCCGCTACTTGTAGCGGTACACAATGCGTCCGCGATTCAGGTCGTAAGGGGAAAGCTCCACGGCCACGCGGTCACCTGGAAGAATTTTAATGAAGTTCTTGCGCATCTTGCCGGACACGTGCGCAAGCACCTCGTGATCATTCTCAAGTTTAACCTTGAACATCGCATTGGGCAGTGGCTCGATAACCATTGCCATAACTTCAATCGCGTCTTCCTTACTCATCCAACCTCAATTTCAAATTCCAGCTTCCAGTCACGGAGCCTGAAATCTTCCGCTAATCGGTCAGGATCACTGGACCGTCTTTTGTAATGGCAACACAGTGCTCAAAGTGCGCGCTGGGCTTGCCATCCTGAGTTACCGCCGTCCACTTGTCGTCCAACACCCGAACCGAGGCTCCGCCGGCATTCACCATCGGCTCAATCGCAATTACCATGCCTTCGCGCAACTTCAGTCCGTGGTCCCGTACACCATAGTTTGGCACCTGCGGATCCTCGTGCAACTTGGTGCCAATACCGTGTCCCACAAACTCGCGAACGACGCTGAATCCCGCGGCTTCCACAAACTCCTGCACCGCGGCTCCGATATCGCCTACCCTGCTGCCGGCGCGAGCGGCCTCGATTCCCTTGTACAGCGACTGCTCGGTGACATCCAACAAAGTACGCACTTCGCTACTGATTGCACCCACCGGAACGGTGACCGCCGCATCGCCGTAATAGCCGTCCAGCACCACTCCGCAATCGATGGAAACGATATCTCCCTCGGCCAGCTTGCGCGTCTCCGAGGGTATGCCGTGCACCACTTCCTGATTGATCGAGGTGCAAAGCACGCAAGGGTAATCGTAATACCCCTTGAATGCGGGCTTTGCGCCTAGATCGCGAATCTTCTTTTCCGCCACCCGCTCCAGGTCCATCGTGCTCAAACCCGGCGCAACCAGCGCTTGTACTGCGTCTAACACCTGGCGAACCACGCGGCCACTTCGCCGCATCTTTTCAATTTCGCCAGCAGACTTACAGACTATTGCCATCTTCAATTGCCTTAAAGGCTTCGACCGTTACCCTATCCACATCTCCCGCACCATCGATATCTTTCAGACGATTCCGCTGAGCATAGTAGCTCACCAGCGGCAGGGTCTGGCTTTCGTAGGTCTTCAGGCGTGCGATAATGACGTCCTCGCGGTCGTCTTTGCGCGTAACGAGGACCGAGCCATCGATATCACAGATGCCGTCGAGTCGCGGCGGCTGAGTGTGAATATTGTAAATCCGCCCGCAGGTGGGACAAGTCCGACGCCCGGTAAGCCTTTGCAATAGCTGATTATACTCTACCGTAAATCGGATCACAACCAACCGCCTGCTGCCGTCCTCGTTTTCAAAGCAATGATTCTCTGCTAAATGCTTGTCGAGCCACTCGGCCTGCTTCACGGTTCGCGGAAAGCCGTCGAGGATGAAGCCGCGTGCACAATCCGCTTGAGTCAAACGGCTGGCGACCATCCGGCAGACTAACTCGTCGGGAACAAGCTCACCGCGTTCCATAATCTCTTGGGCCTGCTTGCCAAGCTCAGTGCCCCGGGAGATGTTGTCGCGCAGCAGATCTCCGGTGGAAATCTGCGGAATCCCAAAGCGTTGCGAGATTCTGATGGCTTGCGTCCCTTTGCCTGCTCCCGGCGGGCCTAATAGGATCACCGGGCCGACAACACTTGCAGCTTTCTGTACAGTTGATGCAGCGATGGCTTCTGTCTCCATCACATGGCCTCCGACAGCAGAATTAAAGTGCTCCGAAAGGTACGTACTTTACCACGCCCTGCGTCCTCTGATGCGACCGCTTTTCGGAGTAAATCCTTCATAGTGACGCATAATGAGTTGCGACTCGATCTGATTTACCGTGTCCATCGCCACGCCCACCACGATCAGCAGCGAAGTTCCGCCAAAGTAGAAGTTCACATTCAGGCCGTGCAATATCCAGTTGGGCAGGTGATCAAAGATTCCACCGCCCATCCAGATGGGCAGATTGTTCAGGTGAATGCCTGCGATCATCCATTCTGGAATCAGCGAGATGATAATCAGATACAGCGCGCCGACCAATGTGATGCGGGTCAAGACGTCATTGATGTAATTGCTCGTCCGAACTCCTGGACGGATGCCGGGAATAAACCCGCCATACTTCTGCATGTTGTCGCTGACGTCCTTTGGATTGAAGACGATAGACACATAGAAGTAGGCGAAAAAGAGAATACCGACCGCATACAGGAAGGTGTGCAACGGCTCGCCCCAACCCAGAGCCTTGCTCAATCCCGCAAAGAACGATCCAAAATAGCGGTTATTCTGCAGCGCGTACCCAACTGTCTGCGGAAGGGTCAGCACGGAACTGGCGAAGATGACCGGCATCACGCCGCCGGAGTTGACGCGCAGCGGAAGATGGGTGGACTGACCGCCCATCACCTTGCGTCCAACCACCCGCTTGGCGTATTGCACCGGAATGCGCCGCTCGGAGCGCTCCACAAAAACAATAAACGCAACCACCACGACCATGACCGCCAGCAGAAAGACGATGCCGATCGGGTTCAGAGCACCGCCGCTACCCGCCTTCTGCCACAGCTCCACCACCGCGCGGGGCAGGCCCACGACGATACCAGTGAAGATGATGAGCGACATGCCATTGCCGATACCGCGCTCTGTGATCTGCTCGCCCAGCCACATGATGAACGTGGTGCCGGTGGTCAGCGTCAGCATGGTCATCAGCACGAAGGCAATCCCAGGATTCCGCACCAGTTGCTCACCGCCGATCCCGCGCTGCAGGGTCATAGCAATGCCAAACGACTGCATCGCGCTGAGCAGGACCGTTAGATAGCGGGTCCACTGCGTGATCTTTTTCCGGCCGAGTTCGCCTTCCTTCTGCAGCCGCGCCAGCGGTTCGTACACCACCGTCAACAACTGCAAAATAATTGACGCGGTGATGTACGGCATGATGCCCAGGGCGAAGATCGTCAGACGGCGCAGATTGCCGCCGCTGAACAGATCGACGAAGCCCAGCAGGCCACCGCCGGCATTGGCAAACAAGCGTGCCAGAGCGGTGGGATCAATGCCCGGGGTCGGAAGGTGGCCGCCGATGCGGTAGACGGCAAGCAGCCCAAGCGTAAACAAAACACGCTTGCGCAGGTCCGGAATTTTAAAGATGTTCGCCAGCTTCTCGAACATGGTAAGAGGGCCTCGGTACCTATGCTGTTCGGGCCACGGCTCATCCTCAGGAGGAGAACCGGACCCAGCCCGCCTGTTCGCTGCAGGCGGGCTCGGTTGATCTTACTTCTTACCGCGCTTGATGGCCGCAGGCTGCTTGATTTCGAGAACCTCAGCCTTGCCGCCGGCTGCGGTGATTTTCTGCTGTGCCGTTTCGCTGTACTTATGGGCGTACACGGTGATGGCCGAGGTCAGATCCCCAACTCCCAACACCTTGATCAGTCCATTCTTCTTGCTGATGACGCGCAACTCATAGAGGACTTCCGGAGTCAGCTCCGTCACACCCAGCTCAGCCAGCCGCGACAGATTCACTACCTGAAATTCCTTCTTGAAGATGTTGACGAAGCCGCGCTTGGGCAGGCGACGGTGCAGCGGCATCTGGCCGCCTTCAAATCCGCGCATGCTGCGCGAACCGGAACGGGAGCGCTGCCCCTTGTGTCCACGGGTCGAAGTCTTACCCATGCCGGAGCCCATACCACGGCCCACGCGCTTGCGGTTTTCATTCGCCTTAGCCGGCTTGCGAATCGTTGTCAGATTCATGGTTTCTATCCCTGGCATGGTGCCAAACATGCCGATGGGGCATCTGTGACTGCCGAACATCTCCGGCTGAAACTCGGAGCGTTCCCCGTGGCGAGCGGGCTGTTTCCTGGCGCCGCCGGCTCAGCCGACGACTCGGTTTGCGAGCGCCTGTGGCCGGAGCGGCATTGTCGCCGCGTACCCGCCGAGCGCCCGTATGGTGCGCATGCCTTGCGGCGATCCCTTCCGGCTTACTCGCCGAGAATCTGGATCAGATGCGGCACTTTGGCCACCATGCCACGAATCGAGAGGGTATCCTCGCGCTCGATGACCTGGTTCAGATGGGTGAAGCCAAGGCCCTTCACAACCAGCCGCTGCTTTGCCGGCGTGCAGTTCTGGGAAATCACCCACTTCAGCTTCATCTTGGTGCCGGCCGGAGCCTCCACCTTGGGGGTCTTGGTACGAATACGTGGCATGGTTTAGAGCTCCTCCACGGCCTTGCCGCGATTGGCTGCCACTTCGGCACGGTCGCGCAGCTTTTTCAGCGCGTCAAACGTTGCCTTAATGACGTTATGCGGGTTGGTGGTGCCGATTGACTTGGTCAGCACATTCTGGATGCCCACCGAAGTCATGACCGCGCGGACAGCGCCGCCGGCGATGACGCCGGTACCTTCCGGTGCGGGCTTCAGCAGTACTCGTCCCGAGCCATAGCGGCCCAGCGAGATGTGCGGAATCGAGGTCTGGGTGAGGTTCACCTTGATCAGGTTCTTTTTAGCCGATTCAATTCCCTTGCGGATCGCCTGGGGAACTTCCTTGGCTTTACCGGAACCGTAGCCAACCACGCCAGTGGACGGGTCACCGATCACGACCAGGGCCGCGAACGACATGTTCTTGCCGCCCTTGACCACTTTGGTCACGCGGTTGATGTTCACAACCTGATCTTTCAGGTTATACGCACCGGCATCGAGCTTTTTCTTGACGATTGCCATTTGCTATCGATTCTCCTGGAGACCGCCCCTGCGATCTCCGAAATCATGCGGACTAACGGTTTGCACCTCGCCCGCTCTAACTCTGTCGCGCCCCTGCGGCCCGGCGCCGGCGATCGGAGAGCCATCGGTTGGCCCATACCCATCGCTGAATCCGGCAACCGCCGGGACTAAAACTTCAGACCGCCTTCACGGGCAGCATCCGCCACGGCCTTAATGCGTCCGTGGTAAAGATAACCACCGCGGTCAAACACCACCGATTCAATCCCCTTGGCTTTGGCGCGCTCGGCGATCAACTTGCCGACCTGCTTGGCCGAGGCAATGTTGCCGCCGGCAATGTGCTTCTTGCCATCCTTGCCCTGTTCGAGCGAGCTGGCCGAGACGATCGTCGCCTGCTTAGCGTCGTCGATGAGCTGCACATAAATGTGGTTGACCGAACGGTACACGTTCAGGCGCGGGCGCGCAGTGGTTCCGGCGAGCTTCTTACGGATCCGGGTGTGGATCTTCTCGCGCGTCGCGTTCTTGGAATTCTTAATCAGCATTCTTCTTGTCCTTCGCTCTGGCCGTTTTCCCGGGTTCTGGGTCCTCAACAGCTTCCGCTGCCGGGGGCCGAGTGCCGGGGACCAGTCTGTCCCAGCGAACCAATTCGCCAGGGTTGTGCGGACGCCCGTCGGATTCTCGTCCGGCAGGCACCTATAGCGTCCGTGGCCGGAGCGGCATTGGTTGCCACGTCCCCGGCTGCGAAGCTTCGCAGGTTTACGGCAGGGCCTAAGCCTTACCAATCGCACGCAACGCGTCAGACGCGCTGCATGCTAAGAGTTATTTCGCGCCGGTCTTGCCAACCTTCTTCTTCAGCTTCTCACCGGCGTAGCGCACACCCTTCTGCTTGTACGGGTCGGGCGGACGCAGCGAACGCATTTCAGCAGCAACCTGTCCGATCTTCTGGCGGTCGATCCCGGCAATGCTCAACTTGGTCATCTTGGGATCGATTGTGACCTCGACTCCGGTCGGCAGCGGGTACTCGATCGGGTGCGAATAGCCCAGGGTGAAGACCACAATTCCCTTGCCCTTCAGCTCTGCACGGTAGCCAATCCCGACGATTTCCAGCTCGCGTGTCCAGCCGGTGGTGACGCCAACCACCGCGTTGTTCACCAGGGCGCGAACCAGGCCGTGAACCGCCGCCTTGGAATCGTCCTCGCGCTGGACCAGCAGCACGCCGTCTTGGGTGGTCAGCGTAACCCCGCCCGGAAGGTGGTTCGTGACGGTTCCTTTCGGACCCTTCACGGTGATGAGGTTGCCTTCTACAGTGTACGTGACACCCTTGGGCAACGGGATGGGCTTCTTACCGATTCTTGACATTGGTTCTCACTCTCTACACCGCCGTGAACCTTGCCACGGTGGGCTTCCGGGCCGGATCTTTCACCGGCCTCGTCTGCTCCAAGCGTCCGCAGCCGTTATCCGGCTGCGAAGCTTGTGACAATTAATAAACTTCGCAGATCACTTCGCCGCCAACGCCTTCTTTGCGGGCTTGCTTGCCACTGCGAACACCCTTCGGCGTGGTCAGGATGGTGATACCCAGGCCGCCGAGGACGCGGGGAATCTCATTGCGATTGACATACACACGGCAACCCGGGCGCGAAATGCGCCGGATGTTGTTAATCGCGGCAACATTGTCGGCGTTGTACTTGATGTACACCCGAACCACCTTCTTGCCATCCTCTTCGGTCGACTTGAAGTTGGAGATATACCCCTCTTCCTTCAGAACACGTGCGATCTCCAGTTTCAGCTTGGAGGCCGGGGCATCGACCTTTTGGTGGCGGGCCTTGATGCCATTGCGAATCCGGGTCAGAAAATCTGCCACGGGATCGGTAAAGCTCATCTTTCATTCTCCTGAATGCGTTCGCCCGTTCTCTTTCTTGCGCGCGCTGGCATTGCGCAATACTGCACCGGCTTGCGCCGGCTGCCCCCGTCTCCAAGGGCCACAGTGGAAAGAACCTGCGGCGACGTTCTGTTCCCGCTTGCGCGGGACGGTCCACGGTGCGGACCACGTGCCAGCCTTTGCGGGGCTCACCCCCGCGGGTCAGGCTTTGATTTCGCCTACCAGGACGATTTCATAACCCCAGGAATCTCTCCGCGCAGAGCCAGTCCGCGGAAGCACAACCTGCAAATACCGAACTTACGCAGGAAGGCGCGCGGACGTCCGCACAGTTGGCAGCGATTGTGCTGACGCGAGGAGAACTTGGGCTTCTTGTTGTCCTTAGCGATGCTAGATGTTCTGGCCATCGTTTCCTTTACTCTTATCTCTGTACTACTTTAGCTTGCAACCATCTTCCCAGCGGCGTCGCCGCCGTGGAAAGCAAAAAGTTAGTTCGCGCCCACCGGACGGAATGGCATTCCGATCGCCTTCAGCAGCGCACGAGCGTGTTCGTCGCTTGTCGCCGTGGTGACGATGGTGATGTTCATGCCCTTCGTGTGTTCCACCTTGGCGTAGTCGATCTCCGGAAAGATCAGCTGATCGCGCAGGCCGAGCGTGTAGTTTCCGCGTCCATCAAAGGAGCGGGTGGGAACCCCGCGGAAGTCGCGCACGCGAGGCAGCGCGACATTCAACAGGCGGTCCAGAAATTCATACATGCGGTCGCCGCGCAGCGTGACCATGCAGCCGATCGGCATACCTTCGCGTACTTTGAAGGCGGCGATCGATTTCTTAGCCTTGGTGACTACCGGCTTCTGCCCGGTGATCTGTGCCAGTTCGGCCACCGCCGGATCCAGCACCTTGGCATTTTGAGTTGCTTCGCCGACGCCCATGTTGACGACAACCTTCTCCAGCTTCGGAGCAGCCATCGGGTTCGACAATCCCAGCTCCTTCATCAGAGCGGGGCGCAGCTCTTCAAAATACTTCTTGCGCAGGCGGGCCGAAGCCGCGTTATTCGCCTTTGGACGGGCTGGCTTCGAACCCTGCTCGGGAGCCTCGGCGACCTCTCCCTTAGCCTTCTTCGGTTGCTGCTTCGGCTGCTGTTTGGCCGGCTGTTTCGGCTTCGTATCCTTCTTCACTTCTTTTGCTGCCATGGTTCAGTTCGCTTTCTCTCACGGTCCCGGAGTGGCTACCGTTACGTGAGGCGGTCAATTGAACCGGCCGGAGCCGGTTCGGGTGGTTACTTATCCTTGTCGAGCGTGGTGTCGCACTTGGCGCAAACGCGAACTTTCTTCTCGCCGCGCACTTCGTGACGAACCCGCACCGGCCCGCAGGTGCCGCAGACCAGCAGAACATTGCTGATCGCGATCGGCGATTCCTGTTCGGCGATGCCGCCCTTGATCGCCTTCTGCGGATTCGGGCGCACGTTCTTCTTGACTACACTCACGTGTTCGACCAGCACCTTGCCTGTTCCGGGGAACACGCGCAGTACGCGGCCTTGCTTGCCCTTATCGCGGCCGGCGACGACCTTCACGGTATCGTTACGGCGGATATCAACGGTTGCCATGTCTTCCTCTCAAAACCTTCAGCGTTCTTGGGGCCGCTCCGCTAAGGGAGCTCCCGAGGGCGGCCGCTGAAGCCGCGCTCGGAATTAATGACACTAGATAACTTCCGGAGCCAATGAAACGATCTTCAAAAACTTCTTCTCACGAAGCTCGCGGGCAACGGGACCAAACACGCGCGTTCCAACCGGCTCGCCATCGGCGTTGATCAGAACTGCCGCGTTGGTGTCAAAACGAATATAGGAACCGTCGCGGCGGCGCGTTTCCTTGCGGGTCCGGACAATGACGCACTTGACTACCGTTCCCTTCTTCACGCTGCCGTCGGGCGACGCTTCTTTCACCGCAGCCGTCACCACATCGCCAATCCGGGCGCGAACGCCGGTTGATCCGCCAATCGGCAGAATCATCTGCAGCTTGCGGGCTCCGCTGTTGTCGGCCACCTCAAGGATGGACCTCATAAACACTGCCATGATGCAATCTCCTTCAGTCGTCTCTCAGGGTCGTCGGTCTGCGCTGGTTTCTCCCAGCCAGGCCCTGACGACTGCGTCTAGCTGGCCTGCTCCGGTGTTCCCTCGGCGGCAGCGCTCTCAGCGGCAATGGCGGCGGCGGCAAGCGCCGAACGCTTCACGATCTCCTTCAGCGTCCAGCGCTTCAGGCGAGACAACGGGCGGGTCTCTTCAATGCGGACAAAATCACCCGTGCGCGCCGTCTGCTGTTCATCGTGCGCATAAAACTTTTTGGAACGCTTGACCACGCGCCGGTAGAGAGGGTGAGCCTTTTGGCGATTCACCTCGACCACAATCGTCTTCGCCATTTTGGTCGAAACGACCATCCCAACCAGGACCTTACGCTGTCCGGCGGTTTTCTCGGTTTTCGTCTCTTCTGCCATGGCTACTTCTTCTCCGTTCCGGTCTTGACTGCGGCCAATTGCTTTTCGCGCTGAATGGTCAGCACGCGCGCGATGTCCTTCTTCAACCCACGCATCTTCTTCAAGCTTTCGGTCTGCCCCATCTTGAGCTGGAACTTCAGCTTGAAGAGCTCTTCGCTGAGTTCGGTCTTCTGATGGGCCAACTCGGCATCTGTAAGGTTACGAATCTTTTCCGAATTCATTGCTCTCTTCTCTTCACCCCCGGCGGACTGCGCCGCCGGCGCCGGAATCCCGGAATCAATGTGAAACGCTCCGCCGGACATCAGCGACCGGAAGGGCTCTCTGTCAGCCCGTACCCGTCGCCCAGCCCGCTTAGTGCGCCAGAACTTCGCGCTTCACGAACTTGGTAATCAAAGGCAGTTTGTGTGAAGCCAGGCGCATTGCTTCCTGCGCATCGGCCACCGAAACTCCCTCCATTTCAAACAGCAGCTTGCCCGGACGGACAACGGCAACCCAGTGATCCGGAGCGCCTTTGCCCTTACCCATACGGGTTTCGGCAGGCTTCTTGGTGACTGGCTTGTCCGGAAACACGCGAATCCAGATCTTGCCGCCGCGCTTGATGAACCGGGTCATCGCCACACGGGCCGCTTCAATCTGGCGGTCGGTGATCCAGCCCGGCTCCATAACCTTCAAGCCAAAATCGCCAAACGACAGCTCGGAGCCGCGCCAGGCTTTGCCGCACATACGACCGCGTTGCTGCTTGCGGTACTTGACTTTCTTCGGCATCAACATAAGCAGTTTCCAATTGCCAGTTTCAAGTTCTGGCCGCCCAAGCTGCGGGCGTGCCTGCCGGCTCCACAACTACCCCTCCAGGAACTGGCGTTTGGAGGAGTTGGCCGGCTCGCTTGCTTAAAGTCCGGCGGTCGCGGTCTGCGGTTCGCGGCGCTTCTGGGGAAGGATTTCGCCTTTGTACACCCAGGTCTTCACCCCGATTAATCCGTAGGTCGTGTGCGCTTCGGCAAAGCCGTAATCGATATCCGCACGCAGCGTATGCAGCGGCAGACGCCCCTGCAGATACCACTCCGAGCGGGCGATTTCATTGCCGTTCAGGCGGCCCGAAACGCGAACCTTGATGCCCTTGCAGCCGAAACGCAGCGCGCTGTCAACGCTCTTGCGCATTGCCCGGCGGAAGCCGACCCGCTTTTCCAACTGCAGCGCAATCGACTCGGCCACCAGTTGAGCGTCAAGCTCCGGCTTGTGGACTTCCAGAATATCGACGAACACGTCGCGGTTGGTCTTCTTCTGCAGATCAGCCTTGAGTTTGTCGATCTCGGCGCCCTTGCGGCCGATGATGATGCCCGGGCGGGCAGTGCGGATGATGATGCGCAGCTTATTGCCCGGGCGTTCGATTTCAATCGAGCTGACACCTGCCGACTTGAGCTTGTCCTTCAGCTCTTCCTTCAGCTTGATATCCTCGATCAGGAACTTGGCATAGTCGCGATCCATATACCAGCGCGACTTCCACGGCTTGGTGTAGCCGAGTCGGAATCCGTAAGGATGGACTTTTTGTCCCATAAATTGCTTCGTCTCTCTGCCGGCAGCTTACTCGGGCCTGAGCCCTGGCGCCGCCGCTGAATTGGATCCTTCGATCCAGTGAACCTGAAGCCGGGTGTCGGCGACCTACCCCCGCCGCCAAGCCGGATCCGCCGGAGCGGACTGCCTACTTCTTTGCCTTTTTCGGCGCCGTCTTCTTGGCGGCCGCCTTCTTGACTACCGGCTTGCGAACGGCCTTTTTGGCTGGCGCGGCTGCCGCAGTCCCGGCATCGGTGGAGGCGCTGGCCTTCTTCTTCTCGGCCAGCTCAATTTCAATGTGCGACATGCGCCGCTGGTAGCGGAACGCTCGGCCCATCGGAGCCGGACGAATGCGCTTCATGCGCGGACCTTCGTTGGCGATGGCGTTCTTGACATACAGATTGTCGAGATCGACATCCAGGCCCTTTTCGGCGCTCAGGTAGCTGGCGTTTTCCACGGCCGAACGCAGCACCTTCAAAACCGCCGGCGCAATGCCTTTGTTGGTGAACGCCAGCGTGTTCAGCGCCGCTTCAACGCGCTTGCCCTTAATCAGGCCCAGCACCAGGCGTACCTTCTGCGGAGATACCCGCATGTACCGGGCTTTCGCTGTGAATTCCATGTTCTCTTCCCTTCAGATCTCATTCGCGGACGCCCGCTCGGACGCCCATACTGTTCCATAACCGCTGATCCTGATCCAGCCTGCGATTATCTCGCTGGCTTGGCCGAGGTCTCCGCGGCGGCCTTCACCGAGTGCCCTTTGAAGGTACGCGTGAAGCTGAACTCGCCGAGCTTGTGACCTACCATGTTCTCTGATACATACACCGGAATGAACTTGCGCCCGTTGTGTACCGCAATGGTGTGTCCCAGCATCTCCGGAGTGATCGTCGAACGGCGCGACCAGGTGCGCAGCACTTTCTTTTCGCTGCGCGCGTTCATCCCCTCGATCTTTACGATCAGGTGCGAATCTACAAACGGCCCTTTTTTCGTCGAACGTGCCATGGTTTCCTTCCCTACTTGCCGCGACGCGACACGATAAACTTGTCGGTCCGTTTGTTGTTACGGGTCTTGTAGCCGCGCGTCGGCTGGCCCCAAGGAGTCACCGGGTGACGGCCGCCGGAAGTTTTGCCTTCACCACCGCCGTGCGGGTGATCCACCGGGTTCATCACCACACCGCGGTTCGTCGGCTTGATGCCCAGCCAACGGGTACGGCCAGCCTTGCCGAGCGAGATGTTCTCGTGATCGGTATTGCCAACCTGGCCTACCGTCGCCATGCAGTCCACCAGCACCTTGCGGGTTTCGCCGGAAGGTAGTTTCAGCAGGGCGTATTCGCCCTCCTTGGCTACCAGTTGCGCCTGGGCTCCGGCCGAACGCGCCATCTGCGCGCCTTTGCCGGGCTTCAGTTCAATGTTGTGCACAATCGTACCGGCCGGGATGTTCTTCAGCGGAAGCGCATTGCCTACCAGGATGTCGGCATCGGGTCCGCTGATGATTTTGGCGCCCACCTTCAGCCCAACCGGCTGCAGAATGTAACGCTTTTCGCCATCGGCATAGCTGAGTAGCGCGATTCGTGCCGAACGGTTCGGATCGTACTCGATGGTGGCGACAGTAGCCGGAATGCCCTGCTTGTCACGCTTGAAGTCGATCACGCGGATCTTGCGTTTGTGACCGCCGCCGTGATGCCAGATGGTCAGGTCGCCGGAATTGCGGCGTCCGCCCGTGCGCTTCTTCGGCTCGGTCAGCGGCTTATGCGGCCGATTCGTTGTCAGATCGTCGTTGACCTGCGAGGTCTTGAATCGCAGAGTCGGTGTGATCGGTCTGTAAGTCTTGATCGCCATAGTTCTTCTCTTCCAGATTCCACCCGTTCTTCTGGTGGGATCGCTTTGGCCGGACAGATAGGGTTTCTTTCTCCCGTCCGGCGGCGTCGCGTTGCAATTCGCGACCGCTTCGGCTTATGCCGCGCAGCCCTTACAGGTTCTGCGCGTACTCGGGCATTTTTTCGCCCTCGGCAAGCCGTACATAGGCCTTCTTCCAGTCGGGGCGGAAGCCGGTGAACTTACCGCGGCGGCGCTCCTTGCCTAGAAAGTTGGCAGTGCGGACGCCGGCGACCTTCACTTTGAAGGCCTTCTGCACGGCTTCCTTGATTTCCGTCTTGGTCGCATCCGCGGCCACCTGGAACACCAGCGTGCTCTCGGTTTCCTTGACGCCCAATCCTTTTTCCGTGATCACCGGCTTACGGACGATCTGGTAAGGGGACTTAGACATTCTCCACCTCCGCCCTACGCTTCGGCGCCGAGGCCTTCAGCGAGCTCTGCAGCTTTTCCAATGCCGCCTGCGAGAACACCGCCAGTTCATGGCGCAGCAGGTGATAGGGGTGAACCTCGGGACCGTACAGCATCTCAACCCCGGCAATATTGCGGGTCGAAAGCTCCAGGTTCGGATTCAGGTTCGCGCCGGCTTCCACCACCAGTGCGGTCTTGTTGAACTTCAATCCGGTCAGCACCTGCCGGAAGGCCTTGGTCTTGGCTTCCTGCAGATCGAGCGAATCAATCACTACCAGGTTGCCGTCATGAAACTTCGCCGCCAGCGCCGAGCGCAGTGCGCCCAACAGCTTCTTGCGCGGGAAGGCGTAATCATAGGAGCGGGGCTGAGGTCCGTGGACCGTGCCGCCATGACGCCAGATTGGCGAACGGACGCTGCCCACGCGGGCGCGGCCCGTACCCTTCTGCCGCCAAAGCTTCTTGCCGGAGCCAGAAACAAGCTTCTTGTTCTTGGTGGCGTGCGTGCCTGCGCGCAGCGCAGCACGGAAATGCTGGACGGATTCCCAGAGCAGGTCCTCGTTCACCGCGCCGAATACTTCTTCGGCGAGTTCGAGCGATCCCACTTTCTGGCCGGCCAGGTTCAGCACATCGATGGTAGCCATTTCGTTTCCTTTGCCAGGTCCGCATCTTCGGCGGCCCTTCGTTTTCCTTCCGTCAATATGGTGCCGCGGAAGGCTCTGTTTTCAGACCAGCGCTCCCCGGTGGCAATCTTCCACCGGGGAAGCGAATTTACTTGCCCTTGGCGGCGCGCTTGGAGGCCTTCAACGGGTTGATGGCCGTACCCTCGCCGCTGAATCCACGACGCTCTCTCGGTGGCTTCTTGGCTTTGGTGATCACCAGGTATCCATCCCTTGCACCCGGTACCGCACCTTCCACCACCAGCAGATTCTCTTCGCGATCGATACCCAGAATGCGCAGGTTGCGTACCGTTACCGTGACATCGCCCATGTGGCCGCTCATGCGAGTGCCGGGGAATACCCGCGACGGGTACGACGAGGCGCCGATCGAGCCCTGAACCTGGAACATGTGACCGTGAGCTCCCGGACCGCCGGCAAACTTGTGGCGCTTTACTACGCCCGCAAAGCCTCGTCCCTTGCTGGTGCCCGCGATGTCCACGAATTTCGAACCATCAAACAGATCGACTAGAACTTTATCGCCAACCTTCACGCTCCCATCGGAGCCTTCCGCATCCTCCACCACGGCGACTTCCTTCATGAACTTTACCGGGGGAAGATTGTGCTTTTCGAAGTGGCCCTTCATCGCCTTGCTCAGGCGCGAGTCCTTCACAAACTCAACCAGACCAATCTGGGCGGCGTCGTAGCCGTCCGTCAATGCGGTCTTGAGTTGGGTAATGACACAGGGACCGGCCTGCAGCACCGTGACCGGGCGAACATCGCCCTTGTCGTCGAACAACTGCGTCATGCCCACTTTCTTACCGAGAATTCCGTTTACTGACATCTTCTTTTCTCCATCATGCCCGCGCAGAGGCTGCGCCAGGGCACTGTGAGGACTGCGCGCTCAGCGCGCGGAGCCGGGTTATTTGTGTTCTTTGCCGTAAGCCTTAATTTCAACGTCGACACCGGCGGGAAGATCAAGTTTCATCAATGCGTCGACCGTCTGCTGCGTCGGTTCCAGAATATCAAGAAGACGCTTGTGCGTGCGAATTTCAAACTGTTCGCGCGACTTTTTGTCGACGTGCGGCGAACGCAGCACGCAATATTTGTTTTTGACCGTCGGGAGTGGAATCGGGCCGGCAATCTGGGCCCCCGTGCGCCGCGCCGTCTCCACGATTTCGCCGGTCGACTGATCCAGCACGCGATAGTCGTAAGCCTTCAACCGAATGCGTATTCTTTCTTTGCCAATCACTGTATGAACCCTCAAAGATCGTGCGGTCTTATAGTCGCCGCGACTTCTTTTATCTATGCAGAGTGAAAGTTGCGGGCCGAGCGCCGCAGCCGGAGCGGCCCGGCGTCAGCGACCGGAAGGGCCATCGGTTGGCCCGTACCCGTCATTGACGCTATTCACCGCGTACCCGGCTGCGAAGCTCAGCTTACAGAATTTCCGTAATCGTACCGGCGCCTACGGTGCGGCCGCCTTCGCGAATTGCGAAGCGCAGGCCCTTCTCCATCGCCACCGGCGTAATCAGCTCGATCTCCAGAGTCACGTTGTCGCCCG
>Ga0326727_10004406_pt1 | contig 42393 bp, 28 predicted proteins | sample MB2enrmetagenome_FD_207643 | JGI IMG/M metagenome (GOLD analysis project Ga0326727, IMG submission 207643) | Lab enriched peat soil microbial communities from McLean, Ithaca, NY, United States - MB29MY | ecosystem: Environmental > Terrestrial > Soil > Wetlands > Peat | place: USA: New York...
CCGCTTCCTGGGAGCGCGCGCGCCCCCGCGTGCCACGGGCCGCGCCTCGCGGCCCGCACCGCCCGTCCCCCCAGTCTTGACAGCAGGGCCGCTCTAAAGTCGTGGCGGCTTTCGGCAGAAAGCCGCTGAATTTCCGCATCCCCAGCGGTTTAGCGGCAACTTTAGAGCAGCCCTGCGGAGCAGGACGAAGCGGATTTGACGGGCTTGTAATACAAAACAAAAGATGATACATGAATTATTCACTATGACGATTCGCAACCTTCGCCTGTCGCGTTCAGAGCTTTCCATATTGTTGACCTGTGGCGCCGCTTCTTGTTTTGCGCAAAATGCCAGTTCTCAAGCGCCGCCGGCCGCCGCCCCTTCGCTTCGCTGGGTCTGCACCACCCCGGCCGAGCCGTGGAAAGAACTGTCCGCCACCGTCCTCTCCCAACCGCCAAGCCCGGCGTCCAATGTGGTGATCCTTGCGGACAGGCTGGTCTATCAATCCATAGACGGCTTTGGCGGCTGTTTTAACGAACTGGGCTGGGAAGCCTTGCAACCGCTGGACGCCGCGCAACGCGCGACGGCGTTAAAGGCCCTGTTCGATGCCAGCGGCTGCAATTTCAATCTCTGCCGCGCCCCCATCGGCGCCAACGACTTCGCCCTGGAATGGTATTCCCTGGACGAAACCCCGGGCGATTTTGCCATGACCAACTTCAGCATCGCGCGCGACCGCAAAATCCTCATCCCTTTCATGAAAGCGGCCATGCAGTATCAGCCCAAGCTCGCCGTGTGGGGCGTGCCGTGGTGTCCCCCCTCCTGGATGAAAACCGGCAACGCCTACAAAGGCGGCAACATGAAACAAGACCCGCAAACCCTGGCGGCTTACGCGCTTTACTTCTCCAAATATGTCCAGGCCTATCGCCAGGAAGGCATCAACCTATACGCTGTCCATCCGCAGAACGAACCCAAGTACAATAACAACGTCTATCCCCAATGCGCCTGGAACGGCCAGGAAATCAACACCTTTCTGCGCGACTATCTTGTTCCCCGCCTCAAGAAGGACAACGTGAACGTGCAGGTCTGGCTGGGCACCATCGTCAACCCGAACCTGGCCGACTACATCACGCCGGTGCTCGGCGACTCGGCGACTGCTCCGGCCATCGCCGGCGTGGGTTATCAATATGAAGGTCAGAACGCCATGCTCGCCACCCACCAGAATTATCCGGACAAGAAGATGCTTCAGACCGAGACCGAATGCTACAACGGCGCCAATTCCTGGGACGAGGCCGCCACCACCTTCCGCAAAATGATCGAGGACATGAACCATTTTGCCAACGGTTATATGTTCTGGAACATGATCCTGAGCGAAAAATCCACCAGCACCTGGGGCTGGAAGCAAAACAGCCTCCTCAAGATTGACTCCCAGACCAAACAGATCATCTACAACCCCGAGTTCTATGCCATGAAACACTTTGCCCATTTTGTGCGCCCCGGCGCCGTGCGCATCGCCGTGCCGAACTCGGTCGGGGTGCCGGATGTCGGGGGTGGGGTCGTTGATACCTCGGCTCTTTCCATGGAAGCCGCCCGGCCCTCGTCCACCTACCCCTCGCGTACGAGCTACCGGGAGACTGCGTTCGGGGGCCAGAACCTGGCCGCCTTCCGCAATCCATCGGGCGAGTTGATCCTCATCGTTCGCAACCCAAACGCGGGCGTCCTGCCCATCACCGTGCAAACGGGCTTTCGCGCTGCCAACCTGGAAATCCCCGCCCATTCCATGAACACCCTCGTTCTGACCGGCTGGTGACCTTCGAAGGAATAGCGAATCTGGGCCGGCAGGCCATTTGCATCCTGCTCTTAAGGATGAGGACTTGGCGTGACCCAGCCGCGATGCCACATGTAATTCCAGAGGTTGTTCAACGGCACGGCTTCAGCATGATTGTCGGCGAACGACATGTTGATCATGCCGGGGAGCACCTGGCCGCTGGAATAAGGATAAGCTTTCGGCGCGGAGGCCGGGGGACGGTTGTTGTGCCGGTCAATCAAACAAAGACCCATAGTATGTATGCACTCGGTTTCCCCCTCTCGATGGCCGTTATAGCCGTCGTAAAGGTCCGCAGGATTCAGCGTGGGATCTGTTTCCAGAGGGAAAATGTAGAACCAGATTGAATCCTGAAACAGCGGGGTCCGGCCGGGGGCCACAAGGTCCTGATCTTTCCTATAGAAAAAATCGGTAAGCGAATCCACCGGCGTGTGATTCACCGAAAGCCAGCCGTTGATGGCGTAGCTCCCAGGCGCGTCGGTCGCATTGGCCGTCGAGCCGAAATACGTGGTATCGGCAGTGCCCCACCCGCCAGGGCCCAACCCGTTCCCCGCCGGCGGGGTCACGGGCACGCGGGTTGAAGGGCAGATCAGCACCTTGGCATCGCCACTCGCCACGGACGTATCCACGCTATCCTCGTCGGCCACGGCCAGGACCAAGTTCCCTCGATTGTCATCGGTGTACATGTGGCGCGTCAATGACATCTGCCTCAGATTATTGAGGCATGAAATCCTCTTCCCTGTCAGCTTTGCCCTTCCCAGCGCCGGCAACAAAATGGCCGCCAGCAGGGCGATAATGGTGACCACCACCAGCAACTCAATCAGCGTGAAGGCAGCCGGAATCAACTTCCCGGTTGGGTGGAGAGACAGTTGATCGGCTTTCATGCAGGCACTTTGCATGATCTAATTCGTATTGCAAGGTTATTTCTGCCGTCACAGGGTTCAGCGGGTAATGCGTCAGCCTTTGACGGCAGGGCGAGACTCCGTCGAGCCGAAACTCGATTCCTTCGGGAAAAGTCGCGGCTCGACAGAGTCTCGCCCTACCTTTCCCCGTCGTGACTGACCCATTGCGATCACCGGCCCGGGAACCACGGATGCTGGCTTATGGGGCTGGCCTGGATGCGATAGGCGCGGCTGCCGCGCAGGAGCGCGCGGCGCGTGAGCAGGAAGGCCAGCAGAACACACGCGGCCACAAAGGCGCCGGTCTGAACCAAGGGGATTTCCGGTTGATGGAAATACCCATTCAACCAGATGGGCGCCAGGAAGAAACCGAACAGGGACGCGAGCACCAAAGCGCCTGTCGGCACTCCAATGCCCCGCCAGACGGCGAAGAAGACGCATAGCGCGCCAGGGACGAGCATGAACGTGTAGTTCTTGAGAACCGTGACAGCGAGCGGAGTTCCCACGGACAGCGCGGCGACTGCGGCCACCAGCGCGCCCACGGCGAGGAGCGGCAGAACGACTATTCCGATCATCACCCCGGCCAGACCGGTCGCGGAAACAGGCAGCGTCCGCAAAAAACGCAGATGCGGCAGCACAGGCATAAGCGAGTAGAAATTAATAAACCAACACGACATAAAGCTCCCCATCCTGGCAATTAACATCACGTCCATACCGCCGGCCATCCCCGGCGGCATCATCTGGCGTTGCCAACGGCTGAGCAGCGCCAACAGCGCGGCCATGCCCGCGAGATATAAAAAACCGCGGAAAAAAGTGCTTCTGATCAGGAAAGCCATGCCGCCGCAGCCGCTGGGCGCATGGTGTACGCCGCGCGGAGAGCCGCCCGCCATCGCCTCCATCCGCCGCATATAACCGTCGAACATTCGCCGTCGAAATCTTGAGGCCGTCGCCGGCGGCCGCATCGCCTCCAACTGCCGCAGGGAGTCCTCGACCACGAAGGCCTGGCCGCGCGGATATTTGCCTTGCGGCATAGCCACCGGGAAGACGGCGCGGCCGGGCAGAAATCGGTCGGCGCGATACCAGCCCTCCACAGTCAATAACGCGCCAATCCCCAGGAGGAGGGCGCATTTGAAAGGCTTAACATGCGCATCCCGGAAATACCACATTCCGCCAAAAAGCACCATCATTGAGAGCAGGCCAAAGAAGCAGCCGCGCGCGACCCTCCACCCTTTCTCGAAAAAGTCGGGCGAAGGGAAAATACAGGTGAATCCGCAGCTCAACCAGCCCACGTTAAAGAGGGCTGCGAGCGCCAGACGGTTCGCGGGGAAGATCTGGTTTGGGTGAAAATGACAACAGGTTCCCGCGCCCAAAAACAGCCCCGCCGCCAGCGCGATGGCTGGGATTGGAACCGTCGCCAGCCACCAACTGAGCCCGATTTGCCGGCCCGTCAGCGGCAGAACAGCGACGGCGCGAAGCACGCCGCGCCGCAAGTCAAACGAGACCAAATTCACGCTCATCGCCATGGCAAGAAACATGCCAGGCGGCAACCAGACGTTCTGTTCCGGGAGGCTGGTGGTGGCCCAGCCCAGCCCGAACTCAAGCGCCCCGCAAAGCGCCAGCACCCACCACCAGCGGCGAAGGTAATCCAAAATCAACCGGTTCATTCGGCCTCCTCTTCTTTGAACAGCGACACGAACAAATCCTCCAGCGTCAGGCGCGTCAGCGAGATTTGTTCCGCGCCGCGCGTTTGCAGCCATTCCTGCGCGCCGCTTTGTTGGTCCAGCAGCGCCTGCCAGCGATTTTCGCTCCGCTTCAAAATGTTCAGGCCGGCGCAGCTCTCGAAGCCTGTTACCGTGCTGCTGAAAAACTCCGCCAGCCGGTAGCGCTCCACCACTTCGTCGGTGCGGCCTTCCAAGAGGAGCTTCCCCTCCTTGAGCATGCCCACATGGTCGGCGAACCGTTCTATGTCGCTCAAGCCGTGCGACGAAATCAACACCGTGCGCTCGCCATCCTTCACCGCCTTAAGCAGTTCGCCAAAAACTTGCTGCTTGGAGATGGCGTCCAGGCCGGTGAACGGCTCGTCAAGAATCAAAATCTCCGGGCGGTGCGCGAGGGCGAGGAGCAGGCTCAGCTTGGTTTTTGCGCCGAAGGAAAGCGTGGCCACCCGGTCGCCGTCGCTGAGATGAAAGGCCTTCATCAGCGCGCCGCAGTAACCGTCGTCCCATTCCGGGTAAAAACCGCGCACAAAGCGGATGACTTTGCCAATCTTGCCCCAGACCTGGAAATTCAAATCAGGGCCGACATAGCCGGCGCGGCGTTTGAGCGAAACCGCGTCGGCGCGGTGGTCCAGGCCGAGCACGCGGATTTGCCCGGCGTCGTTTTCGCCCAGGCCAAAAATGAGGTCAATGGCGGTGGTTTTGCCCGCGCCGTTCGGGCCGATGAGGCCGTAGATCGCGCCGCGCGGCACGGTCAGGTCCAACGGGCCGAGCTGGAAGCGGGCATATTTTTTGACGACTCCGCGGATTTCGATGGCGTTGTTCATACTATTATTCTGTCTCCTTGAGAATTTCACGGGCGAGATCACGGATTTCGGCGGGTTTCAATCCGGCTTCGGCGGCTTCGCGGAAACCGGCGCGGAAGAAATCCTTTGCGGCGGCCAGCTTGGTTTCGCGGCTGCGGTCCCGGCCCTGTTCGGCCACAAACGTGCCCAGCCCCTGGCGGCGGAAGATGATGCCCTCGCGCTCCAGCTCCTCGTAGGCGCGCTTGACGGTGATGACGCTGACGAGCAAATCCTCCGCGAGCTGGCGGAACGAAGGCAGGCCCGCGCCCGGTTTGAGGCGGCCCTCGCTCACCTCCCGTTTGAGCCGGTCCACGATCTGCTGGTAGAGCGTGCCGCCGGCGGCGGGCGAGATCGGGCCGATGACGATTGCTTGTCGTTCCTGTGGCATCATTTTCAACACTGAATATATAACATATACACAGTATGTCGTCTAAGCCAAAAACGTCAACTTCTTTTTTCATTTATTTTTTTCTGTTCAGGACAGAGCGAATTACCGTGGTTAATGCGTCCAGCGTGGCCGGTAGGGCGAGACTCCGTCGAGCCGAAACTCGATTTCCCGGGAAAAAGCCAGTTGACAGAAGCGTAGCGCGGATTTCCAAATCTGCCCTCTCGCCGATTTCCAATCGGCAGGGTCAAGCCAGTTCCCGGCCGCACAGGTTCCACTTCGTTTCATTACGGGCAAATCGCTTGTGTTGCGCCCAACCCCCATCGCGCCACAGCCAACATGCCAACGATTGCGCGACCAGCCCAAACACCGAAAACACCGCCCGCCAAGCGCCGGCACCAAAGCGATGACATCAAATATCCTTGACCAATTCGGCGACACGCACTTTGAGGGCACGGGCAATTCGCCGCAACGCGGCCAGCGAAACGTGCTCTTCGCCCCGCTCGACCCGGCCCATATAATTCGGGTGAAGATCGGCCTTTTCGGCCAACTTCTCCTGGCTCAATCCAGCGCGTATCCGTTCTTCACGGATGGCTGTGCCAAGAATGACGCGGTAATCAGAACGCGAGCGCACCCCAATAAACAACCCCAAACCCATCAGACGCTCTACACCGCTAAACGGATGATTTTCTTATTGCATTCGCGGCAACGTGTCTCATAATGGCGACGAGCCTATGAAACCCGTGACAAAACGAGAGCATTCGGATGCGCTGAGACGCCCATTCTTCATTGCGCCAGGGAGTGCAATTCCCACACAACAATTGCCCAAAAATGTGTTGCCCCGCGCTGGCCTTAAGCATGTAGTCAACAAAACTGAAACCAATGGCGGGTTCGGAATATGGAAATCGGGTTCTATGAGCGTTCTTAAAATCGGCCGAAGACATGGTTTTTTCGGGTGGCGGCATGCTCCGGAATTGACCTCACGCGCAAACCATGTCCGCCACGCGACATTTCAACCGCGCCAACCGTTTGCCGCGATCAACCGCCCAAACTCGCATGTCGGTTGCTTCGCTCAGGGTGGGGTTTCAACACTCCCGCAATCGTTGTATCTCGAGGGGGCGGTGCCAGTGGCAGGTCATTTTCCAAGGTTGGATTCGAAGAGGACTTCTTTCACGTCACACATAATACCTCGTCGCTTCGTCGCGACGCTGCAGGTCGTCGCTGGGGACACGGCGTCAGCAACCACCAACTTTGGAATTCACGGCTCTCCTAACGCCAATAAGCAAGCGAAAGCACTTGCGGCAAGAAACAGCTCAAACTACTTAGCGCAGTGACTTCAGGTGCAACGGCGTCAACTTTTCGGCTCAACAATTACAAACTAATATGAAAACCCGTTTAATCAGCAAAACCTACTCGGTTCTGGCAGTCATCGTACTTGCTCTCTCGCTTATATCAGCAAGGGCCACGGAACTCATCGTCAATGGTGGTTTTGAACAGGGAAGCACGGGCTGGACGTGGTCCTCCGCAAATGGGCTTAATCCAGTCAGCGACTTGTACAATGACGCCCATTCGGGATCATATTATCTCTGGCTTGGAGACGATAATGGCACCGATTCGGCTTATCAAACCATTACAATTCCGAGCACCGCCAGCGAAGCGACGCTTACTTTTTATTGGAACATAAACTCAAGCGAAACCTCCGGGACTCCGGACACTTTCACTGCCACAATTCGCGACACCAGCGGTAATATCTTGGCAACGGTCGTGAGTTTGTCGAACCAAAATGGAACTCCACCGGGAAACCCCTACTACACCGAGCAATCCTATGATTTATCGTCTTACGCGGGCAGGACCATCCGAATATACTTTGTTAGCAACTGCACTCTAACTGGCAGCAAAACGACAAATTTTCGCGTTGATGACGTCAGCGTCGCGGTCACAACAAGCACAACGAAGGTCATTGCGCTTACCGGCAATCTGACCTTCGGCAGCGTGGCAGTCAATTCGTCGGCGCAGAACACGCTAACCATCGCCAATAATGGGAACTCAACACTAACGGTCAGTAGCATTAGCTATCCAAGCGGTTTTAGTGGCAATTGGTCAGGCACGATTGCGGCGAGCAGTTCACAGCCCGTGACCGTGACATTTTCACCAACCTCCGCGACGAGCTATGGCGGCACCGTGACGGTCAATTCGGATGCAACCAGCGGTGTCAACACCATCACCGCCTCTGGCACCGGCACGGCGACACCGACGAAGATTATTTCCCTGTCAGGCAACCTTGCTTTTGGCAGCGTGACAGTGGGGGCATCCCCACAGAGCACGTTGACAATCAACAACACCGGCAATGCGACAATGACCGTGACCGGCATCAGCTATCCCAGCGGTTTTAGCGGGAATTGGTCGTCAGGGGCGATTGTGGCGGGCGGTTCCCAGAACGTGACGGTGACATTCTCCCCAACATCGGCGATTACTTATGGTGGCACCGTGACGGTCAATTCGGATGCAACTAGCGGTGTCAACACCATCGCCGCTTCCGGTACCGGCACGGTCACCTCGACGCAGCCTCTAGGTGTTGATGTTTCCTCATGGACTGGAACTGTAAATTGGAGCCAGGTTAGCAACCCCGGGGGAAAGGCATTCGCTATTATTCGCGCATCGGCTGGGGTGAATACCACGGACTCCCAATTTGCCCAGAACGCCCCCAACGCACATGCCGCTGGTTTGCTTGTTGGCACTTATCACTTTGCGTATCCACAGTATTTCACCGCACAAAACGAAGCGCAGAAGTTTCTTTCCGTAGCGTCAGCCTACATCGGGTCTGGTTTCTTGCCTCCTGCTCTTGATATTGAGGATTCACCTTCGGAAGATTCATATCCCTATCAAATGGGTCAAACGGCACTTTGTCAGTGGATTCGCGATTGGTGTACAGCAGTTAAGCAGGCTACGGGAGTCACGCCAATGGTTTACACGACTAGATATTACGCGAATAACTATTTTGATGCTAACATAAACCAATATCCTTTTTGGGTTCCCACTTATTCTGCCACAGATACTCCTCCAAACTCTAACCCAGGGAACATATCGCCATGGTCAACTTGGACATTTCAACAATACGAGGCAGATCCCACAACTCAAGGGGGTGGGACAGGCGGAACATGTCCAGGCATCAGCGGCTACGCTCTTTTGGACTCTTTTAACGGAACCTTAAGTGCGTTACAGGCTCTCGCGAACCAGACACCCACCGTTACCAAGATTATTTCCTTGAACGGCAATCTAGCCTTTGCAAACGTGACGGTGGGTTCCTCGGCGCAGAGCACATTGACGATTAACAACACTGGCAACACGACGATGACGGTGAGCAGCATCAGCTATCCGAGCGGCTTTAGCGGGGCTTGGTCTGGCACGATTGCCGCCGGCGGCTCACAACCTGTGAGCGTGACCTTTTCCCCCACTTCGGCAACTACGTATGGTGGCACGGTGACGGTCAATTCGGATGCAACCAGCGGTGCCAACACCATTGCCGCTTCCGGCACGGGCACGCTGACACCGACCAAGATTATTTCGCTGACTGGCAACCTTGCCTTTGGCAACGTGACGGTGGGTTCATTGCCGCAGAGCACTATGACCATCAACAACACTGGCAACGCGACGCTGACGGTCAGCAGCATCAGCTATCCGAGCGGCTTTAGCGGGGCTTGGTCTGGCACGATTGCCGCCGGCGGCTCACAACCTGTGAGCGTGACCTTTTCCCCCACTTCGGCAACTACGTATGGTGGCACGGTGACGGTCAATTCGGACGCAACGAGCGGGGGCAACACCATCGCCGCTTCTGGCACCGGCACGGTCGAAGTAGAGAACATTATTTCCCTAACTGGCAATCTTGCTTTTGGCAGCGTGACGGTGGGTTCATCGCCGCAGCGCACTTTCACAATCAACAACACTGGCGCCGCGCCACTCACGGTCAGCAGCATCAGCTATCCCAGCGCATTTAGCGGCAACTGGTCCGGCACAATTGCGGCCGGCAATTCACAGACCGTCATCGTGACGTTCTCCCCGACTTCAGCGATTAGTTATGGTGGCACCGTGACGGTTAATTCGGATGCAACCAGCGGTGCTAACACCATCGTCGCTTCTGGCACGGGCACATTGTCACCCCAATTGACTGGGATGAACGTAAGCAATGGCCAATTCTGCTTCAACTTGAACGGGCCAGTGGGAAGCAACTATGTCATTTATGAGTCCTCTGATCTGGTGCATTGGAAGCCTCTTTCAACGTACACTATTCCTTCGTGCGGCTCGTTTTCTTGCGCTGATCCCGCTGTTGCCACCTACCCACAGCGATTTTACCGGGCGGTGCTGACGAATACCGCCCCACCAATTGCTGCGCCGACAGTTTCAACTTTGCCTGCTACTTCCATTACCGCGTCTTCCGCCACACTGAACTCTTCTGTGGTTCCGAACGGCGTGACCACCACGATCTATTTTCAATACGGACCAACGACAAGCTACGGGAGCACAACGATCTCAGGAAACATAGGCACTTCCGCTGGAGATTACGGTACCGTAATCACCGGTCTTTCGGCCAATACGCCCTATCACTTCCGAATTGTGGCCTACAACAGTACGGGGACAAGTTATGGAAGCGACCTGACATTCACGACCTCGCAATGAGCTCAGTCTCCCCCTCCACGTACACGACATGAATGTTCCGTCGCTCCATTTCCCCACCCCGTCCCCAAGGCTTGCCGGCTTTGGCTTCCCCTTGAAAGACTACGCCGCCGAACCAGGCATGACTTGGCTCCCCGCTTGAGGCTCCCTTGATGAATTTCCAAATCCGCCGCTCCACTCCGCTTTTTGTTCTGTCCGCTCCGCGACCCTTTCCCCTGCGCGGGCGGCCAGCCCGAACATTCCGTTTCACTCAGGGCTTTGGAAGTCCACAACTAATGACCAGCACACCGCAAAAATCCTCATTTACCCGTTGACATCCCGAGCTTACAGGCTAATCTATCCAGCGTGAGGGCCATACACGTAGTGAGAGACGGCGCCGGGAGGAGGGTGGGATTCCTCCCATTTATCATGCCTTTAGCCTTTCCCCGTCCCGGCCTCTAAGCATTATGTACTCTATCAAATTACTGTACTTTATGTCCCATCACTGCTTGAATGCCTTTTTCCTCGAGTTTTGGCCGTTTTTGCGAAGAATCAACTCAAGTGCCTATCCATGAGCAACTTGCAATCAAAACTGGATTTTTCCAGTCAAGCCCAGTCAAGCCCGGTCAAGATAAATCAAGTTATTTTTTAAACCAGCATGTCCGCCAATCCATCACTCAAATACCATACCATTTCAGTCAGGTATTCGCATTTTGCGATCCAAATCAGCCCGCAATTTGCCGGGGCACTCACCATCGCCAGTTGGCCATGGACGCATTACTACCACCAGGGCATTGACTTTATTCGGTGGGTTTCCCATTATCGAAGGTCATATATGCGTTGCCAACTTCCGCCCCATTACTCCATGAAGTTTATATTTCGTTTTTGCGCCTGCCTGCTGGCCGCGCTCGCGCCTGGGTGCGCCCACCGCGTCCCCGGCCCGCCCGATGTGCAAATGACCCTGAACGGCGAACCGGCCAAACCCGGCGACTACAGCCCCAATGAGATCAAGGACCTGGTCCTGGACAACGGCTTGCTCAAGATCACCTTTGGGCATGACGCGCGCCATGACATCAGCGCCACCTCGGTCATCAAGAACGGCCAGGAATTGGCCCACAACCTCCATGGCGTGGTGCCGCGCGACACGGATGCGGGCCGCACCTTCTATCACGACTACAACGCCAGCGGCGGCTACCTGCACGCCAGAATCGTCCGCATTGTCAAGAATACGCCGGACCTGGTCCATTTCGCGCTGATTGACACCAACTCCCTCCGGCTGGACGACCTGGAAGACCACTACGTGATGCTCAAGGGCGAAAGCGGCATTCATCCCTACGTCATCATCAAGGGCCAGTCTGGCGGGGAAATGCGGACCATGTACCGTTTCGACATGGATATATTGGACTGGGCTTATTCCGGCGAGCGCCTGGGCCGGCAGCCCAAATACGCCCTGCTCCAGTCCATCTCGGAGCGCGGCAATGCGGGCGATGAAACCTGGCGATTGCCCGACGGCTCCATTTACCAGAAATACGACTATTGCCTCTATTATTCCGAGACGCCCATGTTCGGACATCTGGGCCACGGTTTCGGCGTGTTCTTCATGCCGGTCAGCACCGAATCCTACGCCGGCGGGCCGTTGCGCCAGGAACTGGCCGTTCACCAGGACGCGCTGATCTTGAATTACATCGGCGGCGGCCATTTTAGCGGCGGGGGCACTGCCTCGGGCCGCGCCGGCCAAAAAATCCACGGCCCGTGGTTTCTTTATTTCAACACCGGCGACACCCCGGAGGCCATCATCGCCGACGCCAGGAAAACCGCCGAAGCCGAACAGAAGAAATGGCCCTATCAATGGGTCGAAGAGCCGCTTTACCCGGTCAAACGCACCACCGTCACCGGCCAGTTGAAAATCTCCCATGACCGTTCCGCCGCGCATGCCTATATCATCCTCGGCCAGCCCGCCAACAGCGGCGGCAGGGGCGGTGGCGGGCGCGGAGGGGCCGGCGGCGCCGGAGGCGGTTCGGCGGTGGATCGCGCCAGCGTCCTTTACAATCAGGCGGGCGATTATATTTTTTATGTGAAAGCCGGCGCGGACGGGAAATTCACCCTGCCCGCGGTGCGTCCCGGCACCTACACACTCTATGCCTGGCAAACCCAGGGACCGATCACCCAATCCTTCGCCCAGGACGGCATCGTGGTCAGTGGGGACACCCTCGACTTGGGCGCGGTGGCGTGGGATCCTCCCTGGCATCCCAATCTTCTCTGGCAAATCGGCCAGGCCGACCGCATGGCGGGCGAATTCAAATTCGGCGACCAGCCGCGCACCAGCCAGTGGATGTTGCAAGTCCCCGCCAACCTGACCTTCACCATAGGCAAGAGCAAGGAAGCCGCCGACTGGTATTACGCGCAGAAGACCGGCGTCTGGACTGTGAAATTCAATCTCGACAAGACTTTTTCAGGCAACGCCTACCTTACTATTGCCATCGCCGGCGGCGGCGGCAGGGTGGCGGTCTCCATCAACGACACCAGTGTCGGCAATCTCTCCTATGGCGACGACGCCAGCGTGCGCCGGGCGGCCAATCGCAGCGGCCGCTATGCCCGCAACGAGTTCACCTTCCCGGCCTCCGCCTTGAAGCCAGGCGAGAACACCCTGACCCTGAGCGCCAATGGCGCCGGCCTCATGTACGACACCATCGTTCTGGAGGCGGATTGAAGGGGGGGGTGCCATTAAGCTTATGAAAAAGATCAGACTGGCGCATCCCGGCGAAATCCTGTTTAAGGAGTTTATCGCCGCCAACCACTTAACAGTTTACCGCGTGGCGAAGGATTCCGGGGTCTCGCAGCCCACATTACAGTTGATCACTTCCGGTAAACGCTCCATCACAGCGGAGACGGCATTGCGCCTTGGCCTTTACTTCGGGATTGACGCCCAGTTTTGGCTGAACCTGCAAGGTGAATACGACCTCAGACTGGCCCGGGAGGAGAAGCTCAGGCGCATCGAAAAAGAAGTTCATCCGTTGGCCTTGAAGGCAGCGTAGGGTGGAAGGAGAGCAGGGGGAAAATATAGCCGGGTGCTCCGATCACGGCCAAGCCGTTTTTGCCTACCGTTGGCGGTTTCCGGTCGAGAATCGAGCCGGAACAGCCATTTCCATCCTCGTTTTGGGACTTTTTGGCCCACTTTCCATCAGGTGACATGGTGGCATACCGCTTGCTCAATGGACACAACGACTTTACACGACCATGATCGCCGCTGAATTGATGGAAACAGAGACAAGCCAGACCGAAGACCGGGGCATCATCCGGCTGCCCTTCGGATTGCTGGGCTTCGAGCACGTCAAACAATACGTTCTTTTGGCCAACCCGGCGGAGGAGCCCTTCATGTGGTTCCAGATGCTCGACGACGCCAAGCGGGCCTTCCTGGTCGCGCCACCCTCGCGCATCGTGTCGGATTATCAGCCTGACATCAGTGATGACGAGGTTGATTTTCTGGAGTTGGCCGATCCGGCCGACGCCTTCCTGCTCAACATCGTCACGCTGCGCGGCAACGGGCAGGCAACCGTGAATTTAAAAGGCCCGGTGGTGATCAACCGGCGCACGCTCATCGGCAAGCAGGTGATTCCAAACAACGCCTCCCAATACTCGCTCCACCATCCCCTGGCCGCCTCCTGAAGTTTCCGGGCTTAATGTTATGCTCATCCTATCTCGCAAACCGGGCGAAAGCATCGTCATTGACGGCCGGATCGTCGTGACGATTGTCCGGCTGGAGGGCGAAATGGTCAAAGTCGGCATTGAAGCGGCGCGGGAAGTGCCGGTCCATCGGCAGGAGGTTTATGATGAAATCCAACGCAACAATAAAGAGGCGTTGACGGAAAACCATCCGCAAGTTCCCCGTGTCCTGGCCAAACCATCGGCTCCCGCGAAACCGAAGCCGGCCCCCGCCGTGGCGGGCCGTTAATTCCATGCTCATCAACACCAGTCTTTCGACCGAAACGGCCGCCCGGGATTTGCGGAACAGCCGGGCCGCAGAGGCTTCTCCCGCGCCGGCCGGCGCCGCCTCCCAAACACCCGGCCCCGATTCCGCTCTGAGGCGGCTGGAGGGGCCGGCCCCTTTGGATGAGGATGGCGTTTCCGGGATCACCGATGCCGCCGGCGCCGATCAAGTCACCGAATTTTTCCGCGCGAACCTTCCTTCCCAACCCGGGCTTGCCCTGGCCGCCCAGGCGAATCTAAACCCGGAATCCGCTTACCACCTGCTGCAGTAATATGAATGCTCCCGCCGCCGCGACTCGACCGGAAAGCTCGATGGAAACCAATGGCGCCGACAGGGCGGGAGAGGTGGGGCGGTGCGAAAACATCTTTGAGGCACGCGAACGGCTGGCCGCGGCGATCCAACGTTCGCCGGACAATGGCGAGCTGCGGCTGGCCTTGGGGCAAGTGGAGATGAGCCTGGAGAACTATGAGGCGGCACGGGCGGCCTTTGCCAGCGCCGTTTTACATCTGCCCAAAGCGGCCGTGGCGCATTCCAGCCTGGCGCTGGCCTGCCAGAAGCTGGGACGATCCAACGAGGCGGCGCGGGCGGCCATCCGGGCGATCTCGCTGGATCCGAGCGACATGGGCGGGCTGAAAGCCCTGGCCAGAATCCATTTAAGCGCGGGACAGCACGAGGCGGCCCAGCAAGCATGCCGGCTGATTTTACGGCGGGACGCGCGCGACGCGGAAGGGCTGGAAATGATGGAGGAAGCGCTGGCGCAGGAGGCGAAGCTGGCTGAGAACTTGATGGACGGCAGGCCGTGGCTGGCGGCTTCGCCCGCAGCCGCTCCGCCCCGCCTTGTGCCTGCCCCCGGCGCGGCCCATTCCCCCGAACAGGCGCGGCGGGATTTGGAACGATACACGGCCGCCGGACAGGACTACTTTGCCGATGTTTTGCCCCCGCAATTGTCCGATCTGCATCTCAAGAACAGCCGCGTTCTCCCGAGCCGCGAGGCCATTCTCCCGCTCTTACCCAAAGGCCTGGTCTGTGCCGAGGTTGGCACTCAGACCGGCTGCTTCGCCAAAAAAATCCTCTCCCTGCTTCAACCCAGCCGGCTGCACATCTACGATCTTGATTTCACCCCCTTTGATCACGCCCATTTCGAGTCGGCCCTCCGGGAGGGAGTCGTGGAACTGCATCAGGGCGACTCTGCCGAGATGATGGCCGCCATGCCCGACCGGCATTTTGATTTTATCTACATTGACGGGGACCATTCTTACACAGGGGTAGTGCGCGATCTGGAGCAGGCGGCGCTGAAGATCAAAAGTGACGGATGGATCGTGTGCAACGATTACACGGTTTTTTCGCCCCTGGAGGGGATCAAGTACGGGGTGTGCCGGGCGGTGAACGAGTTTTGCCTGCGGAGCGGTTACGAGATTATTTACCTGGCTCTGCATCCCTGGGGTTACCACGATGTGGCCCTGCGCAAACGGCCGGACGGACATTTGGGCGGCGCTTTTCTTGAAGAACCGGACGAGCACACGTTCATGCCGGACATTTGGGAGTATTTGATTGGCAAATACAAGGTGGCCAGTGTGCTGGATGTAGGAGCGGGAGGGGGTTGGAGCACGAAATGGTTTGCCGACCACGGGCTTTTTGCCCAGGGAGTCGAAGGCTGGAAAGAAGCGTTGGAGAAAAGCCAGTGCCGCTCCCTCATCATCGAGCATGACTTTAGCCGCGGCGAGTTTGTTCCCGCGCACCCCTTCGATCTGGCTTGGTGCAGCGAGTTTGTGGAGCACATCGAGGAACGGTTCGTCCCCAATTTCATGTCCGCTTTTCGGGCCTGCAAATACGTCTGTTTGACTCACGGGGAAGTCGGGCAGATCGGTTATCATCACGTCAACTGCCAATCCACCGAATACTGGATCGCCAAAATGAAGGCAAACGGCTTCGAGCACGATCCCCAGGAAACCGAATACCTTCGATCCACCAACATCCACGACGCCCCGTGGGGGCGAAAGACCCTGACCTTTTTCGTCAACCTTGCACGCCACCAAGCATGACCACGCCCCTTGTGAGCACGCCGCAGGAACCCCGGCTATTCCCCGCCTTGCCGTCTGGAGGCGCCCCTAAGAACCCGCGCCGTTTGCGCATTTGCATCGCCAGCCCCGAATTCGTCGGGCTTACTCGAAACGGAGGGATTGGCACAGCCTATAGCGCGATGGCCCAGGCTTTGGCGGAGGCGGGTCATTATGTGACTTGCCTTTACTTGGAGGGAAAAACGGTGGCGAGCCGCGACCTCGAGTTTTGGGCAAAGGATTTTAAGCGCCGCGGCCTGGCCCTGACTCCACTGCTCCCGGCCCAAAATCCTGGCCTGGATGCCGACACCCATGTCGTCAAGGCCTATGAGGCTTATGATTGGCTGAAGAAAAACGACCGTTTTGACGTCGTCCATTTTCCAGAGTGGCAAGGCTCCGCTTACTTCGCCCTCACCGCCAAGCGCCAGGGCCTGGCCTTTGCCCGGACCACTTTCTGTGTCGGACTGCACTGCGGCACTGTTTGGCTGAAAATGGCGGCCAGCGAGCACTTGGCCGGTCTGGCCGATTTGGAAATGGATTTCATGGAGCGCCAGTCCGTGGCCATGGCGGACGTGGTTTTCAGCCCTAGCCAGTACCTCATCAACTGGGTGGCTCATCGCGGTTGGGAACTTCCGGCCGCGTCCTATGTGCAACAGAACATCCTGCCTCATGGCGCCAGATCGCCCCGGAAGGCCGCCTCAGACCATCCGGCCGATATCACGGAACTGGTGTTTTTCGGCCGCTTGGAAACGCGCAAGGGAGTTGCGCTTTTTTGCGATGCCCTTGATCGCTTGCCCGATCCTGTCGCAAAGAAAATCCAGGGGGTCGCTTTCCTGGGCAAAGAAGCGGGCGTGGATGCCGTGCCCGCCCGCAACTATATTGAAAAGCGCGCCAAACGATGGTCGTGGAAAACGGAGATCATTTCCGATCGGGACCAACCCGAGGCAATGGAGTTCATCAGCCGCAAAGGGCGGCTGGCCGTAATTCCATCCCTGGTGGACAATTCTCCCTACACCATTTATGAATGCCTTGGCCTTGGAATCTCCTTTGTCGCCAGCCGGGTCGGCGGCATCCCCGAACTGATCGCTCCCGAGGACGCGGCCAGAGTCTGCTTCGATCCCAAGCCGGACGCGCTGGCTGCCCAACTCTCCGCCGCCCTGACGCAAGGCTTCCTTCCCGCCCGCCCCGCCGCGGATCCGCGCGCCAATGAACAGTCCTGGATTGCTTGGCACGAATCCCTGATCCCTGGGCGGGACGATCAATCGAAGGTGAGGCCGGCGAATCCGCCCAATTTGCCCAAGGTCAGCGTTTGCCTCACCACCTTCAATCGGCCCGGCACCCTGCGCCAGGCGGTGGCCTCGCTTCAGGCGGTGGATTATCCGAACTTTGAAGTCGTGCTGGTGGACGACGGCAGCACCCAACCGGCGGCCTTACAGGCCTTGCAGGAACTGGAGCTTGCTTTTCCTCAGCGCGGCTGGAAAGTGGTGCGCCAGCAAAACCGCTATTTGGGTGCCGCCCGCAACAACGCCGTCCGAAACTCCACCGGCGAGTTCCTGTTGTTCATGGATGACGACAACATAGCCGAACCGGCAGAACTCTCCACCCTCGTCAAGGCGGCCCTGCATTCCAAAGCCGACATCGTCACCTGCGGCATGAATTGTTTTAGCGGCTCCGACGCGCCCAACCTCCTTGCTCCACCCAAAGGCCGATGGCTTCCCCTCGGAGGCGCCGCCGCCGTGGGGGCGCTCCGCAATTGTTTTGGCGATGCCAATGCCATGGTGCGGCGTTCTTGTTTTGAGCGGCTGGGCGGTTTCACCGAAATCTATGGCGTGGGCCACGAGGATTGGGAATTCTTCGCCAAAGCGGTCCTGCACGGGTTCAAACTCACGGTCGTTCCCGAGTTTCTTTTTTGGTATCGCATCAGTGAGAACAGTATGTTGCGCACCAACAACCTTTATCAAAACCGGCGGCGCAACATCCAGCCTTACCTGGACGCCGTGCCCGAAGCGTTGCGCGACTTGGTGCTCGTGGCCCAAGGCCAGCAACTGCGCCTGGAACAAATCGCCGCGCAGGGCACCTTTGATTCCCCGGAGACACGCTGGATGGTGGCCTGGCGGTCCAAGCTGGAAGCGGCCAAGATTTTCGCCGGGCAGAAACAGACTGAAACGGCCGTTCGGCTTTTGATGGAAGCGGTCAAGTCCGCGGAAACCTCCCGGCATGCGCTGATCATCCTGGAGGCCTTGCTCTCCGTCGGGGCGGAGATGCGCGCCTTGGACCGCGCCCGCGCCGCCACCCTGTTGAAACTCGGCCTCCATCTGGCCAAGGCCATCCGCCACGTCGCGATGGAACAAACCGCCTCCGCCCTCCTCAACTCGCTGTCAGCCGCCCCATCGCCCGCTCCCCCCCCTGCTGCCTCCAAGCGCGCGCCCTCCAAGCCGCTGCCGCCATTAGTCTCCATCATTATTCCGGCCTTCAATCATCAGGATCTTACCCGCCAATGTTTGGCGTCGCTCCAAGCCTGCACCCCGGCGCCGCCCTGCGAAATCATCGTTGTGGACAACGGTTCGACGGACGGAACCATCCAATTCCTCAAAGGCGAAGAACAAGCCGGGCGGTTGCGCGCGATTCTGAACCCGGAGAACGCCGGCTTTGCCAGGGCTTGTAACCAGGGGGCCAGGGCCGCGCGGGCGGATCTGCTGCTTTTCCTCAATAACGACACCCAAGTCACCTCCGGTTGGCTTGGCGCCCTGACCAAGGCGCTGCGCCGCCCCCAAACGGGCATCGCCGGGGCCAAACTGCTCTACGCCGACGGCCGCATCCAGCACGCCGGCATTGGTTTCGTCGGAGAGGTGCCGGACCACCCCCATCGTCACGCGCCCGCCGACGCCCCGGAAGTAAATCAATTCCGCGAACTCGACATGGTCACCGGCGCCTGCCTGATGATCCGGCGCGATCTCTTTTTGCAATTGGCCGGTTTCGACGAGTCCTACCGCAATGGCGTGGAAGACATTGACCTCTGCCTGCGCGTCCGCGCCGCAGGCTGGAAGGTTGTCTATCAACCCGCGGCGGTGGTGATTCATCTCGAAGGCCAGAGCGCGGGGCGTTTCAACCATGTCGCCGACAATCTCAAGATCTTCTTTGACCGGTGGGGAAAATCGTTTGACAGTCAAAAGCAATTTATCGCGCCGAAACCGGCCAAGACCATCGCCGCGCGATCCAGCCTGCTGCTTGCCTCCGACAAATGGAACACCGCCAAACCACTCAGCGTCGCTTGGGAAGGCTCGTTCCTGGATTTCGGCAGCTTGTCCCATGTCAACCGGCAATTGAGCCGGAGCCTCGCCGCCCAGCCCGGCACCGTTCTTTGCCGGGTGGGAGATCGCATCCTGCGCGCTCCCGCCTCAGCTTCTGTGGAATTGCAGGCGTTGGCGCCCACGCTGAACGCGGCGTCCGGCAAAGAAACCCAAGTCACAATCCGCCATCAATGGCCGCCGGATTGGAGCCGGCCGAAGCACGGGGCCTTGGTCGTCATTCAACCCTGGGAATATGGAGCGCTGCCCACGGACTGGGTCAAAGCGGCGGCAAACGTGGATGAATTTTGGGTGCCTTCGCATCATGTGCGGCAAGTTTATATTGATTCGGGAGTCGCAGCCGGGAAAGTTTTCGTCGTACCCAACGGCGTGGATGCGGAAGAATTTCATCCGCAGGCCGCCCCCATGTCGCTGGCCACGCAAAAGAAGTTTCGCTTTCTCTTTGTCGGCGGGACAATTCACCGCAAAGGCCCCGACCTGCTCCTGGCCGCTTATCTCAAAAACTTCACCGCGTCGGACGATGTTTGCCTGGTGATTAAGGATTTCGGCGGCCAGAGCGTGTATGCGGGCCAGACTTTTGAAAATCAAATCAAAGCCGCGCAGTCCCAGCCCGGCGCCCCCGAGATTCTGTATCTCAACCAGGAATTATCTGCGGACGCCTTGCCGGGGCTTTACGCGGCCTGCCATTGTCTGGTGCATCCTTATCGCGGGGAGGGCTTCGGACTGCCTGTTTTGGAAGCGATGGCCTGCGGCCTGCCCGTGATTGTGACGGGCGGCGGAGCGACGGACGATTTTGCCGGGGAGGAGCAGGCTTATCGCATCGCCGCGCGCCGCCAGCGCATCGGCGCGGAAATCAGCGGTCTGAAACTCGTGCGCAACGGGTGGTTGCTGGAGCCGGATCTCCCCGCCTTGGGCGCGCGGATGAAATGGGTGGCCGGCCATCCGGATGAGGCGCGCCGCAAAGGCCGGGCGGCGGGCGAACAGGTGCGGCGGGATTGGACCTGGCAACGCGCCGCGCAAATCGCCGCGCTCCGTTTGCAGGAACTGCTGGAGCGCCCGCCGGCCGCGGCGGACGTTCCAGCCCAACGCCGCGCGGCCAAGCCTGCTATCATCGTTCTGCCAGAAACCGCCAGGATCGGGCATCTCGGCCAGGCGCGCGACTTGCTCGGGCGGAAGGAATTTCTCCAGGCGTGGCAAAGCGCGCTGGCGGCCCTGGCCCGGCGGCCCTTTCATTGCGAAGCATGGTTGTTGCTCGCTGAAATCGCCCGCGCGGCCGGCGACCTGGACCGGGCGCGGTTTTGTGCCGGCCACGCCAGGGGCCTGGCGCCGAATTGGCAGCCCGTTAAACAATTCGCTAAAGCGCTCCCCGCCAGAGCGGGACAGGCCAGAACATGGCCGGGTCTGCCGGAAACCCCGTCGCCCCGGCTGTCCGTTTGCCTGATTGTCAAGGACGAGGAGAAATTCCTCAGCTCGTGCCTGGCTTCCGTGCGCGGCCTGGCCGGCCAGATTATTGTGGTTGACACCGGTTCCACCGACCGCACCGTTGAAATCGCCAGGGAGCACGGCGCCGAGGTGCATCATTTTGCCTGGTGCGACGATTTTGCCGCCGCCCGCAACGCCGCCTTGGAACACGCCACCGGGGACTGGGTGCTGAGCCTGGACGCGGACGAGGAGTTGTCGCCCGAACACCGGCAGACGATTCTCCAGGAAATGCAAGCGGCCGGGGTGATGGGTTATCGCCTGCCGATCATCAACGAGGGGCGGGAAACAGAAGGCTGCAGCTATGTGCCGCGGCTGTTCCGCAACGCGCCGGGCCTGTTTTATGTGGGGCGGGTGCATGAGCAGGTCTTCAGCAGCATCGAAGTCCGCTGCCAGGAATGGGGCCTGAAACATATTCTGGGCCGGAGCGTCATCTTCCATCATGGCTACGTGCAGGAAGTGATGGAAGGCCGCGGCAAGATCGCCCGCAATCTGCGCCTGCTGGAACGGGCCAACGAGGAATTGCCCGGCGAGCCGAGCCTGGTGATGAACCTGGGCCTGGAACTGGCGCGTTCCGGCCAACTCGACGCCGGCCTGGAAAAATACTACCAAGCGCTCCATCTCATGGCCGCCCAGCCGCCCGGCCAGATCGTGCCGGAACTGCGCGAAACCTTGTTGACCCAGTTGACCACCCACCTGCTCGCCGCCAAAAACTATGCCGGCGTGGCGGAACTGTGGGCCATGCCCTTCGCCCGGTCGGCCGGCCTGACCGCCTCGAACCATTTCGGGCTGGGTTTGGCTTATATGGAATTGCAGCGCCCCGCCGAAGCGGCCGAACAAATGCGCCAATGCCTGGCCAAACGCGGCCAGCCCGTCCTGTCGCCGGTCAACGTGGAGATTCTGAAAGCCGGACCGCACCACTGCCTGGCGCTCTGTCTGTCCGCGCTGGGCCAGAAGGAGGCCGCCGCTCAAGCCTTCGCCGCCGCCCTGGCCGAGGAGCCGGCCTCGCTCCGGGCGGGCCTTGATTTTGCCCGGTTCCAGGCCGGGCAGGGCCGGCCGCTGGACGCGCTGAAACAACTGAACAGCCTGGCAGCCGGGAACCCCGGGGAGGCCTCCGTCTGGGAATTGGGCGGCCAGATCGCCTTGAGCCGGCCGGAATTCCTGGAATTTGCCCGGGACTGGACGGGGGAGGCGGTGAAACATTTCCCGGAGCAGGCCGGCCTCCGGGCGCAGCGCGCCGAATCTTTATTATTGACGCAAGACATGGCGGGGGCGCTGCCGCTCTGGCGGGCGGCGCCTTCGCCCGGCTCCAGCCGGCCGATGGCGGCGGTGGTTTTGTGTGAATTGTTGACAGAGGGCTGCCGCCGCCGTTTCCCGGCGGACGAGGAGGCATCGGTAAGCCGGGAACTGGTGAAATGGTATCGCCAGCTCATCGCCGCCGGGGCGCATTCCTCGGTCCGCCAATTGCACGAGCGGATGGAGCAGGCGCGCGAAGTGGCGCCGGGTTTTGTGAGGGTTTGGGAAGCGGCCACCCAACAGGCGCGCCAGGCAATGGCGGCGGCCTGAGAAGGTCCCCTATGGCCAATTTGGAGTGCGGGAGCTTGCTCCCGCACTTGGATCGGCCTTGATTTTCTGAGGGCACAGCGGCGGCAAGCCGCCGCACTCCAAAGTGCCAGTGCCGGGATGATTACAATCGCCGCGTCATTTTATAGGTGATTTCCGGAAAGGGAGCTGATAATATGGGCGCGTAAAATAACTCATGTGCTGACCGGAGAAAAACCTATGGATTCTGTCGTATATGCAATTTGTTTTTTTGTCGGCCTGATCTTCACGCTCTTCAGCGCGTTCTTCGGCCATCTGTTCGGCGGAGGCCACGATGCGCATGTGGAAATCGGAACCGGCGGCCATGCCGAGGCCGGGTTCAACGACACGGGCATGCCGGGGTTGTCGCCCTTCAGCCCGACGACGATCTGCTCGTTCATCACCGCTTTCGGGGGATTCGGGATGATCTTTTCGAGCATCGAAGCCACGCACAACGTCTGGATCAGCCTGCCCCTGTCTCTTTTAGGCGGGTTGGTCATTGCCGGGGCAGTCTTGTGGATTTTCGGCTATCTTTTTCACAAGATGCAAAGCACCAGCGAAGGGCATATCGGGCTGCTGGTTGGCCAGGATGCCACGGTCATCTCGCCCATTCCGCAACAGGGGGTGGGGGAAATCGCCTATGTGCAGGGGGGATCGCGTTACACCGCGCCCGCGCGCACCGAGTCCGGCTGCGCGGTGGGGAGCGGGCAGACCGTGAAAATCAACCGCATCACCGGCACCCAGTTTTACGTCACGCCTCTTTAAACCACGGCTTCGGCCAAAACAAAAAAAAACCTATGATTATCAATACGCTCCTGCTCGCCCAACTCACCATTCCCAGCCTCGGTTCGAAGGTGATGGCGGCGGTCGGAATTGTCGTCGTCATTTTCATCTTTGCCGCCATCTGGGCCAGCCGCTATTCCAAAGTCGGCCCGAACGAGGTGCTGATCGTCTCCGGGCGCAAACATCGCTACGCCGATCCGGACGGCACCATGCGCGACCGCGGCTTCCGCATCGTCAAGGGCGGCGGCACCTTCGTCATCCCGGTGCTGGAAAAAGTGGACCGGCTCTCCCTGGAATTGCTCACCATAGACGTGCAGACGCCCGAGGTTTATACGAGCAAAGGCGTCCCGGTCAAGGTGGACGGCGTGGCCCAGATCAAGATCAAAGGCGACGACATCTCCATCGCCACCGCCGCCGAACAGGTCCTGAGCAAATCCATTGACGAAATCAAAAATGTGGCCACGCAAACCCTGGAAGGCCACTTGCGCGCCATTCTCGGCACCATGACCGTGGAGGATATTTACCAGAACCGCGACGCCTTCGCCTCCAAAGTGCAGGAAGTCGCCGCCGGCGACATGGCCAACATGGGCCTGGGCATTGTCAGCTTCACCATCCGCGATATTCGCGACACGCAGGGTTACCTCGATGCCCTGGGCAAGCCCCGCATCGCCCAGGTCAAGCGGGACGCCGACATCGCCCAGGCCGAGGCCAGCCGCGACACCATGATCCGGTCCTCGCAAGCGACCCAGGCCGGACAGGAAGCCAAGTTCGTCGCCGACACCAAGATTGCCGAGGCGCAACGCGATTATCAAAGCAACGTGGCCGTCTATCAGGCCGCAGTCAATCAGAAGAAAGCCGAGGCCGACCTGGCCTACGATTTGCAGAAATTCAAGACCAACCAGTTGGTCAAGGCCGAGGAAGTCCAGGTCAGCATCGTGGAGAAGCAGAAGCAAATCGAACTGCAACAGCAGGAAATCCAGCGCCGCCAGCGCGAGCTGGAAGCCGGCGTGCAAAAACCCGCCGACGCCGAGCGTTACCGCGTGGAAACCCTGGCCGCCGCCACCAAGTTCCAACTCGAAACCGAGGCGGCGGGCGCTGCCTCGGCCACCAAGGCCAAGGGCTTTGCCGCCGCCGACGTGGTCAAGGCGACCGGCTTGGCCGAAGCCGATGCCAACAAAGCGCGCGGCCTGGCCGAGGCGGATGTCATCCAGGCCCAGGGCGCGGCCACCGCCGAAGCGATGCGGCTCAAGGCCGATTCCTTCAAGCAATACAACGAGGCCGCCGTCATCGAAATGATCGTGCGCATCCTGCCCGAAGTGGCCGGCAAAGTGAGCGAGCCGCTGGCCAAGACCGAGAAGATCGTCATCATCAACAGCGGCAGCGGGCCAGGCGGCGGGGCCAGCAAATTGACCGGTGACATCACCCAAATCATCAGCCAGTTGCCGCCGGTGATCGAGAGCCTGACCGGCATCAAGTTTGAAAAGTTGCTCGAGCAAGTGCCCGCGCTCAAGAACGCGATGGCCCAGGGCGCGACCGAAAACAAATAACCAGGAAAGAACATGGCCATCCATCACGTTGCATTTGGCGGGTTTGGAATCCTCTTCCTGTTATTCCTCATCCCGCTCGCTTTGTTGTCCACGGTGTTCTGGATTTGGATGCTCATTTCCGCCATTCAGAACAAAGGTCTCAACGACACGGAGAGAATTTGCTGGGTGCTGGTCATCGTCTTCCTGCACTTCATCGGCGCGTTGATCTGCCTTGTCGTTGGCCATTCCAAAAAGCCGCCGCCGCAAAAAGAAGCGGCGTAACCGGTTGCGTTTGTCATCCCTTTGCCTTAGTTTTGACTGCTGGATTTATGGCGGGTTTGGCCCCGACGCCAACGCCATGATGCTGGAAGTTTAATTTGAATTCTATCCAAACAACTGCGGAATCGGGCACTCCCGGGGAAAGATCAGGGGGAGTACTGCCGAGATGCGTCGCTACGTTGGTGAATGAACTGCCTGTGGAAGAGGTTTGGGTTTTCGGTTCCAGCGCTCGCGGCGAAGCGACAGATAATAGCGATCTCGATTTGCTGGTGGTGCTGGAGGACGGCCACGGGTTGGCGCGTCCGAATTTAGCGGCTTTCAAGTCGGCTGCAAGGGTGCGTCATCGTCCGCCATTGGACGTCGTTGCGATTACTCACAGCCAGTGGGCCTACGAGCGGGCACATCCGTTTGGCCTTTACGGGGAAATCGCGCTCAACGGCCTCAAAATCTATGCCCGCCAACCCGCGTGATCCTCAAGTCTGGCCTCAAACTCTGAGCGGACGCAAAACTGCAACCGAAAATACATAACCCCCAATTCCCATGCGTCTCTTTGATGCCATTCTCGATGCCAATCATCGCGCCATTGCCGGCGACAGCACCGCTGGCGTCCACGTCGCCGATTTCCCCGACGAACTGCCCGTGGTCGCGCTCACCTGCATTGACGCCCGCCTCAACCGCTTCTTCCCAGGCGTCCTCGGCCTGCCGGAAGACCATTTCATCTGGCTGCGCAACGCCGGCAACATCATCACCAGCCCCTTGAGCAGCACCATGCGCTCCATCGCCCTGGCTTGCGCCATCAAGGGCGGACGCGAAATCGCCATCATCGGGCACACCGACTGCAAAGTGCGCGACACCACCATCAGCCAGTTGATTGATCGTTTCAAGGCGCTGGGCATTGAACGGCATCTCCTGCCCGAAAACTTGACGGAATACTTCGGCGTCTTTGCCAGCGAGCAGCAGAACGTCATTCGCGGCGTGGACCTGGTGCGGCGCAGCCCGCTCATTGGCCCAAGAATTCCGGTGCATGGGCTGATGGTGGACACGGCCACCGGCAAGCTGGATTGGATTGTCAACGGCTACGACGCCCTGGACCGGCCGACCGTGCCCGCGCCGCCATCCCAGCAAATGCACGCCCTGGGCGCGATTGGCGCGGCGGCGGGCGAACTGGTTTCCCGCGCCAGCGCCCAATTGGATGGATTGAAGATGGCCGAGGAAAAAATCGGCGAAACGACCAGCCGGGTCAGCCAGTGGGTTTCAGAAATCAAAACCGCGACCCAGCCTCCCGCGCCCGCGCCGAAAATGCCTCCCCCGCCCCCGGTTCCGCCTCCGGTGGAGTTGCGCCGGCGCATTCCCGTTCCGCCCCGCATCGAGCCTCCCCCGAAAATTGGAAGCCCAAAGCGCGGGATTTAGTGCTATGCCCTCAAAGGACCCAAAGGACCCAAAGGACGAAAAGGACGAAAAGGACAAAAGATGCGCAACCATCTCGCCGATAGCCGCTGGCTGCCTTTTTTGGTCCTTTAGGTCCTTTAGGTCCTTTAAGTCCTTTCAGAAAGGCGGCCTCCATGCCTGAGCGATTTATCCCGCCGCACGGCGGCTACCAAAACCTCCTCTCCTACCAGAAAGCCAGGATCGTTTACGATGGCACCGTGAAATTCTGCGAGCGGTTCCTCGACAAACGCGATAGGACGCGCGATCAAATGGTCCAGGCCGCGCGCTCTGGCAAACAAAACATTCTCGAAGGCAGCCAGGCCTCTGGAACCTCCAAGGAAACGGAAATCAAATTGACCAACGTGGCCCGCGCCAGCCAGGAGGAACTGCTCGAGGATTACCGCGATTTTCTCCGCGCCCGCAAGCTGGAAGAATGGCCTAAAAATCACCGCTACACCCGGCGTCTCCGGGAGCTGAACCGGCGGCCCGGGGCCGATTACGACACCTTTCGCAAGGGAATCGAAAGTGCCGATCCGGCCATCGCCGCCAACGTCATGATCGGGCTGATCAAACTCACCTGCTACCTCCTCGACCGCCAACTGGCGCAACTGGAAACGGCCTTTGTCAAGGAGGGCGGCCTGCGCGAGCGCATGACCCGCGCCCGCTTGGCGCAAAGGGCCCATGGCGGCCGAAGAACCATGCGATTGAAGTTTGATTGACAGGTTCCCCTGCTGCGCGAAATGGCCGTTAGTTCACATGACAAGCTTTTGCAGTTCGCGCTGGTCCACTTTGCCGGTGCCCAGCTTGGGGATTTCGCGGAGGTATTTGATTTCGCGCGGCACATACAGGTTGCTCAGTCCTTTGGCTCGGATGGCGGCGCGAAGTTCGTCCATGCTCAACCGCCGGTCGTTGGCCACCGCCACCAGGGCCTCGCCCCGCTCCGGGTCGGGACGCGCCAGGACGGCAATTTGAAAACGCAATCCATATTGGGGGAAGGCGCCGGCCAGGGCTTCTTCCGCGGCGGTCAGGCTGACCATTTCGCCGCTGACTTTGGCGAAGCGTTTGAGCCGGCCGAGGATTTGCAGGAAGCCGTCTTCGTCCACGCTGGCGATGTCGCCGGTGTCGTACCAACCGTTGGCGGCGAGGAATTCTTCATTGGCTTCCCGGTTCAAATAGCCGCGCATGATGTTGGGGCCGCGCACCCATAACCGGCCGCCCTGGGCCACGCCTTCCACCGCCTCGAATTTATAGTCCATGCCCGGCAGGAACCGCCCGGCGGTGCCGAAGCGCGGGTGGAGCGGCGTGTTGATGGTGACGGTGGGGCTGCATTCGGTCGCGCCGTAACCTTCCAAAACACGCACCCCGTACTGGCGCGCCCAGGCGTTGGCGGTCCCTTCCTGCAGTTTTTCCGCGGCCGCGACGAGCAGGCGCAGGGAGCGGAAATCAAACGGATTGGCCTTGCGGGCGTAGCCGTTGAAAAAGGTGTTGGTGCCGAAGAATATGGTGCAATCTTGATTGTAGATCAGGGTCGGAATCACCCGGTAGTGCAGCGGGGATGGATAAAGGTAAACGTAGCAGCCGTGCATCAACGGGAGGACGGTGCCGATGATGCCAAAGCTGTGAAAGAGCGGCAGGCAGTTGAAAACGCGGTCCGCGTCCGTCACATCGAACACCGCCAGCAATTGGCGCACATTGGCCACCAGGTTTGCATGGGTCAACTCCACCCCCTTGGGCGTGCCTTCCGAGCCGCTCGTGAAAAGCACCAGGGCGGTTTCCAATTGCGGATTGCGGATTGCGGATTGCGGATGGCCCTCAACGGCAGGGCGAGACTCCGTCGAGGCGTGACTTTCTATTGCGGATTGCGGATTGCGGATTGTCCCATCCATCCCATTCGTCCCATTCCTCCCATCATTCCGATCCGGCCGGACTCCGCAATTGCGGATTGCGGATGCCGGGTTGAAAGACATCCGCAGCCATGCCACCAATTGCTGCCAGTGCGAGATTCTGGCGCGAACGTCCTCCAAATAGATGAACTCGATCCCGGCCTCCTGCAACAATTGAATATTCAACCTGGCCCGCTCCAGAAACCTTTTGGAGGTGATGATCCGGGTCAGCCCGGCGAGTTGGGCGCTGGCCAGCATGGTGGAGACGCCGGTGGAAAAGTTGAGAATAGCCGGAATTTTCCCGGCCCGCCACAAGCTGAACAGGGTCACGGGCATGGCCAGGGAAGTGGGCAGCACCACGCCCACGCGCGCGGGGGTCTCGCCCGGCCATTGCCGCCGCCACTGGCCGGCCAGCGCTTCCGCCCCGGCCAGCAACTGCCGGTAAGTCAGCTTTTTATGCGTGACATCCTCCAGCGCGACCACGCCGGGAAACTGCCGCGCGGTTTGAAGGATGGCGGCGAAAACGTTCTTGGGCGCGGCGGCCAGCTCAATGTCGAATTGTTGCCGCACCATGCTGTCGTAGAGCCAGCGGGTGAGTTTTTGGCGGGCGCGCGCCGTGCTCATGCCGGTCATCTGCGGCGGCGTCAACAGGCCGCTAAAATGGGCGGTGACGCGGGCAAACCACTTCTTCCGGTTCGGATTGGGGGAGAAGGGGAGGCGGTGGGCGCCGCGCAAATAGCAGGTGACGACTTTGGCGCGGGTCTTGCAAAGCAAAAAGCCCGTGCCGTCAAACAGTTTCATCAGCGCGCCGGTGCGGGAGAGGCGGCCTTCGGGGAAGATGACCAGTTTCCCGCCGGCGCGCAAATGTTCCGCCATGCGCTTGACAGCGTAGGGCGAATCGGTGTCCACCGGGAAGGTCAGGCGGTTGAGCATGATGAAGCGATGGACGAAGCTGACGTTGGCCGCCTCGATGGAGACGACGAAGCGCCAGCCCTCCTCCAGGCAGCAGCCCAGAAAAAGCCAGTCCAGCCAGGAAACATGGTTGGGCAGGAGCAGGAGCGGCCCCGGCTTCTTCAGCGCGGCGGTGTTGAAAGCGCGATAGCCAAAAAGAACCCGCAGCATGAAGCGAAGCATCTTTCTCATGGCAGGCGTTCGGTTTTGGGCAAACGGGGAAAGGCAGGGCGGGCAGTCCTCTGCCCGCCGCGCCCGCGCGCAACACTCGCCCCGCGCACTTCCTCTCCCTCTCCTCTACACCCTTGTGGAGGAGAGGGCCGGGGAGAGGAGGTTTTCAAATGGTTCATAAGGAAGAATTGTTACACAGGTTCAGAGCCGGGACGTGCTTTGCCACGCACCTTTTGTAGGATAGCTTCGACGCCCAGCCAGCCGCTGAGCGCGCCCGCCACCGCCACGGACAACCGGGCCAGCCAGCGGTCCGGCGGCATCCGCCCCTGGCCGGGCAATGGCATTTCGGCCGCCAGCATCGCGCCATCCCCGGGGAACGGAGCCGAACTCAGGACGCGCCCGGTCCCGTCAATTATTTGCGAGACGCCCGAACTGCACACCCGGAAAATCGGCACGGCATACTCCGCCGCCCGCATGGAGGCGAGCCGCCCGTGCAAAAGATGCTGGGCCTCGCCCCAGTTCGTGATGTCCATGGTGGGAAAAATCAGGGCTTGCGCGCCCTGGCGGATCAACTCGTCGGTCACCCGGCTGTAGCCGTCATCGTAACAAACTCCCAGGCCGATCTTTCCCCAGGGCGAGTCCCATAGTTGTTGTTGACGCGCCGGCAGGCCGTCTTTCATGAACTGCACCGGAACACATTTGGCCTGGCGAAAAGCAATGGCCCCGTTGGTGTCCACCACAAACGCCGTGTCGTAATAGTCCGACGGCGGCGCCGGATCTTCGGCGCCAACCACCAGATATCTCCCGTGTGCGCGGCACCAGGCCTTGATCGTGTCCGGGACTGGCCGGTGAAAGGTGTATTCGCTGAGAACCAAAACGTCGGCGCCGGGGAATTTTGCGAGGGTGTCATCCAGGGCGGCAAGCACGGTGGCGGAATCGGGGCATTCCATTTGCACTCCCGCGACCCGCAAGGTCTTTTGCGCCCCGGCGCGGGGAGCCGGGATCATGGCCGGATAAAGCGCCGCCGCTGTCAACAACGCAACTCCCATCCGGCGCGCCCGGCCTCGCAGATGAGCCGCGCCCACCGCCGCCATCAGCAAGAACCCGATGCCATAGACTCCGTAGGCGGACAGATAATGCAACGCGGCCGAGCCGGAAAAAACATAGCCCGCATTCAGCCAGGAAAAGCGCAGGTAATAAAGTTCGCTGCGGAAAAACTCCAGGCCGGTCCAAAGAAACGGGGCGAGACAGGCCCAGGCCACCGGACCGAAGCGGAACAGGCAGGCGCGGCCCAGCATCACGAATAGGCCGAGCCAAAACGGCAGGATATACCAGAGCGCGATCGAAGCCCAGCCAAAGATCGCCCGGAAAAACAGCAGATGGGGTGTATAAATCGCAAAACCGATCCCCAAACCAAAATAGTAAGCCAGCCGGCGCGTGCGCAGCCGGGCCAGGGGGAACAGGCAGGCGAAAAAGACGGCGATCAAGAACTCGCACCCGGTGGACGCATAGGCGAGGATAAAAGAAACGACGGCGCCGGCGGCGCAGAGCAACGCCGCCCCAAGCCCAATTTCCTTGACTGGTGGTGACATGTTCATGCGCAGCCAATTTGGAGTGCGGGAGCTTGCTCCCGCTTTCCCACGGCGCGCGATTTGCCGGGAACAAAGCGGCGGCAAGCCGCCGCACTCCGAAATGTGAGCGGTTTCATGGGCGCAATTTGGGCTTGAGTCGGGCCAGGTTGGCGTCCAGGCGCGACAAGTCGGCCAGCAGTTGGCTGACGCGCGCGACGGGGAGGTCGTCCCAAACCTGTTCGGCCAGACGGTAATAGCCGGGGAGAATCCGGGCGAGCAACTGGCGCGCCGCGGCGGTCAAAACCACCCGGTAGGCGCGGCGGTCGCCGGGGGTGGCGCGGCGTTCGAGCAGGCCCCTGTCCTCCAGGCGGTCAATCAGGCCGGTGGCGTTGGAGCGGTGCATGATGAGCTGGCGGCTGATCTCGATCTGGCTCAGGCCGCCCGGTTCCTCCCGCAAGAGGTTGAGAACGTTGAACTGGCTGGGGCTGAGGTCCCAGCGGCCAAAGAAGACCCGGCTGCTGTTCCACAGGTTTTCCGCCGTGCGCAGCAACTGGAGCAGGGCCGGATAGCGCGGGCCGGGCGCGCCGGATTTCTTCTTCATGGGGATAAGTTGCCCCATTATTGTTTATATGTCAACAGTTATTGGAACCAAATTGCCCCGCCGGCTCCCTTTCAGTTTTTGGGCGCCATCTCTGATTCCTAATCCTAATCTTAATCCTAATCTTAATCTTAATCTTAATCTTAATCTCATCCATGCAAGATTAGGATTAAGATTAGGATTAAGATTAAGATTCGGAGGAAGAATCCGCCTCGTAGAAATGGGACATGACATCCCGCCCTTCCCCCTCAAGGCCGCGCCGGGACGCGAAAGAAGGTGGTGTTAGGGAGCCGGCAGCAGGATCACCCGATAAAACTGCTGCGATGCCTTGCTCATGGGTTCCGAGGCGCTCACGATATCGCCGGCGGCGGTCACAGCGGCGCCGACGTTCGTCCAGTTGGGCTTGCTCAAACTGCTGGCCGACTGAACCTGATAGGAAAGGTTGGCCATGCCGCTCCAGGTGAAGGTGATCATGCCGCCGGTTAGGGTGACCGACTGCAAAACCGGCGCGGGAATGGTTTCCACTCTCACGTCATCCAACCCAAAAGCCGCCGGGACATTATTGAAATCAAATTCCAGCGTGGTGCTGGCGGCGGTGGCAGGAACGACGAATTGCAGGTTGGTCCAGCCGAAGGCGTCCAGGTTGGTTTGAGCGTAGAGCGTCGCGCCGTTCCAGCGCGCGGCAAAGTCGTTCGGGGTGGTCTCGCCTTCGTAGGCCACGCTAGTCAACCAAAAGGATACCAGGTATTCCTGGCCAGGCCTCGTGGCCACGGCCTGGGAGAGGGAACCATCCGTGGGAAACTGCCCGAGGTACGCCCCATAAAGCCCCGAATGCACGAATTGCGCGTCGGCGACTCCGTCCAACGCGTTGGTCCCGCCCACGTCCACGTCATCGGCGGACAGGGCAAATGCAAGGTTGGTGTCGCCGGCGAAGCTCCAGTCGGTGAAGTCGCCGCTTTCAAAGCCGCCATTGCCCACGCACAAATCAAATTGCCGGTTCTGGGCCGTGCCGTCGGTCACGTCGAGAAGGGAAACATTGCCGCTGTAGCTCCCGATCAAAAAGTTGGTTGCCGCCGCATTGAGACTGACCGTGACAGTCGAGGAGCCTCCGCCAGCTTTCAGCGTGCCCGCGGTCGGGGAGACATTGAGCCAAAGGGAGGTGTTGACCAGGCTCCAATTCAATGGGGACGAACCGATATTGGCCAGGGTGTAAGTTTGGGAAGCCACGGTAAAAGGCCCGCCGCCCGGTCCGCTGGAGGTAAAACCCAAGGGCGGCGTGATGACCAAGTTCTCCGACGGCGGGGCCAACAGCGCCTGCATGAGATTGCTTCCGATCATCGTGCCCCAGCCGCTGCACAGGTCATAACCCGCCGTCGCGGGGTACTTGCTTGGACTGCTGGGCGTGAAGTTGTTTCCAGACGTGATGTCATGAAAACAGGAATGGTAATTGGTGCTTTTTCCGATGGCGTAAAGAGCGGGATTGGCAAAGCCGATGGGCGGCTGGCCCTTGGCCGCCGCCTGCTGGTTCACCAGCGCCATGAAACCCGCCCACAGCGGAGTGGCCAGGCTGGTGCCCGCTGTCGGGAGGTCGAACGAAGAGCCTAGATAATCGTTGCCCCACACCAGATCAACGTTGTTAGCCACCAAAGCGACGTCCGGCAGGTTGCGCATCGTGGTGGAGCCTTGGTTGGCGGTCATGCTGATGCCCTGCTGCCAGGACGGGATGCCGTAAGCCAGGCTCACCCCGCCGCCGGACGCCGCCTCTGGAGTATTGCCGAACAAAGGATCAATCGAGGCCGGCGTCAGCCAGACGGTTTCCTTCACCCATAAGACTTTCGGGGGGCCGGTGGTCGTCAACGTCGTTCCGCCTACCACCGTGAGATAGGGATCGTCCGCCGGTTCGTCAATCGCCCCGGGATAAGCCCCGGAGTCGCCGCTGCCTTGAAAAAAGCTTTGGCCTTGCGCGGCAAATTGCTGGAAGATTTGCACGGTCGAAGTGTTGATATCCATCTCGTAAGAGCAGCTCAGTTGATTGGCCAAGTCGTCCGTGGCCATGCGATTGAGCACGTCATTGATCTGGGCCGTCGTGCTGGCATATTGGACATAATTTGTGTCCAGCGGCGCCACATCCAGCGGCGTTGGGCCTTCATAAACCAGCACGCTGCTCAACCCCGGCGCCATCGCCATCGCCATTTCGATATCCCCGGTTACCTCCACCGCATAATCCATGTTCGCGTCATCGCCGTCAAAACCGTCAATCAAAATATCTTGCAGCGGCACATCGGGCAAGCCGGCTTCGCTTTCGTAATCGAGGATGTCTTGGAGAGCGTAACCGGACAATTCAAACAGCCCCAGCGACTGTCCGGTGCCGTCCTGCGCAACGCCGGCCGCATAAGCGGCGCGGAAGTCATAGCCGATATAGGTGCCTCCGCTGCCCGATCCGCCTCCCCCGCCCCCGCCGCCCGATCCGCCCCCGCCCAACGGACGGACCGCCGGCTGGAACGGCGCGCCCGACGGGTGTATCTGCGGACGCGGCCTCACATAATTGTCCAGACCGCTGATCGCCAGCACGGGCGTGTCCAGCTCCAGCGACGGTTCAACATCCGGCGCGAAAAAAGTGCGCTTCTCAACCGGGTGTTGAAAGACGCGCATCTGGATGTGAAAGGCCTTCTCAATATCCGCAACCGACCCGCTGACATCCAGCAAAGTGCGGTTGGGATGAGTTCCTTTGACCATCAGCCCGTGCGACTTCGCGTAATCAATCACCGCCTGGTAATCCTCCTGGCTGGGGCCAAAGGAGGCGGCGAACTGATCCGCGGTCAAATATCGGCGAAAACTGGCATTCGACGGCTGATAAAGCGCTTCCAGCAGGTTGGTGAGTTTCTCCCGGTTGCGCAACGGCAAACCGATGGCCAGATCCAGGCGCGCGCTGCTCTCCAGCCGGACCATAGACGTGAGTTGCTTGGTGATCGGCGGCACATGGCCTTTGAGAACCTGTGGCGCCGCCTGGGCTGGCAGCAAGAACCCCAGCCAGCACACGGCGATCAGCGCCGTTGCGGCGCGGAGGCCGCCTGGAAATTCGCTTGACCCTGTATTCCGGGCCACGTTCAGCGGAACGGCCGCAAAATGAAGACCGCCCAGCCGAATAAAAAACCTCTCTTGCATGGTTGCAATGTAACAGACTCTTCAAGACTTTTCAACTGATTGCCACGGCGGGTTTCAGAGCAGGTCTTTGAAATCTTCGATGGTCAATCCCGCGTCTCGCACAATAGCCGCCATCGTGTAGGCATCCACCGGGTTGTTGCGCGGCACAACCACCTTGACCGGGCCTTTCGACATGAAGATATGTTTACTTTGCCGGTCAATTTGAAAACCGGCCTTTTGCAGGGCCTTGACAGCCCGGACATGGTTGACGCCGGGAAGTTTGGGCATGACCTAACCTGTGGCCACTTCCATTTCGCGGACTTGGCAGCGCACGGCAGGCTCCCCGTAAAGCTCCAAGTAGCCTTCGATCGCATCGCGGATGTTTTCCAGGGCTTCCGCAATGGTTGCGCCCTGCGAATGGCATCCGGGCAACTCTGGACAACTGACCGACACGCCTTCCTCATGCTCCAGCAGCGTCACATGGAATTTCCTCGTCATTGCGCTAAAACATACGCCTTGCCCCTGCCTCAGTCGAGCACGATTTTCCTTTCATTGCCCAGGTTCCTCTTTTGCTTGGACACAGGGCAGGAATCTCATAATCATCTGCGGCAGTCATGACCAGCGCCCTCGAAACTTTCCTCGGCGAACTGCGCGCCAACCGCTCCTCCGGCGCGGCGACCGGGGAAACTTCCGGCTACGGCCCGCTCGCCAATCTCCTCAACGCCATCGGCCACACCCTCAAACCAAAAGTCCGCTGCATCATCCAGATGAAGAACAGCGGCGCGGGGTTGCCCGACGGCGGGCTGTTCACGGCTGACCAGCTCGAAAACACCGACGAAGAAGCTCCCCTCCGCGGCATCCCGCTGCCGTCGCGCGGCGTCATTGAAGTCAAAGCCGCCGAGGCCGAAATTGACCGGATCGCGGCCGATGAACAACTCCGCCGCCATGTAAAACGTTACGGTCTGGTGCTGGTCACCAACTTCCGCTGCTTCCTGCTCCTGAAACGCGGCGACAATGGCAATCCCGTCCCTCTGGAAGCTTTTCAACTCGCGCCGGACGAAAAGACTTTCTGGGAGATCGCCGCCCAGCCGCGCAAGGCCGCCAGCCGCCTCGGCGAACGTTTTGCCGAATATCTCAAGCGGGTTCTGGTTCACGCCGCGCCGTTGAACAACCCGAGGGATGTCGCCTTCTTTCTCGCCTCCTACGCGCGCGATGCCCGGTCGCGGGTCGAAAACGCGGGCGATTTGCCGGCGCTCGCCGCCGTCCGCGGCGCCTTGGAAGAAGCGCTCGGCATGAAGTTTGAGCCGGGGAAAGGCGAGCACTTCTTCCGCTCCACCCTGGTGCAAACCTTGTTTTACGGCGTCTTTTCCGCGTGGGTCCTTTGGCGCAAGGAAAAACCGCAGCGCAACAACAATTTCGACTGGAAATCCGCCGCCTGGACCCTGCATGTGCCCATGATCAGCGCCCTGTTCGACCAGGTGGCCACCCCGGCCAAACTCGGCCCGCTCGGCCTGGTGGAAGTTCTCGATGGGACGGCCGCCGCCCTCAACCGCGTTGGCCACGCCGCCTTTTTTGCGCGGTTTGTGGAAGACCACGCCGTTCAGTACTTCTACGAACCCTTTCTGGAAGCGTTCGACCCCGAACTCCGCCGGCAACTGGGCGTCTGGTACACCCCGCCGGAGATCGTGCAATACCAGGTCGCCCGCGTGGACACCGTGCTGCGCGAGGAACTGGACATTCCCGCCGGCCTGGCTGACCCGCGCGTCTTCGTTCTCGACCCCTGCTGCGGTACTGGCAAGTACCTCGTCGAAGTGCTGCGCAAAATTTCCCAAACGTTCCAGGAAGAAAAAGGCGAAGACGCCCTGGTCAACGCCGAACTCAAGGAGGCCGCGCAAAAACGCGTCTTCGGTTTTGAAATCATGCCCGCGCCGTTCGTGGTGGCGCATCTGCAAATGAGCCTGCTCCTGCGAGATCTCTCCGTGCCGTTGGATTATGCCAAGGGCGAACGCGCCGGAATTTTTCTGACCAATGCCCTCACCGGCTGGGATTTTACGGGCGAAAATCCCAAGCTCGCAAATTGGCCGGAATTGGGAGCCGAACACGCAGCCGCGGGAAACGTGAAGCAAAAGATACCGATTCTGGTCATCCTGGGCAATCCGCCCTACAACGCATACGCGGGCGTCAGCCCGGCGGAAGAACAGGGTCTGGTCGAGCCTTACAAAGAAGGACTCGTCAAGAACTGGGGCATCAAGAAGTTCAACCTCGACGACCTTTATGTCCGTTTCTTCCGATTGGCGGAGCGGCGCATCGTGGAGAAAACCGGCAAAGGCATCGTCTGTTTCATTTCCAACTTTTCCTACCTGGGCGACCCGTCCTTTCTCGTGATGCGCCGGCGGTTCCTGCGAGAGTTCGATTCGCTCTGGTTTGACCGCTTGAACGGCGACAGCCGCGAGACCGGCAAGCTCACGCCGGAAGGCAAGCCTGACCCGTCGGTTTTCTCCACCGAATCCAACCGTGAAGGCATCCGTGTCGGCACGGCGATAGGTATGCTTGTGCGGCGCCCGAAGCGCAGGAAGAAACCGCAGGTTTTCTTCAGACAATTCTGGGGTGTGGACAAGCGCGCGGATATTCTCGAAAGTTTGAAGGTGAAGGCATTTGCCGGGCAGTATGAAAATGTTCAACCGGCGGAAGAAAATCGGTTCACTTTCTGCCCATCGGACATTGCCGGATATTACCACAAATGGCCCGCCTTGACCGAGCTTTGCGCCAAATCGCCCAGCAACGGCTTGATGGAGAAGCGCGGTGGCGCCCTTATGGACATTGACCGCGCCGCGTTGGCAGAACGGATGCGGAATTATTACAACCCGAATGTTTCCTGGGATGAGTTGAAGGCTTTGGAAACCGGGTTGACCGAAAGTGCCGCCGGCTTTGACCCCATAAAGGCGCGTCTTAAAGTTCAGGCGGAAGGAAAATTTGAACCGTCGCGCCTTCGCCGCTACGCGCTTCGGCCTTTTGACACTCGTTGGTGCTATTACAGCGATGTCAGTCCGCTCTGGAATCGCTCGCGCCCAGCGCTCTGGGAGCAATGCTTGACAGGCAATTCCTTCTTGATGAGCCGTCCCGCTGCCGTTGCGAGCCCGGAAGGTTTTCCATTGTTCTACACGACTCTGCTTGGTGACAACGATTTCCTTCGCGGTCACGCCTATTATTTCCCGCTGCGGTTGCACATTACACCGCCAACACAGCCAAAGAAGAAGGACGGCAACGGCGAATTTGACAGCGTCCTGCATGAGGCCGCGCCCGCCTACAGGGCCGGCAGGGAAAAAATCACGGCCAACCTTTCACCCGCCGCCCGCGCCTATCTCGCCAAGCTCGGCATGAAAAATCCCGATGCGGATGCCGACACGGCGGCATTGGTCTGGATGCACGCGCTCGCCATCGGCTATTCGCCCGCCTACCTCGCCGAGAACGCCGACGGCCTCCGGCAGGATTGGCCGCGCATCCCGCTGCCGGAATCCCAGGCCGCGCTGCTGGCTTCCGCCGCGTTGGGCCGACAAGTCGCCGCGCTGCTTGACACGGAAAATGGAGTTGACGGCGTCACTGCGCGGAAGATTCGTCCCGAGTTCACGAAAATTGCAGCCCTCACCCAGTTGACCAAGGACCCGTTGGACCTTTCCCTCACCGCCGGCTGGGGCCACGCGGGACAGAACGGCGTGACCATGCCTGGCAAAGGCAAAATCCAAACCCGCGCCTGCACGCCGGAAGAACTGGCGGCAGGTAGGGCGGGCAGTCCACTGCCCGCCGCCGGCGGCAGACCGCCGCAAACTTCCGGCGATACAGTCACCGGCGGACTGCCGTCCGCCGCTACGCCCTTGCTTGGCCCCACCACGCGTGACATTTATCTTAACGACTGCGCCTGTTGGCAAAACGTCCCCGAACAAGTCTGGGACTACACCATCGGCGGTTATCAAGTCATCAAGAAGTGGTTGAGCTATCGCGAGCATGAATTGCTCGGCCGCCCGCTCTCCACGGACGAGGCCCGCGAAGTCCAGGAGATGGTCCGCCGCATTGCCGCATTGATTCTGCTCCAGCCGGAACTGGATGCCAATTACCTGCGCGTCAAGTCGAAAACGGCCGATTGGAAAATACTGCCGCCAAGGCAATCTTGCGCCGTTTGACCTCGGAGAAGAAATCCACTTACAGAGGAGTCCGCGGGATGGAATACAATGAAATAGCCGCGAAAAGGCGCAAGAAGCCCAGCGCGGCGGAGCCACAACCAAATCGAGGATGGAAAAGGCCGGAGAGCAGTCAGGGGAATGGTTGTCAGGGGAATAAACCGGAAGACGCTCTTTCCCATTCCCTTGACAATGATTCCCCTGACTTTGGATTTTTCGCGCAAAACGGTGGATTGAGAATCTTTTCGAGAATGCCTGATTTTGCCTAATTGCAGCTCAAAAGGTCCCTTGTTTATGCGACTTTTGCGCCTTTTCGCGGCTGCTCTCTTCTTCCTGGCTGTAGTCTATGCAACGGATTCCTCAGTAATCCAGCGCCACCGGAATGCGGAACAGGGTGATGCTATAGGCCGGAACAGTCACCGTCCCGCTCAGGTTCGCCTCCGGCGATTCGCGCATATCCACTTGCCGCTTTTCACCAGGCCGATTGCAGGCCAGCGGATCGGCGCCGGTGATGATCCAAGTCCGGCCCAAACCGGTCATCCGGGCCGATTTCAGATTCAACTTCAGGGAAAAGGCTTCCGCCTTGGGATTGACCACGCCCACCGTCAGGGCTTTCTTGTCGCTCGTCAGCGCCGCGCAAATGTCCACCGGCGCGGCGGGATTTTCCAGGTGAACCGGGATGACGCCAAAATGGGCGCGATAGAGCATGAGGGGGAAAGCGGTGGCATCAAACTCGGCGTGTGTTTTGCTCGTTTTGATGCAGCCGGCGTCACCGGCGGCCTGGGCGTAATTGGCCATGTAAATAATGTCAGTGTTGCGGAAATACTCGTGCAGGCCGGCGGCGACGCCCAGGGCGTCTTGGAGAAAATAGGGCACGCCCAACTCCCCGGACAGAGGCGGGCTGTAATAGTTCCATTCATCCAAGGCCACGCCGATGTCCCTGCCCTCAAGCGCGGGGATTTCCCGGCGGTATTGGCGATGGGCCTCGGCGATGCGTTTGATGCCGTCGGGCGCCTGTTGGACATGGGCGGCCACGTCGGGCAGCGCCATGTTGACGTAGAAATGTTCGCTGATCAAATTCATCTGATCGGCGCAATTGGCCAGCATGGTCTGGCTCCAGGAGCCTAGGTTGCCGCTGGCGATTGTCTGGATGGCCGGATCCGCCCGGCGCATTTTCTCCACCACCCAGTTGTGTTTGAGGACGTATTGCGAGGCGGTCATCAAGCCCAAGTCCAAAGACCCCCACATTTCATTGCCCACGCACCACCAGGCGATGCCGAACGGGCTGGCATGCCCGTTTTGGGCGCGCAGTCTGCCCATGGGCGTGTTGGTGGGGCCGTTGGCGTATTCGACTTCCGCCGCCGCCGAATAGGCGTCGCCGAAAAAAGTATTGACCGTGATCATTGGCTCGGCGTGGATCAACTCGCAAAGGCGCGCGAACTCCGCCAGACCGGCGTCGTTCGGCTCGAGGCCCGTCCAGGCCGGGTTGGCGCGGGGCGGCCTCTTGTCCCGCCCGCCCACCCCGTCGCGCCAGTCGTAACCGCTGGCAAAATTGCCGCCCGGCCAGCGAAGAATTGTGCCGCCGAGTTGCTGGAGCAATTCCAGCGCGTCCTTGCGGAAGCCTTCCACATTGTCCGCCGGCATGAGCGAAACGCACCCGATCTTGAGCGTGCCTTTGCCCGAAGCGGTGATGGCAAGCCGCCCGTTCTCGCTGTCCGCGCCCGCCGTGAAGTGGAAGAACGTCTCCGAGTATTTGGCGCCGACAGACTGGATCGTTTGCACAAACTGATTCGCCCCGCCCGCGCCCCAGGAGAGGCTGACCGTCACGGGCGCCACGTCCCCGTCCGCCGCCAGGAAAATGTATCCAGTATAAATCCTCCCCTTAAGCAATCCCAGTCCCTCCTGATAAATTCCCACCGGGCTTCCCCCGCCTGGCGCCGTGATATGCGGCGAATGCCGGCCGGCGAAGGCGTCCTTTTCCACCATCTGCACCGTCCCCGCCGGCCCGATCACTTTCCAGGGCGACGCGGCCGGCGCGGCGCCTTGGGCGGAGGTCTGGTCCAAAATCGCTCCGGGCGCGGACACGGGAAAATAGAATTTCCGGTCTTCCAGCATTTCGGCCCAGAGGCCGTCATAGATGCCCTGGTCCAGATGCTCGATATACTGTCCGTAAATATGCGGGCCGATGGGCGCGCCCGTTTGCGAAGCGTCAATCGTGATTTCGGAGGCGATGATGGCGGGTGGCTGCGCGAAGGCGTTGGTCACCCGTGCTTGAAAAGGCGAAGGACGCAACGGAATGCCGGCGGGCGGCTGCGAGCGCGCTTCGGCCGCCGCGCCCAGCGCCAAGCCGAGCAGCGCCATTTTGAAAAATAGGCTGTGGCGGACTCCTGCAACTTCATGGGGAGCGCGGGCCTCCTCGCCCGCCGTGCCCGGCGTCCCGCCTGGCACAGTCCTCGGCAGGCAAGAAAGGTAGGACGGGCTGTCCCCCGCCGGGCGCATCTGGACACGGTTCTTCCTTCTTGGGGAGCGCACGCGCCCTCGCCTGCAGTGGTCGGCGCCCTCGCCGACCACATCTCCACATAGAAAAGTCGCGGGCACAGGGCGTGAAAGGAAAACTGACCGGCGAGGGCGCCGGTCAGCACACGCGAGGCGCGTATGCTCCCCGGGACACCCCTCTTCCCCACACCCTTGTGGATGAGAGGTTGTAGCGGCGGTCTGTGACCGCCGCACTTCACCGTCCTCTCCCTCTCCTCCACACGCTTGTGGAGGAGAGGGCCGGGGAGAGGAGGTTTCCAGAAGGTTCATGGCAATTTTATGCTGCATGGATGGCCCGGCGGTCACGGTCTCTGGCCGCTGAACTTAAGCCCCGCATTTTCCCCTGTCAAAGTTTTCCGCTCCCCTCTGCTCCGGCCGGGCGCGTGTCACTTTTCACGATGGCGAACGCCATCATCTGCTTCGCGTGTAGCCGCTGACATAGGTGCCGTTTGCGCGTTGGTAGCCCCTGACATAGACGCTACCGCCGGCCGGCATGGCAGGGGTCTGCATGTCAAGGGGGGAAGAGACTTCGGGAGTGGGTTGTGTCGGCCTTGCAGCCCTTGCTCTCGCGAGCTGTTCGGCTGACCGCGTCTGTTGAGCTTGAACCTCGGCTTTCTGGTGTTCAAGAAAGGCCTCGGCCT
>Ga0326727_10004409_pt1 | contig 42370 bp, 29 predicted proteins | sample MB2enrmetagenome_FD_207643 | JGI IMG/M metagenome (GOLD analysis project Ga0326727, IMG submission 207643) | Lab enriched peat soil microbial communities from McLean, Ithaca, NY, United States - MB29MY | ecosystem: Environmental > Terrestrial > Soil > Wetlands > Peat | place: USA: New York...
CGCGGTCTGAGCCGTCCGACATCCTCACGTAGCCGACCGCCTCTCCGGCGTTGTTTATCCCCTGGGCAAAACTCTTAATCCCGCCCATTTCGGGCAATGGGGCGAGAACGCCGTTCTGCCAGACAAAAGCATGGCTGGTAGCGCCGATGGTATATCCGGCTACCATCCCGGAGGCGTTAACGGCCACCGGGCGCAGCCCGGTTCCGATGTCCGTGACGGTGTACCCGGACGCGCTTGCAAACGATGCGAAGAACAAAACAGGGAGACAAAATGCAATCGTCCTCAGGAACCATTTCATCGCTCGATCCTCCTAGCCTGAGCCCAGACTTTCCGGTTACCCGTAAATGGCAAATGGGGCAAAAATCCGCTGACCGCGCCATTTCTACTGGTGGGACACCGAAAACTCAACATAGGTATAGGCTACTGACAGTATAATCGACGCTTACCACAGTGTCAATGACATTTGTGGTATATTTTGTTCACAGTTAGTCACATTCTGTTAAGGCTTTCGTTTGCTTTGTTGAGAGTAAACCGGGTGATTAAAACGTGTTAATGCCCATGAGGCCTGTGAAAACGCCGTCATATTTGTCAGAGGTTTGACACAGACTGCGTGAAACCATCCGGTCGGCGTGCCGTGCCGCCGCCTTGCCGTATGAAATTGGGCTTGAATATGGGCGCGAGTGGATTTACCGGAAGGAATTACGCTACCCGATGACGAATATTACATGCGAACGCCGGTTACCCGACCATCCCCGAGGCGTAACGCTCCGATGCTTCCGCGGAACTCTCGCGGAACGAAGTGAATGCGGGGGCCGGCGCCGAAGCTTACCAATCGCCGTTGGTCAGGCGAAGAAATGTCTCCTGAATCGGGTTCAGGATGACCTGAGAGGATAAGAATGATCAAAGCAACACCTTTATCAGACAACAAATCAGGACGAAACACACCGGTAATCGGGGTTTTCACCGCCGGTGATCCCAGGATCGATCAGGCCAGCCGGGATAGATGCCGGAACATCGTGCGCATGACCGCCGACCTCCTCGCGGAACGGGTTTCACTGCCGGACGGTTCGCCGGTCAAGGTGGTCTGGTCGCAAACCCTGGTGGACGGGGAGAAGCAGGCCGATCTGGTCGCCCGACAGTTCCAGGACGCCGGTGTCAAAGTGCTCGTCTGCACGCCGGATACATGGGCCTTCCCACAACTCTCCGTCATCTCGCTTCTTCAACAGTTTCCGAGCGACACGCCGATCAATTTCACCTGCGGCAACAGCGGCCCCAAGCCGGGGGTGGTCTTCGCCCACGCGGTAAACGGCGCCTTGGCACAATACGGCAGGCTCTCGCACCTGAACGTCGGCACCTGGCCGGATACCGGGGCCGAACCTGCCATGACCGAATCCACCGCGCAGGCGCTCGTCGATTGGTCCTACGCCGCCGTCACCACCCAGGCGCTCAAGGGCCGGCGAGTGGTGGTCTTCGGCCACGATTCCATGGGCATGGAGACGGCTCTCGCGCACGTGATTCCGACCCGCAATCAGTTCGGGATAGAGATAACCAGACTGGACATGAAACTCCTTGCGGACATGCTTACAAAGAAGGCTTACGATGCGGCTGAGCTCAAATCGTTCCGTGCCTGGATCGACGGTCACCTCGGATCCAGGCTGGAGATCAGGGACGACGTGGATTCCGAGCGATTCAACCAGAGCCTAGCGCTTTATATGATCGTTCGCGACCTGCTCAAGGATTTGGAAGCGGTCGGAGGCGGATTCATGAGCCAGCTTGAATGGGGTTCGGATACCAGAGGCATCCCGCTGCCGGTCGCCGATGCGATGGAATCGTTCTTCAACTCCACGTTCGATCACAACGGTCGAAAGGCTGTCGTTCCATTCGCCACGGAGGCGGATGTCCAGGCGCTGCTGACCATGCTCTTCTTCTCATCGCTCACCGGCGGGAACCCTCCGCTCTTCATGGACTTCCGAAAGGTATGGGAGCCGTGGGAACTGCAAGTTCTCGCTTCCCGGCATGGCATCAAGCTCGACGAGAACGCGCTATGGGTGCAAAAGGGCCTTGTGGATGGCAACAACTCCGGCAGCGCCTCGCTCGACTGGGCAGCCGCGCCGGGGGCGAGCGTGGAAAAGATTATGGCGGGGGTTTCGATGCCGCTTGCCGGCAAGGACTATTTCCCCGGAATGGGGAATTCAGTCGCGTTCGTCTCGCCCGGTGGTCTCGATGGAATCGCAGGCCGACTGTGCTACAGTAGCCTGTCCAACATGTTCAGCCTGAGCTGGGATGAGGCAACGACCGCCGAGGTTCCGACGGAAATGGCGGAGGCGCTTTGCAACTCGACGGATAGTACCTGGCCGCATACCTTCGTCATACCCAAGTATGCAACCATGGGCGAGTACAAGCACTTCCCGCCGGCCAACCACCTGCACATGATCCAGGGTCTCAGCCCGGCTCGGTTGGAGTATTGGATGGACTTGAACAACGTTCTTTCGCAGGACGCATGGCAGGCACGACCGAGTTACATTGAAGGGGTCGATAGGCCGACTCCACTGCTCTACCTGGCAAACGGAGGCGAGACCAACGCCAAACTGATGCTGGGAAAGAAGATTTAGGAACGAGAGGCGGGCGAGACGCCCGCGCTCCCACCGTGTAGGGGCACGGCGTGCCGCGCCAAAGTAAAGGATCATCTGATTATGCAATCTCAAACCAAGACCGATGCCGAAACACTGAGACCCCTCGCGGAGAGGATCCTCGATCTGTCCCAAAGACCCTCCGAGGCCGAGAAGAAGAAGCTTTGGGCCGACCATCAGGCCCTGAAACCGGTTTCCCGGGTTCCGATCTCCGTCTATTACGAAGGCATCCCGACTCGGCAGTGGTCGATCGCGCTGGGCGACAACTTCATCAAGTGTTCGGGCGCACTCGCTCGAAGCATCGAACTGGATTTGCGCGTCAGAATATGGATGGCAGAGAATGTACCGGATGACCGGATCGTCTGGCCGACCATCCTTGTGAACGCACCGGTGATCGAGCGGCAGGGCTGGGGCGTCGAGATGAAGTGGAAATATTCAGAGGACGAGCTCGGCGCAAAGGGTTACGATCCTCCCTTCGCTGATGAGATCGACCTCGACCGCCTCACCGTTCCGATCCTTGAGCACGATCCAAAAGCGGTCGCCGATACCGTCGCGGAGGCGCGGGAGCTTGTTTCCGGGCTGCTGACCGTCTATCCCGTATACGCCGATTTGGACACCTTCGCCCCGTTCGATACCGCAACCTCCATGCGAGGCATGGAAAATCTACTGCTGGACACCGCTCTGGAGCCGGATAAGGTAATCGGCCTCATGGATTTCATCACTTCGGCCACCGTACTTCATCTTCAGCGGCGGGAGGAAAACGGTTGGCTGAACGTGCACCCCGATTCCACCAAGAAGTATCAGCAGGTTGGCTTCCGGGTTCAATGCGCCTATCTGGGAGATGATTTCTCTTCTCGCAAGCCAAAACTGTCCGATGAATGGGTTTATATCTCCCAGCAGACATCGGCCGGCCTCGGCCCGAGGGATTACGCGCGATTTGTGAATCCTTCGAACGTCCAGCTCGCTCTCCCGTTTGTGAACGACACGGTCTATTACCATGGCTGCGAGTGTCTCGACGAAAAGATGGAAATTCTCGCCGAATTGCCGCACTTGCGTAGATTCCACGTTTCCCCGTGGACGAGCCTCAGCAAGGCGAGAGATAAGTTCCAGGGCAGAGTTGTGCTGGAGGTTCACGATCACCCGGGAAAGGTCTTTTTCAGCGATTCGCCGGAGGAGACGCGCGCGAGGGTTCGCTGGCTTCTGGACACCGCCGACGGGCATCCGATGGACCTCAACCTGAGCGACATAAGCTCCGTTAATGACAATTTCGCTCTGCTGACGCGGTGGGCGGAAATCGCCCGCCAAGAGATTGATTTGGTTTGCGGTTGAGTGGTCAATGCTCGTATAATCAAAGCGTCCAGACGCCGGTATTGTACCCCCTCTCCTGCTCCCTGCCATGTCCTGAGTAGGCGTTCACAGCGCCGTATGGAAGAGGCTGGAGATAGAGTGGGCGTGAGGTTAATCACGAGCAACCGGTGCCTCAAGACTGGCCTCCCGGAACCTCCCCTAACCCCTCCTTGTTAAGGAGGGGAATTCCGGATACCATTATTAACCAAACCCAGAGGATCCTAATGAAACGTCAACCGGACTTCAATCAATTCCTAAAAGTATTAAAAAGAGAGGGAAAGCCTGACCATCTTCCCTTTTTCGAAATCCTTGCCAACTCATCTTTCATCGCACAACAGACAGGAACCGATTTTGACCGCATGCCAATCGGTGTTGAACTATGCAAGATATATGTCGATTTTTGGGTGAACCTGGGGTTCGACTGCGTTCCTCTATTCAGACCTCTGAAAATCGACCTTCCAAGCGCGGAATACCATGGAGGGTTTTCGCATGGGAGCGAGGACCATACCGCCATCCGGACCATGGAGGATTTTGAGAAGTTCGCATGGCCGAGCGAGGAAAGCCCCATCGATTTCGAGCTACTGGAAATGCTCGGCGCGCTCCTGCCTGATGGAGTCAAATTGGTCGCTGGGGTTGGCAACGGGCCTTATGAGTGGCTCTCGTCGATGATGGGGACGGTAGGGTTATCTTACGCGCTGATGGATGACCCGGAACTCGTACGGCTGGTCGCTGAGAAGATCGGGCGACTGGTGGTCGCGGGTGATCGCACACTCGCCTCCACGGACGCTGTCGGCGCGCTCATGCAGGGCGACGACCTCGGCTTCAAGACCTCGACCTTCCTCGCGCCGGATGACCTCAGGCGTCTTATCTTCCCGATCTACAAGCAGATGACCGCAACCGCGCATGATGCCGGGAAGCCGTTTATTCTCCACTCCTGCGGCCAGCTTGGGGAAGTGTATGAGGATTTAATCGAGGACTCCAAGTTCGACGCCAAGCACTCCTTCGAGGATGCGATTCAACCGGTGGGGGATTTCAAACGGCTGTATGGCAAGAGGATTACCCCGCTTGGAGGACTGGATGTGGACATGGTCTGCCGGGGAACTGAGGAAGAGTTGCGAGCATACACTCGCAAAATCGTGGAGGAATGCTTCACGGACGGCTACTGGGCGTTCGGTACCGGCAACTCTCTGGCTACATACATCCCGCCGGAAAACTACCAGACCTGCATCGATGAAGCGATCAAGATCACCAGTTAATTGGACACACCCTCACCGTTATGACGTTTCGCTGCCCCCGGAAACCTTCCGGTATGCAGCAGGCGTGACGCATGCGAGGTTGCGGAAATCCCGGTTAAAAGATGTCAGGCTCACAAAGCCGCACTCCGTCGCTATGTTCGCAACCTTCTTGTCGGTCTGTTCGAGAAGCCTTCGAGCCGCAAGAATGCGCCGCTGAATGAGGTATTCGCGGAATCCCAATCCCATATGATGGTTGAATTTCTTGCTGAGGGTAAACCGTGACACGTTGAAGTGCTTGGCCACCTGTGAAAGCGAGGATTTCTCGGTAAACCTGCACTCCAGATACTTCACCACATCCCTAACGAATGGATCCGTGACCTCCGGAACGTACTTTTTCTGTTGAGCAACCCTGTGCAACATCGCAAGGAAAGTCTCTATGTGATCGGCCACAATCTCCTTCCAATGAAGATCGCGATTCCGGCACTCAGTGTTGATTTCATTGAGGAGAAACTCGGCGATATTTGCCTGGCGATCCGAAAGAATTAGATGGTGGATCGATTCAAGCCCCTTCAGCGCAGCCTGAGCGATCTCTCTTTCGGCCAAAATCATCGGCGAAAAGATAAGGGTCATGAGCTTGTCGAGGCACACACCTTTTGACAGGTATTGATGAGGCTCGTCCGCGTGGGTGATTAACACGGAGTTGCTCTGACACGGGTATTCATGTTCACCTATGCTGTACTTGACGGCGCCGTGGCGAACAAGGTGGAACTCCAACTCGGGATGAAAATTGCGTTCGAAACCGCCCGGCTCCGATCGGCGAGCAATCCCCATGGCGACTGGAAATTCACCCGCTTTGAAGATGTTCATTCTAGTACAAGGATTCAAGAGTTCAACACTCATGTAATTCTTTCCTTCAATATTCTTTCCAGAATGATCGCAATTCTGTCACGGTTGTTACGACGTCGTCACAGTCCGACCGGTTCCCCGAGTCTTGCCGACCTGTACGCCGCGAGGGCAACGGCGACGGCCTGAAGGCCGTCCTCTCCGGTGACTTTGACGGGGGTCTTATCCTCAAGGCATTGCACAAAATCACTGATCATCGCATAATCCGAGGCATCGCCCCAGTTCATCCAGGTTGCGCTCATGTCCTTGTCGGAATAGACCTCAACATTCTGCGCGAACATATCCATATCCGCCATCCCCTTGGAACCGACCACCTGCATCAGCACATCGCCCCAGGTCGGGTAGCTCTTTGGCCGCGACCAACTGGTGTCCAGTGTTGCATAAACGCCGTTCGCAAACTCGATGTTCAGCATGCCGCAGTCATCATAATCGCCATGGTGCATGGCGTTGCTGATCTCCGCATAGACCTTTACCGGCTCGCTGCGGGTGATCCAGCGCATGATATCGGCAACATGAACGGTGTGATCGATCACCGCGCCTCCGCCGCTCTTATCCGCCTCGATAAACCATCCGCCCGGCATCTTTCCTCGGTTCGCGCCCTTGATCGCCAGAATCTCGCCAAGCTCCCCGGAATCCGCCAACTCCTTCAATCGCATGATGGAGGCACAGAACCGGCATGGAAAGGCGGTCATTAGCTGAACCCCGTTATCGCGGCAGACATCGATCATCGCCTGGCCATCCTCGATGGTCGTGGAGATCGGTTTCTCGCAGAGAACGTGCTTGCCGGCCTTCGCCGCCATGGTGGTCAACTCCTTGTGCATGGAGTTCTCGGACGTGATCACCACACCGTCGATATCCGATTCCAGGAGTGCGTCATAGCTCGGAAAGACCTTCGTGCCGAACTTCTCCGCCATGGCCGCCGCCCGCTGAGAATCATGATCGGCGATCCCTGTGAGTTCGGCGTTCGGGAGTTCGTTCAATACCCCCGCGTAGGAGGTTGCGTGCATGTGAGCGAAGCTCATGATTCCAATCTTTACCATCATTTCACCACCACTAGAAATTTGAGCGCTATCCCATCCAGGAAACCGGCGAATCGCATGGCGCTACGGGCTTATCCCGCCGGAATTCCCCTCCTGCTAAGGAGGGGCAAGGGGAGGTTCCGGACGGCCAACCACAAAGATTCAAAGTGTGCTCCGGATTACCCTCACCCTTGCCCTCTCCCGCCAGGGAGCAGGAGAGGGAATTCGACCCGGAGGGCCCCGTCAATTATACAAGCATCGAAGCCTCGTTATGGCGCAAACCAGGGAATCGCCGTCGGTAGAGCGCGACTTGTTCAACAAATACCATCCACCTGAACCAGCTTGCCGGTTTGGGCCGATTCCAACGCCGCGAGGCCGAGTTGCACCGCCTTCATCGCCTGCTGAGGCGTAACCGACGGGTTCGCGCCCGTCTCGATGCAATCGATGAAGTGATTCAGTTCCAGATAATAAGGTTCCTTGGCGGCAGGACTTTCCAGATGGGTCACACCGGCATCTACCTTGCTCGCAGAGGAGTGAATCCTAAGCGAAGAAGAGGTCCAACTATTGAAATTGATCATCCCTTCATCGCCCGCAATCTCGAATTCCGTCGCGAACTCCTGGACTTTATGCGCCCAGTTTCCGGCCACATGCGCGATCGTGCCGTTCTTGAATCGGACGGTCACAAGGGCGTAATCCAGGTTGCCCACGTCTTTTCTGTTGAGGATTCGGGCATAGACCCTCTCAGCATCGCCGAAAGTCCATAGAAGCCAGTCCCAATCATGCACCATGAAATCGAGGAGGATTCCACCGCTCTGCGCGATGTCGCCATACCAACTGCCGGGGTGACCCCAACCTCTCGCCAAACGCACGACAGCGGGCTTGCCGACCGTTCCGGCATCCACCAGACGTTTCCCCTCCGCAAACTGAGGCATGAAGCGAAGCACCTGCGCGACCATCCACTTCTGCTTCGATTTTGCGGCAAGATCGGCGATCGCCCGGCAATCTTCCATCGTCCGCGCAAGGGGCTTTTCGACTATGACGTGCTTCTCCGCCTGTGCCGCCTTCGCTGCATATTCCAAATGTGTTGGCGTCGGTGTGCAGATGTCGATCACATCGGGCGATGCTTCCTCCAGCATCCGGTCAAACTCCTCATAAACCGGAATCCCATAGGTTGAGGAGAGGTTTTGCGCGAAATCCGGGTTGGAATCCACCACTCCAACCAGTTGGGCGTTTGGAATGTTCGCATACGCCGCTGCATGCGTTCGGGCCATGAATCCCGAACCGATCAGTACAATTCTTTGCATAGTATCTTGCTCCGATACATCAACGTTCGAACTTCCGTCCCTCGACCAGACCTCATGCGGCAACGCATATATCGCTCCTTGCCCTGGGCCTGCACGAGGCCTGGCTGTGGGACGTGCTGTGTCAGGACGGAACAGAAACCCAGGTGTCAGGGCTCTTCAGGGCGGCGATTCCCGCCTCCAGAAGCGCGACTACCTCAAGTGTCTGCTCCATTGGAACTTGTGAAACCCCTGTATCGAGAAAACCCAGCATCGAATCAATAAAGCCGGGAAAGAAATCCTGAAGGCCCTCAATGGAAACGGCCTGGTCATTGCCGAACTGCACGCTGACGCCCATCGGGTTGTTCGCCAACTGGCTGATCGAGCCGCGACGCCCGTCCGCATAGTCGATCATCATAATCGGCGACTTCGGGTTGCCGCACTGCATGACCCTTCTTGCCCCTGTGCCAAGCACCATTACGAGCATTTCGAGCTGATGAACCGCATACTCCTCAAACCGCCCGCCGCCGCGAGTCAGGACGGTGTGAATCGCCTTTCCAGCCTGTTCGTCAAGGAACTTCTTGATGGCAGTCTCATACCTAAGCGCCGAGGTTGACATAAGCGGCGTCCCGAACTGCTCTGCCTTCGCGAACATGCGCCGTGCCGCCTCCAGAGTCGGCGCGAACGGCTTGTCCACATACACCGGCTTGCCGCTCCTGAGCGGAAGATCGGCGAGGTCCTCATGGCGCTCCACATTGTCCGGTGAAAGCACGATCAGGCAGTCGCATTTTTCGATGACTTCCTCGATGCTCCCTGCCTTGCCGACCTTCTGCTCCGCGCACCACTGATCCAGGCTCTTGCAGCCAGGAGGGGTTGTCTCTTCCCAGGCGAGCAGGACATCGAAATTGTCACCAAGCTTGCTCTGCCGGATGAACTCCGGATAGTTATCCGCATGCCATTCGTCTATGAAGTAATCAATGAAGCCAATGTATTTCATGTTAAAAACCTAGAAGTCAGAATACAGAAGTCAGAACTTAGAATGGGAATACGCACGTATCCCCAAACTAGACGCTTCGCCTGCGACGCTCCGCTCTGCGACCGAAGCATCCAAATGGGAGCAGTTGAGTAGCCTCCCACGATTCTTCGGTCGCAGAGTCCGCCATAGCGTTAGCGAAGGCAGGCGTCGCTGCCGAAGCATCCAACAAAATAGAGAATGCCGGATAAGAAGTCAGACTCCATGGCGCTCATTGATTGGCCAGCCCCTCAGCCACTTTTCTGAATGCGGCTGCAACGTCCTGGATGTCCTCTTCGGTCCAGCTTTCGTAAATCCTGAAAATGGCGGTCATGGGGAGTTCCGCCTCAGCAACCGGGCAGAGACCCTCCGAATAATCGATCTTCCGATCCGTATAATGAGAATCGAACGGGAAGCTTGAATTGCCGAAGGTCTTCTTCTCCGCCAGCGCCGCCGAGCACGAATAGATCGGCTTGCCGGTATATCCGCATCCGACGTCCAGACCCTCAGCATTCAGCGCCTTCACGAACAGCTTGGGATCGTATCCGGTAATCTTGGTTGGATAAATCCAGTATGAGTGCTTTCCGCCGGGAGTGACCGGCGCCGGGAGAATCCCCGGAATATCGCTGATCATGCCAGTGAGCATATCGCCGAGCTTTCGCATGATGTTCACGGTGTTCTCAACCTTGGGCAACTGAGCCAGCGCCACGGCCGCTGTCAGCTCGTTCATGCGGTAGTTGAGGCCAAGCCGGGTGTACATGCGCTGACCCTCGGCATGCCTGTTCGCCCAGCCCTTGTCATGGTACAGCATCATAATGTCTGCATATTTATCGCTATTCGTAATAGTAACGCCCCCATCACCAGTTGTCAAGTGTTTCGATTGCTGCATCGAGAAGCATCCGATGTCCCCTATCGTACCCACCAGCTTGCCTTTGTAATAGGTGCAATACGCCTGGCAGCAGTCCTCTATAACCGGCAGATTATGCCGTTTGGCGATGTCCATGATGGCGTCCATATCGTTAGGATTTCCGAACAAGTGAACAGGCAGAATTGCCCTGGTCCTGTCCGTGATCTTCCGCTCGATGTCCTCCGGGTCGGTATTGAATGTATCAGGCTTCCAATCGGCGAAAACCGGAATCAAACCCTGATAGATTATGCCGGCGATCGTGCCGAAATCGGTGACCGGCGATGTGACTATCTCATCGCCCGGGTTTGCATCCAGTGCGGCTACTGCAGTATGAATTGCCGACGTGCCGGAGGTGCTGCATATGGCATGCTTTACCCCATATTTCTCAGCAAAAGCCTTCTCAAACTTGTCCACCTTGTTAGGCGGCAGGTAGAACAGCTCCTGCGAATCGATTGCTTCCATCAACTCGCGCTTTTCTTCTTCTCCGTATGGGGTTCGCTCCGGCAGGGGTGTTTTCCTAACCGGTTCTCCACCATAAAGTGCCAACTTCATCGTGCGCCTCCTGTAGTGCCACTGTGCACACGGTCATAATACCACGGAATGTGCGCAAAGTCTCCCCATCTGTTGAATGTTATGATGATTTCTTGCACGGATAATGGCGCGCATACCGGAGGCCATTCTTGCTGTTTCTGTGCTATAATGAAGAGGATGTTCTGGCAACACAATGGCTCTCTCACTGGCGCGCAAACACCTCAACAGCGCCTGTGACGTAGCAAAGAATCACCATTGAAGACGCATAGGATTTGGCATGAGATATCGCAAGCAGAAGGTTTTTCAGGAAGGCAGAACGCCGGTGATCGCGGATTCGACCCAGGGTCGGGAATCCGAATCGATGGAGCCGCTGTACCACCCTGAGCTGGAGTTCGAGTTCATCTGCCACGGACGCTGCCATTATTTCATCGGCGGCACGAATTATGAACTTCAAACCGGCTCCCTGGCGATCATCCACAGGAACGAGGTCCACAACTACATCGATCTTCCGGGCCCGTATACGCGGCGAATCACTCTGATCTTCTGCCCCACCTTCATGAGCGACAGGCCGGTTGCGGCCCGGGTGATCGCGAATCTGGAATCGATACACCACCTCAAGCTCTCCAAAACGCAGGCGGGCATCGTGGAGCAGATTCTCGAGGAGATTGCGGTGGAATGCAGGCAGAAGGAGCCTCATTGGGAGAGCGTGGTGGCCAGCAATATCGAACGCTTTCTTGTGACGCTGGAGAGGGTGCAGTCGAATGCGGTGGAGAAGCAGCCGGAGAACGATCCGCTTATCAAGGAGATCATCGGCTATCTCGACGAAGCGTACGCGGAAAGAATCACGCTAAGCGAAACGGCGAATAGATACGATTTGTCGCCATTCTCACTTTCACGCGGATTCAAACGGTATGTGGGGCTCGGGTTTCGCGAGTATCTTATTCACCGCAGGATCGTTGAAGCGAAGAGGATGCTTGAAGAGACGGATTCCAAGATCATCACGGTGGCGACAAGTTCCGGGTTCGATAACCTCTCGACCTTCAACCGCGATTTCAAGCTGCTCACCGGAATCAGCCCATCCGTTTATCGCAAAATGACTGGCGCAGTTTCACAGCGAGTTGGTGAAAAGTCCTAAGCCGGCTGAGGAGCGGCGCCCGGCTCCGCCGGATTGCCGTCCACACGGTACGCGCCCGGGGTAACGCCGGTCAGCCGGAGAAAATCACTGTTAAAAGCCGATAAGCTTCCGAATCCTACCTGATACGCAATAGCGGAGACAGTCATATTGGTGCTCTCCAAGAGCTTACGCGCTTCGTTTACACGGAGCTGAATCAGATATTCCCGGAATCCCATGCCTACATATCGCTTGAAGCTCTTGCTGAGGGTGTACGAAGATAATCCAAACCGATTCGCCACCTCTATCAGCGAGATGGTCTCGGTGAACTCGCTGTTGAGATAGCTGAGTATCTCCTGCATGAGGGGGTCCTTGTCCTTATACCCCGACAGATGACCGAGCGATGCTCTCTGGAGCACCGCGAGAAGGGCCTCGATGTAATTGACGATGGTTCCCTTCCAATGCAGATCTTTGTGCTCGCACTCCTCCAAAGCCCACATCAGCAGGCATTCGGCGGCGGCAGCCTGTGTGTCCGTTAGTATGAGGTGATGAACCGTCTCCAGGCTCTGAAGCGCGGCCAGGGCGGCAGGCCGGTTTTTCAGCACACGGGCCGCCAGAATGAGCGAGATATTCTTGATGGAGCCCTTTGATCCTACACTGGGGCTGTGTACTTCGTTCTTATGGATTACAAGCACCGAGTTCTTTTCAAACTGGTAGTTTACTCCGCTGATCGAATACAATCCGCTCCCATGGCAGATCAAATGAAGCTCCAGGTCTGAATGATAGTGAGCCGGAATCGGCTCATATTCCTTGCCGGAGCTTACATATACCTTGACAGGAAAATCTCCCTGCTCGAAGACTTTTTGCCGCAAACTCTTAACGGACTTCGAAGTCATAAGCTGATCACCTCGTAACATGTGATTCCAGTATATCACAATAGCGAACGGAGTGGTATCCCGCCGGACATCGCGGGACATCTCTCGCCAAGAAATATCTATTCCCGCCAAGAAAACGTTGGCAGAAAGGCTTGTATTGTGCTATCTTCTTTTGGCGCTTTGTTGAGCCGGCCCCGCCGGTTTATCCCGCGTCCAAGACAAAGAGATAGAACGGAGAGGCAATAATGATAATCGATGTACACAATCACGCTGACTGGCACGGCCACAACCTTCAGCGAACGCTCGAGAATATGGACAAATACAACATAGATATGTCCTGGCTGTTAAGCTGGGAGGCTCCACGGGATGAGTACTCGCCGGACAACGCCGCAGGCGTGTCGCCGAGACCGGAATACGCATCCATTCTGCCGTTCGGCAATGCGGTGTCATATGCGGAAAGGGCGCCCGGCAGATTCATCCTCGGTTTCGCGCCGGATCCTCGACGTCCCGACTCGATCGACCGTCTCTCCGCCGCAATAGAAATCCACGGCGTGAGAACCTACGGCGAGTTGAAGCTCAGAATGATGTTCGACAATCTCGATGCAATAAGAATGTACAAGTTCTGTGGCGAGAAAAAGCTGCCTGTGACCGTACACATCGATTATGAATTCGACAGCGGAAGCCTCTATCCGCGCCAGAACTACTGGTATGGCGGTGGAATCGAGCCGTTCGAGCGAGCAGTCCGCGCATGTCCTGAAACCATCTTCCTTGGGCATGCACCCGGCTTTTGGGCACACATCTCCGGCGACGATAAATATAATAAGGAGCCGTATCCCCAGGGTAAAGTCCTTCCGGGCGGGAAGATCATAGACATGCTACGCACATATCCCAACCTTTACTGCGATATGTCGGCCGGTTCGGGATGCAACGCCTTGAGACGCGATCCCGAGTTTGCCAAAGACTTCCTGCTCGAGTTCCAGGACCGCGTTCTCTACGCCAGGGACTATTTCGACAATATTCACCAGGAGTTCCTGAACTCTCTCGGCCTGCCGGAAGATGTCCTGGCAAAGATATACGCCGGCAACGCTCTGAAGCTGGTGCCTATCGAGGGCGTAAAGGCATAGGTCGCAGGTGCATACGGGCATAAGGGCGTAGGGTCGTAAGGCAGGGAACTCTCACGTCCATCGCTGGCAGATGCTTCGGTTGCAGAATCCGACGGAGCGCAAGCGGAGTCGGATGTCGCCACCGAAGCTCCGGCACGGATTCTGACTTCTGCATTCTGTACTCTGTCCCCGAAGGAGTAACGCCTTGAAGATTTACGTCATCACGGACATGGAAGGCAGCGCCGGAATCCTCGACAGGCGGTTCTGCGGGACATTTTTGCCCGGGAACCGTTTTGAGGAAGGCCGCAAACTGGTCACGGCGGAAATCAACGCCGCGGTTGAAGGCTTTTTCGAAGGTGGCGCGACGGAGATTGTGATCCTCGACGGGCACGGCTTAGGAGGAATCGATCAGGAGGCGCTCGATTTCCGCATCAGAGTGGTGCAGGGAAGCTCCGCATACTATCCCGACGAGCGTGACAACGATTTCGACGCTGTCGCGTGGGTTGGGCAGCACGCGAAATCCCGGACGGAATACGCCCATCTCGCGCATACCGATGGGTACAACGTGCTCGAAATAACGATAAATGGAGTTGCCGTGGGAGAGTTCGGCATCGGCTCGCTGCTCTCGGCATCGCATGGCGTGCGAACGATCTTCGGCAGCGGCGACCTCGCGTTCACTAAGGAAGCCAACGAACTCGTGCCCGGGATCGAGGCCGTCGCCGTCAAGAGGGGCCTGACCCCTGGATCGGGAGATGAGTGCAACTCGGAAGAGTACAGGGTCCGCAACTACAGCGCCGTTCATCTTCACCCGGCCAGGGCATGTGAGCTAATCAAGGAAGGCACATACAAGGCGGCAAAGAGGTTTATCGAGGACAGGGAGAGCTTCGTCCTGCCGGTGATGGAGCCGCCCTTCGATATTCGGGTCAAATTCCGCGAGGAAGACGGCAACCCACCCTGCGAGTGGGTGCGAACGCACCCTTCAAGCCTGGTGGAGGCTTGGAAATCTCCCTGGAAGAAGTAGGGAGCGCAGGGCCGATATTCGATTTTTGATGCTGGACGCTGGATCATATTTGTCCAAAATAACATTTGGCCCACGCTCAACTTGAGCGTGATCGCACCGATCTCGGGATGGCGGTCTGATCCCCCTCTCCTGCTCCCTAGCGGGAGAGGGAGGGGTGAGGGCATTCCGGAAGGCCAAGACCACTAATTATCTTGGACAGCAATGATTCTGGCTACTAAATGCTGAACTAAATACTAGATACTAACTACTAAATACTGAGGAAAGCACATGAAAATTTACATCATCACTGACATGGAAGGCGTGGCAGGAGTGCTGAACTTCGACTATTCCTGGGAGGACTGGGCCGAATCCAACCGCATAGAGGAGGGCAGGCGGCTCTTGACCGCCGAGATCAACGCAGCGGTCGAGGGATTCTTCGATGCCGGCGCGACGGAGGTCGTTGTCCATGATGGCCATGGGTGGGGCGGCATTCATCAGACGTCGCTCGACCCGCGTACCCAACTTGTGCGCATGGATGGCAAGGGCCGATACCCTACCGATGAGGACAACTTCGATGCCATCGCCTGGGTTGGCCAGCACGCGAGGTCCGGCGCGGAGTTTGCGCATATGGCGCATACCGACTGGTTTAACGTATTGGGTATTTCGGTGAATGGAGTTGCCGTCGGCGAGTTCGGATTGATGGCTATGCTCGGCGCATCTCTCGGCATGAAGCCGATATTCGGCAGCGGCGATGAGGCGTTCACGAAAGAAGCCGCCGCTCTCACCCCAGGAATCGAAACCGTGGCCGTGAAGCGCGGGCTTACCCCGGGAACCGGCGACGAATGCACTTACGAGGAATACAAAGACCGAAACCTGAGCGCCGTCCACCTGCATCCGGTCGTCGCGCGCAAGCTGATCAAGGAAGGCGCGTATAAAGCGGTAAAGAGGTTCATTGAGAACAAGGACAGCTTCAGCTTTCCGCCCATGACTCCGCCGTTCGAGATTGAATGCAAGTTCCGTTCGGAAGAGGGCAATCCTCCATACGAGTGGACTCGCTCCCACCCCTCCAGCTTCGCTGAAGCCTGGAGATCAATGTGGAAGAAGGCCTGATCGCTGTCCGAGGCAGCAGGTATTCGATATTAGGTATTCGATGCGAGACTCCCTCCCTGCTAAGGGAGGGTTGGGGAGGGTTCCGGAAGCTCTGCCTCGAAATGCAACCGATAATGGCTTCTCCATCATACGTTTGTGGAACTAACAACTAAATACTAAATACTGGATACTAAATACTGAAAGGTACACCATGAAAATATTCATCGTAACCGATATGGAAGGCACGGCTGGCGTGCTTGATTTCCAGTTCTGTTGGAACTGGGAGGGCATACCGAGCCGCCTGGAAGAAGGCAGGAGCCTGGTTACAGACGAAATCAACGCCGCCTGCCAGGGATTCTTCGACGCAGGAGCTACGGAGATCGACATCCTGGATGGACACGGACAGGGAGGAATTCATCAGGCTTCCCTGGACCCTCGCACCAAACTCGTAGTTTATAACCCGGGTAAATACCCGTTTGGCGTTGACGAAACCTACGATGCCATGGCCTGGGTGGGACAGCACGCAAAATCGAGTACGCCCTTCTCGCACATTCCGCACACCGGCTGGTTCAACGTCATTAATTACACGATCAACGGAGTTTCCGTCGGTGAGTTCGGACAGATGGCTATGGTCGGGGCGTCGATGGGCGTTCAGCCGATATTCGGAAGCGGCGAAGAGGCGTTCGCGAAGGAAGCGGTCGAGCTGGTCCCCGGATTCGAGGCGGTGGCCGTGAAACGAGGGCTGACACCCGGCTCCGGCGAGGAGCTGAACTTCGAGGAGTACAAGAACGGCTACCTGAGCGCCTTTCACTTGCACCCGGATACCGCGTGCAAGCTGATCAAAGAGGGCGCGTACAGGGCGGCGCAGAGGTTCATCGAGGATCGGGACAGCTTCGCCATGCCGACCGTCAACCCGCCGTACAACATCTGGATGAAGTGCCGTGAAGAGGGCCCCAAAGCCCCCTGCGAGCAGATAAAATCTCACCCTTCCAACTTGATCGAGGCCATGAACGCCAAGTGGAAAACCATATAGGAGGAAGTTTTGCAAATGAACAAAGCCAGAATAATGTATAACATGACCGTTGAAGAGATTCGCCAAGGCTTGAAGGAGACGCAGACTGTTATTCTTCCCGTTGGAGTTGTGGAGCAGCACGGCTACCACCTGCCACTCGGGACGGATACGCATCACGCGGTGGAACTTGCCAGGCTTGCATCTGAGCAAACCGGCTGCTTTGTGCTTCCACCGATGAACTACAGCTTTTCCGGAGGAGCGCTTCCCGGAACGATCAACCTTCCTCCTCAGCTTTACTCGCTGGTATTGATGGAAGTATGCCACAGCCTGGTGGAGCAGGGGTTCAAGAATATCGTGTTTCTACTCGGGCATGGCGGGACGGAGTTCCTCCAGGCATCCCAGGACGCGGCGGAGAACTTTCAGCGACTCAATCCCAGGATGGAGGGGGTCACGGTATCGATCATCAAGTGGTGGCTACTCTCGGAAGCGTACAGTCATGCTCATGAGGAGAGCGATTTCCATGCGGGAAAATACGAAACATCACTTATGCTCCATTGGCATCCCGAACTCGTAAAACTGGACAGGGCTCGACTGGATAAACCGCATATTATGGCAATGATGGCAAAAGATCCGGACGCCTTTATCGCGAAGACCCAGGCGGTGGACAGTGAGTTCATTGTGCCGAAGATGACCCAGCATTCGGAGATTGAGATCGGCGTGATGGGCAACTATGCGGGCGCGAGCGCGGAACTCGGCAAGCGAATCGCGGATGAGATTACCGTCAACGTTGTTGCGATGATCCGCCAGCTTCAGGCTTTGGAGTAGCCGGAACACAATTGGGTGAGAGTCGTCAGTGTAGGGAAGGGATTCCGTACCGGAGCTTCAGCGAAGGTCGGAGGGTTTGGAGCGAGGGTTCTTAATCAGATGGTGTTACTTCCGGAACCTCCCCTTGCCCCTCCTTAGCAGGAGGGGAATTCCGGATGCTTCGGTAGCAGAGTCCGACTGAGCGAATGCGATGGCGGACGCCGCTGCCGAAGCTCCTACGCAGGATGTCCCCGACGGGTATGGGCTGTACCGAAGGATCCCCCTCTCCTGCTCCTTGGCGGGAGAGGGTTGGGATGAGGGTAATCCGAAATCCTGGTAATCCTTCAATCCCAATAATCGTGTTCGGACCTCCGGACGGAACGGCACGGAAATCCGTTCTCTACCCGGCTCCTCCATGAAATACGGACGCTGAGGAATCCCCCTCTCCTGCTCCCTGGCGGGAGAGGGTTGGGGTGAGGGTAATCCGAAATCCTGGTAATCCTTCAATCCCAATAATCGTGTTCGGACCTCCGGACGGAACGGCACGGAAATCCGTTCCCTACCTCTCTATGCCCTCACAACTCACTTTGCCGGTCGCCTCAGCGAGGCGTAGATAATCCAGGAAAGCCCTCACATCCAGTTGCAAACCCTCCGCTCCCAGTATGCGGTAAATGTCATAAACGCTTCTCGTGCCATCCACCAGGAACATGGCTTCGTTCAGCCAGGTCGCGCTGATCCACCATGGATAAGCGCCGAATGACTCGCGATAGTCAGCCAATTGATCCGGCGACAAGTCATCGAACGCGATGAATCCCCGATAATGCCGTGCTGGAACCAATCCCTCAGCCTCCCGGCGCAACTCGGGATCCAAATCCGGTACATCGGCGCCGTCCGAAAGCTCGATCTCCGAGAAAAGACTGTCCAGGTAGTCCCGCATGGCCGGACGATTGCAGGGCTCGCTGAGCGACAGGATGGAGTCTTTGATCCTGCCCAGCCGGAACCGCGTCACCCCGCATGACCCTGGAACCGTCACTTCCTGCAAGCCTACGAAAATCTTGCGCCCCTCCACGGAACCGTTATCACATTCTTCCTCAATCCCTTGGAAAACGAGATGGGCCAGCCATTTGAGGTCATCATCATCCGCATTGGCTAGAAAGTAGATGAACGATGCCGCCATGACGCTCTCGATTTGCAGCGTATCCTCATGCACATGCTCCGGAGTATCGAGGGAATTGTGATAGTAATGCTTGCGCTCATCCGTGCATGCAACCGTCAGCCCCGCTATTCCGAGGGCCGGGTCGGCCCATTGGTTATCGTTGATAAAGAACGGCATCTGCCGGACCGGTTTGCCGGCGGGTTCGACTAGATTCCCTAGCAGGTATGAAAGTAGATAATCGGCCGCCGAGGGATTGGAGAGCGGCGAAGAAAAATACGAAAGCGTCAAGTCTTTGGAAGCGCCGAGCTCATCGACCGCCAGCGCCGCAACAGGCTTGTAGTCCGGCCGAGAACTGATCCACGCCTGGGCTGACCTCGTCTCAAACACCGGAAGCAGCCTGATGGTTCGGCGAGGAACGGGTAGCAGACCCTCGGCAATCATCCTGGTGATCGTCCCCATGATCTCCAGACACGCGGCGCAACCCGAAGCGTTGTCCTCCGCTCCTTGCTCGAACAGATGGGCGGTCAGCACCACCTCTTCCGGCTCTCTGCCGGGGATTACACCAGTCGGCAAAGAAAGAGACCCATCCTCAAAGCTCGTATCAACCTCAGCCAGCAGCTTGACGTCCTTGCCTTCGCCGAGCCAGCCCCGAATCATATCGCCATGCTCTTTGGTTATGGAAAAGCCTGCCGCCCAGCCGGAGTAAAACGGGTTGATCGTGAAGTTGTGCCACATAACGGCATCCTTCGCCCTGGGATCATCGCACTGAATCTTGTAGTCGCTGATCAGGATCCTCGCCTCTCCGGTACACGTGACATCGTTCCCATCCTTATCCCCGATCTCGCCGAACAGGACGCCCTCGTCACTAACAGCGCCCTCCCGGGTAATGGTGATGATCTCCCCGCCGGGAGGAGTAGCATGTGAGTACATCATCAGGTTGCAGGGGGTTTTCGTGTAATCCGCGATCTCCATCTCGACCGGCGATACAACTTTCAGGATGGCCTTTCGCACGTACCACAGTCGAGGCGTGACGATTCCACCAAATGAGGTCCGACCGTCCGCTGGAGTCAGGAAACGCTCAACCCGAGACAGGCCGAGGCGCTCCATCTGCTCAGCATACCAGTCAACAGCGACGGCATCCCTGTCTGCGGACGACCATCGCTGGTTCTCCCAAATCGGCAGCACATATTCCTTCGCCCTGGCCCCGGATATTCGGCTGGAAAAAAGATCGATCAGGCTGTCTATCGAATTGCTCACTTTACGGACCTCGCGTTCGGGCAATAGGAGCAGGCCGGATCATCACACAGCAAAACATGGATGTCTTCCTTAAGCATATCCTGGCAACACGCGATCAAGTCCTTGCCCTTCATCAGGCGGCTCTCCGCGTCCCCGATTTTCCCGATCCTGATCGCCCCTCTCTCCTGCATTTTGGCGTCAACGATGCCGAAGTTCTCGCTGCAACCGGGACACTCGTCGATCGGGACCTCCTCGACAACCCCGCTCCTGAGCCTCTTAGTAGGATGCGACATCTCTTCGTTATACGGCACGTTGATATAAGGCACCGGCAGCGTTTTTTCAGCAACGTGAATGGACGAGTTGCTGGTTTGACCGACACCGAGCAGTAGAATATCCGCGCCCTGCTCGATTAAATAGTGAATCGGTGAATTCGCGCCAAGAGCGGTAGAAGTTTCGTGTTTGTCAGCAATCTCCTGAGCGCCGTGACCCCTCACAACAACGGAATGGGTGGGGTTCGCGCTCCTGATAGTTCCGGGCATCTTCCGCAACGTCTCGGAAAGGATGCCGCAATATGAAGGGGTTGTCAGCGGATCGAAGATCGGGAGCGGAAGATCCATGAAAGAGGGCATCAGCACAACTCCGTTTTCGCCAACCAGATCCAGAAGCGTGTCCAGGAATGCCTGGGGGCCTCCTTCCACCTCGCCGATCTTCTTGTAGGAGCTGTGGATTATCAACTTGGAGCCTGGGTGAACCCCCATGTCCATCAGATCCTTACGTATTTGTGCTGTTGTTATCATGATTTCTTGCTCCTCAGAAAATAGGATTTAGGATTCAGGACATTGGAAGAGGAGTATGAGGAGCAAAAGGAGTGGGGGGAGTGACCGGAATTCCGGGCTTCTGCTCCTCTTGCTCCTTCTACTCCCCTAACCCCTCAGAAAATGAGATCAGGGCCGGAATCCACACGGATCATCACAGTCGTTGTCTCCCATAGTTTTAAGCCTGAGTCTCATTGTTGATTCCCGGGACGCAACCGCACCTGAAAAAACGCGCCATCCTGAGGAAAAAACCAGAATGGCGCGTGATTTGTATACAACCCTTTGTACTATTTATCTTTTTTATGATAACGCCAGGTCAATTATGCGCCCGGCTGTTTGCAATCCATGTTTCAGGATTAGCGTCTTTTTCGCGTTGCGGCGCCCAGCAGACCGGCGACGCCCGGGATGAGAACAATCAGAGCGCTCGGCTCAGGAACAGCCGCAGGCGTCCAGGAATCCAGTTCGTTGATCGAACGTCCGTTGGCGATGGTCGCTATTGGGTTTCCTGTCACTCCATCAAATACATCTATGCCGTTGATAGCGGCGTCCGCCACGAAGATGTCATTCGTGCCGTCACCGTTGTAGTCGGCTTTGGTGGTGGTGGAGTATTCGCATTGCGAATAGGTTGTGGCCGAGGTGTAAAACACCGTGGTGGAGACGAGGGTGGATGGATTGATTCGCCAGATGCTTCGGTTGTTGTTGAGACCTGAGAAGACAACGTTTCCGCTCTGATCAAAATCGAATCCACCCTGGTTGTAGGCCCTGCTGTCGTTGGCAACCTGCCCATCCATACTACCAGTCGTCGGATTAAAGAACTCTATTCCATCATAGATGTATCCGCCGGAGTTACCGTAATCCCTGCAGACAGCTACATCACCTGCATATGCAGGAGAGTTGGTAGGGACAATGCGGACGTCGGTGTTGCTGTTTACTCCCGACGGCGGCATCGATATGCTCCATGCCTGCGTTCCGTTGGCATTGTACTTAACCAGGTTGGTGCTGGAGTACTGGGCGAAATACACGTTGCCCAGAGAGTCAACTGTCATTTCCAGGGGAACCTGGGAGGTTGTCATCACGGGAGTAAATGCGCTGGCCCAGGTACCATTGCCCTGATACGCCAGCTTGGTGATGCCGTCGCCACCCGCTGCCAGAGTTCCGCAGGCATACAGATCGCCGTTAGAGGCAAATGCTACGCCGGATACCAAACCCAACCCTAGAGCAGAAGGCGCATCATTAATGATATGCTGCGTGCCATCAGCGCTGTATACGTCGAGATGCCCATAACTATTCTGGGCTGCGATGTACCCGTTGCCGGTCGCCTGTGCGCCGGTAACTGCTACTGCGATGATCAGTGCGATCATCATCGGAACTGCCACGATTCTTATATATTTCATGTCTTACTCCTTTTCTCTTTCTCAGATTCCGCGGTCAATGCCGCATTATTTCGGGCTCTAAGTCCCTTACTCAAACTATCGAAAACCGGACAACGTCCCTATGCAACCACCTCCGTTCGCATTCTCAAATCGAAATTGGAGCCTGACGCAAATCCTGAGACCGGCTAAGCGAAGTCAGGGCAGGCCTAAGCATCACGTTAGTTCAACAACAGCGCTTCGGATTCCTTCTCGCTTAAGTCAGATTCTTATCCGGTTTCTTGGCGAAAAGCAGGCATATCTTGCATCGCCTGTGTCTGAGGGCAAAAAAAAGCGAGTCTGCAATCTAACACGCAGACCCGCTTGCAATTATGATTCTGCCGCAAACAGCAGAAGGGAGTAGAATTCAGATCAGCTTCTCTTGCGAGCTGCGAGACCAAGCAGACCGGCAACGCCCGGGATCAGCACGAGCAATGAACTCGGCTCAGGAACCGCTGTCGGCGTCCACTGGCTGAGGGTTCTGACCGAGGAGTTAAGGCCGCCGATCGTACCCAGGTAGGAGTGATCCACGCCGCTGTACACGAAGATCTTGTTCCAGGTACTGGAGTCTCCGAAGTAGTAGTCACCTGTACCGTCTCCATTGTAGTCAGGACCATAGATCATGGAATCCATCAACTCGCTGGCCGGCATGTGGGTTGCGTCGGACCATGCCAGAGACAGACTCGGGGTCCACTGCAGGACTGCACCCGGACCGTATGTGTTGCCTGGGGCAATGATGTTGCCGGCACCGTTGAAATCAAAACCGCCATCGCCGTAACACATGGCGTAAGACCCGGATCCGATCTGTTTGTCAAGGGATCCCGATGGGGTATAGCAGCAGATTCCTGGCACGGTGGTCCCGCCGGTCTGTCTGTAGATACAGACATCGCCGGCAGTAATGCCAGCGCTGTTTCCGGCAGGAGCGATGCGAATATCACCGCTGGTACTGGTATCGCCGACCGGCATAGCCACTGACCAGGCGGAACTGCCATCGGGATTGAACTTCATAAGGGTGTACGTATTGTAAGTAGAGACGTACACATTCCCCGAAGCATCAACCGTCAGATTGCCGGGAAACGCACTGAGCCCACTTGCGAACACGACCGGAGCGGTAGCCCACGAGCCACTCCCAAGATAGGCATACTTGTCGATCTCCTTTGAGCCGCCGGTAGTATAAGCGCCAGTGTAAATATCGCCATTCGGTGCAAAGGCCGCGCCCAGACAATCGGCGTCATAGGTGGAAACAGGGATATTCTCAACAATGGCTCCGTTGTCCGAAATAACGTTGAGATTGTTCATAGCGGATACTGCGATGTAGGTAGCTTGTGCGCCGGATGCCAGCATTATTGCCAGAGCAACGACTGCCGGAACGGCCATGATTCGTAGATATTTCATGTCTTACTCCTTTTCTTTTCTCAGAAACTGCGGTCAATGCCGCATCTCGCCGGGATTCAAAATCCCCGGTCAAATCCTTTTGTTATCAAACGAAAACGGAATTCCCCGCGCCAACACCTCCATTCTCAGTTCATCATTGAAATAGAATCTTGCGCTTACCCCATTACATGCCATTTGGCTGACCGGCCATCTTGCAATGGCAGTCGGAGTAAGCCTAAGCATCACGTTAGTTCATCGTGTACGCTAAGGAATCCTCCCTGATCAGATCAATTTCTAATCCGGTTTCTTGGCGAATTATGGGCAAATGTTGGCAATTGGGGTCAAATGGAGGTATAGAGGCATGAAAAAAGGGGGCCAGGGCGTCGTTTTGCACGATTGCATATTGACGGCCCAGCCCCGCTTCGTAATACGCTATTTGCGACCGTTTGCCGCTCAGGATGCGGCACTCGACGCATCGAACAAGGTCAGAATCCTCAGGAACTGCTCCTTCTTCGAACTGCCAAGCCAAGCAGACCAGCAGCCCCCGGAAGGAGGAGTAGCATTGAACTCGGCTCCGGAACGGGGGCGGGCGTAGAACCCCATATAGCGACGTCAGCCACTGACCCAACGAGCGGATGATATGTGTAGCCGTCAGGCTCATCAGCGGCTCCGCCGATTTCAAGCGTAGTGTTCGCGAACGCGGCTGCGGCGCCCGTAGGATCTGTGTATCCGTTATTGTCGGTGCTCAGCACTCCGTCTTTATAGAAACTCAGACGGTTGGAGGGATTAGCTTGCGTGGGATCCAGGTCGGCTTCATAAGTGTGCCATTGACCGTCATTACTCCCCGTGAACTGACGAACAGCGTAGTGAACGTAGGTGCCGGCGCTGCTGACACCGGTGATTGTGCCATATTCGTTCCAGTTGAACTGCACTGCTCCACCACTGACTACCGTTCTAAAGCTCCCCTCATGGTAGAAGTAGCCGTTTACGGCATCCTGATCGATAATGACACCGTTGCCGGCGGTCGAGAACTTGAGCGAGAACTTCACATGCTCGATCGGCCATGATGACATATCGAGGGTGGTATATTGACTTGCCCCTCCGCCCCACCATGTATCCAGCCAATCTTGCGCGCCGGTGAGAGCCAGGGAACCGGGGAGACCCGCCGGAGCGTCACTCGACCAGCTCACGCCCTGCCAGTCTGTGCCCAGGTTGTGGCCGTTGCCAGTGACATCAACCTTCGCCGCGGTTCCCGATGCGGCAAAAGTCCACTCGGCGCCATCGCCCGCTGCCTGTGCTGTGGAAACTGCCATTATACCCAACAGCGCAATTGCCATCGCCGGGATGGCGATCACTTTCAAATACTTCATTAGCTTACTCCTTTTCTTTCTCAAATTTCTTTGGTGCGGTCAATTCCGCATCTCTTCTATGCTAAGGCTATTGTGTGTTCGCCGAGCATGCTTCGATTTCCTCCTGCAAAAGATACGAGTAATTGGCGTATAGTAGCGAAATTTTGTAAATAATGACAAACACCGCAAATAGATTATGCGGTCTCTACCCATACCGCAGGCAAAAAAAACGGGGTTGTCGCTTCCTCTTGGAAGCAACAACCCCGCCATTTTTTTGAGCCAGGTCGCATGTTGGAGAGCTGGCACCGATCCACTGATATTGGCAGGAGAACACATAGTAGCTTCGGCAGCGCCGCTCTGCTCTGCAACCGAAGCATCGTGCGTCCCGGATTACCCTCACCCAACCCGCCAGGGAGCAGGAGAGGGAGCTTGTTGCGGCAATAGCCATGCCGACGATTATACAATAATCTCTTCTAGCAATGGCTAGTTGCAACGGAGCTAGTCTCCCATGCATCTTCTTCTAATGGACAACGGCTGTTCCGTCCCAGTCACGCTGAAGCATGAGGGTTATCTTCCACCTGCTCCCCTCTTTGGCCACGGAAAACGACTTCGGCATGATCGGCAGTCCCTTGGAATCAAAGGCTTTGCAGACACTCGGCTTTGCAGGATGGTCGGTAACATTCCAGTAGAATATCCCGGAGACGGCCGTGAGAATCTTCTCCTTGCCGATCAAGTATCCCTCATGGAGTTCAACCGGCGTGAATGGATACATCTCCCTGATTATGCCGTAATCACCGCTGCCTGGACCGCTGGATGGAATTGTCCCCGATGGAGCGCAAAGGCAGCCGTTCCTGAGGCATGCGACGACGTACTTCTGAATAATCTCGGAAAGATGCTTGGCCTCAAAGTCCTCCGGAGTCGGCGCCGTGTGGAAGAGATCCTTCCTCCACAGAGCCACACCGAAGGATACCGGCGCGTGGAGATGACCCATGGCCATCCTGGGGCATATGTCCGGCTCGACCGGGCTGAGCAGCCTTACCAGGCTGTCGTAATCCGGCAGCATCTCCCAGTCCGACTCCGCAAGCGAGAGGTATGGAATTGACCGTAGTTCCCTTGCGACCGGATGGCCGTTACATGCAACCGGCCCACCCTTCTCAAGGGCATGCCTGATTAAGGCAGCCCTTGCAGGGGCGCTTACGGGCGCAACATCGGTGTACTTCAGTGAGATTTCGCCTCGTCCGTTGAGGTCCACACTGTGACCGTCCCACTTGGAGAGATCCACCCGGTATCCTCCGCCATCGAGCGATTCGGCGAATTCGAAGGAGTCCATGTAGATCCCTTTGAGTCCGCCCTTATCCATGGCGCTGTCTATCATTTTCAACAGGTGCGCGTAACAGTAATTGCCGATGACGGGATAAAGGTTCAAGTTGAACTGAGTCTCATCCGCGTACCAGGTATCGACGATGGGAAATCCTTGCCGGTTCTTCAACATGGAGTCCCAGTAGGGGCTGTTTCTCAGAATCTGCGCCTGCTCCTCATTTAGTTGCATATCGAGAGTGCGTGGCTTGCTGGGAATCTTGTCACCACCCGGAATGTCCTTGCGCATGATCGTATATGCGGGCGTTTCCAGCTTGGCCATCGGAATTGCATCCGGCTGAATGGCAAGGATCGCGTCTGCCTTGGCCCTTACATCTTTCTCATACTGTTCCGGAGTCATGCCCGCGCCGTCCATGAAATCATACCAGGGTGTGACTGCATAAAGCTTTGCTCCCAAAGCGGGAACGGCCTTGTCTGAAAAAGTAAACAGCCCGGGAATCGTAAAATTCACGTTCCAGTCTTTTCGCAGGCGATTGATGAAGGTGAAGTAGTCGGCATCGACGGTCGGATAGAGAGTCCATTCCAGAGTGTAAGTTTTATGCGGCTCCAGGCCGAAATGCTCTGTGCCGAATTGCACCGTGTTCGCCTTCTTGATCATGCCCAACTGCTGGCAGAAGACGGTGTCTTCCACGGCGACTCCCAAGGATCCTCCAGTGTTCGCCAGGAAAACCGTGGGATTAGGGCCGCATCGGTTGTTATCCTTGAGATTCGGCACGCCGCTTAAGTACGCATCCGAGGCGGGAATCCTATCCGCCGAAGCAACTTCATAATGAATGCTCATGCCCAGCGGATCGTTGGTTTTGTTCTCAACGGTATCCGAAACGTGGAACTTACCATCCCTGGGAACGATCTTTCGCGTGATGGAATACCGGGAGCAGTCGCCCTTGACCGATATACCCGACATACCGCCTGCGGATGCGTAACTCGTCTTCCAGTCCACATCGTCGTAAGCCTCCCAAGTGAACTGGTGATACTTGATCTTATCGGATGGATACGAAAATGACGATCGGAAGGCGTAGGTTTTCTTGCCGCACTCTATCCGCATCGCGCCCGAAGGAGCGACCGTGAGCGTAAATCCGCCCGCGGTTAGCTTCTTGCCGGATATCTCGGTCGGAACGGCAATTGTGGAGACGGGAGCAAGCTTCTCCACGGTCTCCTTCGGCAGGTAGCCCATGGAAAGATCGGTAATTCGCAGCTCTTTGGATACCGGGTCGGAATTGTTGGTTGTCCGCAGGCTTGTGAAGACGATCTTGTTCGGCTTGCCGCCCATGACCATCTCGTCCACGCCCTTCCAGGTATAGTTCCCGACGTCCGAGACGTTAAGCACGTACCAATGTCCCTCTTCGCGAGGTTCCAGAATGCGAGAATCCAACTCGCCGTTCTCAGGACCCAGGGAAACGGCGAGCGTTCCGTCTGCCCAGACGGGATAGTGTCCACTTGAATCATGGGACATCGTAGGCCGGTTCAATACGCGCTGAGTCTCGTCCGGCATCTCGCCGTTAATCGCCTTCCCGTTCACTTCTAGCTTCAGGAAATAGCCACCAAACTGCGTTCCTGGGGCCTGGACGGGATAGAATGCTCGGAAGCGAAGACAAAGGACCTTACCCTCCTGCTTCGGCGCGGTGGGAAGCGTGACCGACGCCTGCTCAGGCTTGACGGTCTCCGGTATGACGATCGGATCCTTGGCCTGATAGATCACCTCCATCGGCAGCTTCTCCGCCACACTCCCGGCGGCAAATCCAGCGGATGCAAGTCCGATGGCGATCGTGGTACCTGCAATCAAAACCGTTATGATCCGAGAAACGATTGTGGTATTCATTGCTTTACTGAACAAACTTCTCTCCATTTCCGATCCTAACTCAACACTTATCCGTCATCTCATCAGTTGTAAATGGTCGGGTCGGCGGTGGGATCACCCCAAATCTGGTCCTGATCTGAAAGCCAACCCAACTTTGAAACCCACTTGGCATGCCCATCGGGAAATACGAAATTGGCCCCATTGTTGTGACGCATCGCCACCCCGTTGTATTGAAACCAAGCAACACCTTCGTAAACGCCGTAGCTACACGTGTCAGGAATCCCGTCTCCGTCGGTATCTTGTTGGAAAGGCCACTGGCTAGGCGAGTAAATCAGGCTATCGTTTGAGCGCAGACCCGTACATTCACCAATTAGGAACATAGTAGATGGAAGCTTATCCATGACGGCGCTGACCTTGGGAGGACTATCACCCACATAGCGAAATGGGATGGCATAGTTGATCCCCATGGTCCAGTACCCCATATACTCACTGTCCCCGGCCACTGCACTTATTGCCGGGTCATACGTTTCGGCGGGCACGCTGGGGCACCTCATGAAGGTAGCGCCTATCAATCCGGTATTCCCTTCGCCGGTATACGGCGCTATCAACCCCCACCAATAGATTCCTGGGTTGTTGTAACTATAGTAGGGAGGAAGCCTGCCGTCCCAATCCTGGCAGTACTGCATGAGTGCCAACGCGCACTGCTTGAAATTGCTCAGACAAGCGATTTGCCGGCCTTTCTCCCTGACTTTCGCAAACACAGGGAACAGAATAGCAGCAAGAATAGCTATAATCGCTATGACAACCAGGAGTTCTATCAGCGTAAATCCGCGTCTTTTCATCTCATTCACCTTCTTGAGTATTTAGTGGTTAGTATGTACTGCTTGTTGTTCGTACCTTCGGCAGCGACGCTTCGCTTTGCTACCGAAGTATCGTGTTAGATACAACTTACTCACTCGATGCTTCGGTAGCAGAGACCGCCAAAGGCGGTCGGCGCTGCCGAAGCCATATACTTTGCGGGCTGCCGCGGCTCTCTCCGTCACCCTTCGATATAGCCCACCGTTCATTGGAGTCTGCTCTTCGGCAGGATCGGGACAATGCTCAGGGTTAAACGGTGTCTATTCCAATGGGTACCCAGCGTCAAACACCCGGTATCCGATCACGGCGATCTTGCCGCTTCACCATATTGCCGCAGTGCCGTTCCAATCGCTCTGAAGCTTAAGTTTCACCTTCCATTGAGCGCCGACCGACGTCACCGAAAACGCCTTGGGCGTGTTTGGAAGCCCGTTCACATCGAAGGTCTTGCACACAGTCGGTGGATTCGGATGATCGGTCTTGTTCCAGTAGAACGTGCCGGATACCGCCGTGAGAATCTTCTCCTTGCCGATCAGGTACCCCTCATGTAATTCCACTGGAGTGAATGGGTACATCAGGTTCATGATGCCCCAGCCGCCACCGGCAGGACACTGGTTGATATATGGAGTCTCCAACTGTGCATTGCGCAAGCACATTATCATGTACTTGTTCTGGATCAGAGCAACATGTGAGTTCACGTATGTGCTGTCGCCGCTCGAACCAGTGTAGATGGTGTCCGGATACCAAATCCCCACCGCCAGAGGGGAGGAGAGGTGACCGGAAGCCATTGTCTGCGATCCCCAAGGCTCCCCGCCCGTGCAGAGCAGCTTTAGATGAGTAATGTCCGGAACCGCATCCCAGTAAGTCTCAGCGAAATTCATATATGGTAGAGTCCTGCATTCCGCATCTACGCAGTGACCGTTGCATATAATAGGCACATGGCATGTGTTCAGAACGTAGTTGATCAGATATGCTCTCGCCGGAATGCCGACGAGAGTTGCGTCTGTGATGTAACCGTTGATGATCATCTGGTTCTGAGATATCGTATAACCATCCCACTGACCCATGTCCATCCTGGGGTTCCACTCGATCCCCGAATAGGAAGTGCTGGACCAGTTGTTATAGATATCGGTCTCGATATCAAACGAATCCATATAGACACCTTTGGAGCAGTTTGCAGGCACGTTCGTCAAGCAGTAGTTGAGTGTAAAATCGATCTGGTTCTTCATATACTGCGTCTGGTAGTTGAGGTCAGTCAGAGCATAACTCTGCCAGTTTGTGCCCTTCGCTTGCCAAGCGGCGGGTTTCGCGCCGGGATAGCAGCAGAAATCGAACCAATGCGTGGCGTTGGTATCGAAGGAGGGGGATTCCGGACCGACGTAAGATGTCTCTACCAACTGTTGCGTCTTTTGAGGGTTGTACCACAGGCAGGAATCCGACCACTGCGAGCACGACGTGTTGGCCTCCACGGTAGCATTCTGGGCGGTATTCAGCAGGAACAGGGAATACCCTCCCCCGGAAGGCGTGTTCGCGCCGGGAAGCGTGCTTCCATTTGTAATTCCCAGCTTGTAAACCGCTACGCTCGGAGTCTCCAGTTTGCACATGAAGATAGGGGTCTTTGTGACCGCATTTGGATCCGCATTCACGTTGCTCATTACCTGGTTGATGTTTGAGCGCATTTGAGAAGCGAAGACGCCGTTGGACCAACCGGCTCCATCCATGAACGAGTACCAGGGGGACATCACTGTTATTCCGTAACTTCTCCCCGTGAGATTATAGCTTGCATCATAAGTCATGGGACCCTGACAGGTGTAGTTGACGCCCCAGTCTTTTCTCAGAGTATTGATGAACTTCCAGTAATCATGTGTGGGACCGCCGGGATATATGGAAAACTTGAATGTATAAGAGCCGTTCTTCGGAATACCGAAGACGTAATCCGCAACCGCCGACTTGTTGTAAACACCAGTTGTCATGTCCTGCTGGGTAACCAGGTACATTTGCTGCCTGAGCACGTCGTCTTCCACCACAAATCCCATGGAGCTGTTGGCTTGCTGCATGAAGACCGTGGGATTGGGCGCACAGTCATAAACAAGATCAGTGCCGCTGACGTTGTTATAATCGAAAGGAAGACCAGCAATATAAGACTTGTTTGTTGTGACCTGGTTGGTCATAACGGGCACGTAATTAACCATTACCGCGATATCGCTGGACGATTTGTTCTGAATCGTCTCGCTGATAGAATACTTATCGCCATTCCAGTAAATGCTGCGAGTGACAGTGTATTCGGATGCAGTACCCGTGAGAACTATGGTACCTCCGGTTTTCACGGCTGTTGTTGTCCAATCGTAGTCCGCTCCGATCGACCCCCAGGTCCACTGATGCGTGCCTTCCGTGCCGCTCTTGTTATAATAATAGCAGGATCCGTAAAGATACCGATCGCTTCCGTAGTCCAGTTCCATAACTCCAGCATAGTTTCCGCTTGTCGCCACTGTTAGATTACAACCGGGGCCCGGAATCGAAACTCCCGTGAGTGTGGGATATGTATATGCCAGGGCCGGGATCGCGAAAAGGCAGGTCAGTCCGGCAATCAGAGTGACTGCGGCAACAATGTATCCGGTTGTTTTCATTACTTCTCTTCCTTAATACTCAACAGCGGCAAGCGGATGCACTTCCTGATTCTTACCATTCAACTTCAAATCTGAGGCGGAATCCGAGCGACCGGATTCCGCCTCACTCTAACTAACTGATGTCTAGCTTCCGCCCTGATACCAGTTCAATCCCATGATTGAGTAGTCCTGATCTTCAACGTAGCCGTCGCCGTTGAGGTCTGCGTTCGGGTTGTAGTTCCCATCGCCTACACCGGAATACCAGGCTACGCCGAGCAGTGAGTAATCCTGATCTTCAACGTAATTGTCGTTGTTGATGTCGCCATTAGCGCAGGAAAGCACAACATTCGGATAAGTCAGAACCGCGGCTGTGACCGTGGCGCTGTTTGAAAGCCAGTGGTTGCCCTTGGCTCTGACCAGGTACTGGCCGGGAGCCATGCCGGAGAAAGTTACGACAGACTTGAGGGCAGTTCCGTTATTCACTACGCCGCCGCTGCTGCCGTAAACGGTCTTGGTCATGATAGTCGTGGTGTCCGCGACGTCTCGCAGATCGAACTCACAGCTCACGTTTGCAAGGGCGCCGTTCGTGCTGTAGTTCAGCAGGTTCGCGGTTACAGCCACGGTCGGCACCGGATCGCCGGTCCAAGCCCATGATGTGATGGCGTTGATCCCACCGATTGAGGAATATGCCGGCGTGTAGCTGATTGTCCCCAGGTAAGACCAATCCACGCCGCTATAGACTTCTATGTTGGAAACACCGCCGGTTTGCTGACCGTCTGCGCAGTAGAAGTCCAGCGTTCCGTCCTGATTGTAATCTGCGCCGAACGCATTGGAGTAGTAGTTGTGATTATAGTTCAGATGTGCAGCGTCGAACTTGACACCGGTCGAAATGCTGGTTGTAAGATTGCACTCACAGATATCACCGAGGGAATATCCGGGGGTGCACATGTACATGTTGCCATCGGGACCGAAGTCGAATCCCTGTACCCATTCACTGGGCGTATAGCTGTTCCATACCTGCCTGTCCAAAGCTCCGGTCGCGGGATTGTAAGCAGACACGCCGGGAGCCACACCGTTGCCATAAGGCCTGACCAGCCAAACGTCACCCGCTCCAACATAGGAACCGGCCGTTGAGCACACGCGAATATCGAAGGTGTTGGCATTGCTGCCTGCCGTCTGAATATCCCACTGCTTCACGCCCTGGGAGTTGTACTTCCAAAGGTGGAAGGGATACTTTTGCGCGCCGTAGTTTGCTGCCTCAACATATACGTTGTACTGAGAATCAATGGCCAGCCTGCCGCCGAGATCGGGAAGCCAGGCATCCACTACGGCGTAATTCCACTGTCCGTTCCCTTTGTATTGCATAACGCCGATGAACGGATTATCGCTCGCGGAATCCCTGGCGGTAAAATAGAGGTCGCCATTCGGGGCAAATGCCACGCCGATCGGCATATAGAAATTGTTGATGTTATAGTAGTTTTCGATGAGGGTGCCGTCATTAGCCATGATGCGGATGTAGTATGGATACCCGTTGTACCCATAAGAACCTGTGGTTGCAATGTAGCTCCTGATGCCGGCGGCCTGAACCGTTAAAACACATGCCAGGCAAAGCAGAACAATCATCATAGCTACCGCGGAAACGCGAAAATACTTCATTTTGTTACTCCTTTCGAGTGTTCAATGGCTTGAGAAATGCCGGGAGCTTGCATGGCCATCCCGGATGCCTAAAAACAAGGCGATTTTGAGTCTTTGCGATCCATTAACAAGATTCACAGCCGAGGATCGAGCCGATTCGTCATGCTCCAAACCCCTTACGGCTTTCTATCCTACCACCTCCCCTTAGCAAATTCAATTACGATGGAACATTCTGCCTGGTTGATAGCTTGTAACCCTGGCACATGTCGCACGATTAGACGCATTTCTACATGCGAAAGATCAAACTCATGGGCAAATTCCCCTGAGTATGAAGCCAGTATAACACGCGATTTACGCGTTGTCATACAGTATCTTGGCCATTTGTGTACAAATGTTGGCGAACGGGTAGCTTGAAGCAAGAGCGAAACGTTAGAGCAGGATATTGTAAAAAGAATAGGCGGGGCAACACCCCGTTTTCAGGATGCCGCCCCGCCTTTTATTGTGGGACCGTTTAATCAGCGGTTGGATATCAAATCCGAGCGCTGAGTATCAGTTATAAGATACTACGAACCACCCATGTACCAACCAAGACCCATGATGGAGTAGTCCTGGTCTTCAACATAGCCGTCACCGTTGAGGTCAGCATTCACGTTGTAGTTAGAATCACCTACGCCGGAATACCAGGCGACGCCAAGCAGTGAGTAGTCCTGATCTTCAATGAAGTTGTCACCGTTGATGTCACCATTGTAACACGGCAGGCTCACAGTGCCGGTCTGACCTGCTGCCACGGTAACAACAGCGCTGTCGCTTATCCAGTGGTTGCCCCAGGCTCTCACAAGGTATGAGCCGGGAGTGACGCCGGTGAAGGTCACTGAATCGGTCAGATCCCACGCGGAGCCGACCTTGGTGTGCGCGCAACTGCCGGTTACGGTCTGCGTGTAGAGCGTAGTCGTATCAGCGGTATCGCGCAACTGAACCTTCACCCAGATGTTGGGAACAAGGTTCGTGCCGTTGTAACCATGCTGATCGTAGTTCTGTAGCGTTACGTTGGCGGTAACGGTTGCTCCGGTGATCGTCGGCTCGATGAACGAGGAAATTCGATCCATGTTGGTATTCCCTCCGCCCAGGGCGACGGGGAATGCTATGGTTCCGAGGCTGGTTACTGTCCAAGGGGTTGTGTCCCAGGGGCCGCTCACGGCCAGCATGGTGGCGTTGCTTAAGCTTGGTCCGATGAGCGCATAAGCGTTGCCTACCCAGAGAGCCTTGTTGCCGGTTCCGTAGTAGTCGGGACCAAGGCACATGGAAATAGGCTGAGGGAAGTTTCCACCATAGCCTCCGGAGTACCATATGCTCGGATTGGAAGTACCGGAGAGCATGAGGCTCCAGGTATCGTTAGCCATGTTCCATCTGGCGATGCCGCCATTGCCATACGGAGCGTTGGTATTCAAAGTCAAATAGGCGTTTCCATCCGGGCCGAAGTCGAAACCGCCCTGTGCGTACCAGGCCGCGTCAACAGCCCACTGATCCCCGGCTGTGTCAGAAGCCGTGTAGTCGAACGCGATCTGCCTCTCATTTGCGCCGGTTCCGGGGTTGAAAGCGACTATGCCGGGGTTGCTGGTGTTGTCACCGCCGCCCGACCAGTACGATCTGCTGACCCAGACATCGCCCGCGCCCGTCTTCGCGCCGGTGCCGAGAAGGCCCACGGGGCCCATGCGCATATCGAAGGTGTTGGGGTTATTGCCGGGCATGGCCACGGCCCACTGCTGAACGCCGGCATTGTTGAACTTGTAGAGCATTGCGGGCACGCCGCCGTTGCTGGCAACGTAAACGTTTCCTGCGCTGTCAACCACGCAGTTGCCGCCTCTTACCGGCAGTGTTGCGAATCTGGTACCCGTGTACCAATAACCGCTTCCGATACCAGCATACGTGAACTTCATGATCCAACTATCGCTGTTGTTGCTGGTGCTGACAACACAAGAGTAAATGCTTCCGTCAGGACCGAAAGACGCGGAGGTAACACCTTGTGCTCCATTGTAGTTAAGCCACTGCTGGCAACCGCAGCGAGTGGTATCGGCGCTACCATAACACTCTGTTACCCATACGTAGTCGTTGTACCATGTCCCGCCTGCAATGAAACTTCTCGCTTGAACGCTTCCTGCCATGCAAACCGCTGCGATGATCGCGGCAATGGCGACAATTCTTAGATACTTCATTTGTTACTCCTTTTCAAGATACATCGATGCATCTGTTTTCTTCACGTTGATCCCGATAAGGAACCGCGATTCCAAAGTTGCATAAACCGAATTGCATTTTGGACGCAACATACGATCTTGCCCCGCCCATCACGCCATCCTACCACCTCCTGCGTCAGATTGCTCTATGCAAACCTTCCGAAAATGGATTCAGGAACTTAGGTATTCAACAAATGAAAGACAAAACCAAGTTTTTCGGACTTTATTCCGGGCAACCGCGTACAGCCCGCAACATCAAGTCCCATGAGAACAATATAGCACGGTATTCTCGCGGTGTCATACAGTATCTTGGCAAAGTATAGTCAAATCTTGGCGTATGAGATGAATTGTACGATGGGAAGACGCATGCTCCAAGGACAGTCGATCCCAGGTAGTCCTTACCCGTAATTGCAGCCCGGATAAACGCCAAATAAGAAGGAGTGCGAAAGCTCTGCAGGCTGTCAACAGCCTGCTCTGCCTTCGCACTCCTTACATGCCGCCACCTCATTGTGGCATGATTCAGTCGGATCTCTTGATGCTTACCAGATTGCGCAGGTGTTGTTCCAATCATGCGGAAGAGCCAGCACAACCTTCCATCTTCCGTCGCCATTGTCGGTTGGAGTGAAAGTATATCCGGAGGAAACGGCATTCCCGCACGAATCGAAGACCTTGCAGGTCGCAGGTTGGCTGGTATGAACCGTCTTGCTCCAGTAGAACGTGCCGCTTACCGCCGTAAGTATCTTCTCCTTGCCGATAAGATAACCACAGTGCAGTTCCACGGGAGTGAACGGATACTGCAGGTTGATTATTCCGTACCCACCAGACCCCGTTCCGGATGAAGGTACGTAGTTCACATACGGCTGCATCAATGTGCCGTTTCTCAGGCACATGATATTGTACTTGTTCTGTATAGCCGCGACGTTCTGCTGACCGAACGCCGAATTCACCCCGGTTGTGTTGAAGGTTGGGTCACCATAGTAAACCCCATCCGATTCTGGAGTCCACAGATGCCCCTGAACCATCGTCAGCGAAGTGCCGGGTTCGCCGGTCGATAACAAGTTCTGAAGAGCCGCCAGTGTGGGCAGGGTCTCGAAGTATGTCTCAACCAGACTGGAGAAGTTGGCTTTTCCGGGCAATGTCCTGCTCACGGAATCGGTCGGGTGACCGTTAGTGAACGCGAAGCAGTTATAACCTGTGGGGCTGGTCACGTAGTTTATCAGAGCCGCTCTCGCCGGAATGCCGACCAGACATGCGTCGGTATACTCCACGGCGATCCCGTTTCCACTGGTGACCGGATTAACCGTGTATCCATCCCACTGCCCATAATCCCATCTGGCATTCCAGTTGACGCCGGGGTCGTTAGAGGTGTTCTCCTCGAAATTGGGGTCGAGCGTGTATGAATCCAGCCACATACCCTTGGTGCACTGTGTGGGCACGGAGCTGAGACTGTATGACAGGCAATGGTTGATCATCTGACTCATGTAAGTCGTCTGACCATTCCACGTATTGTTGGTATAGCTTGTTCCGTTGGTCCGCCATGATGAGGGTGTCGGCGCCGGATAGACGGACAGATCGAGCCAGTGCTGTGGATTAGTATCCGTCGATCCTGGCCATGGACCGATATACTGGGTTTCCACAACCTGCTGGGACTTGGCCGAGTTATACCACAGCGTAGAGTCGTCAACCATCTTGGCGGTCGCGTTGGTTTGTAGAGTGGTGGTCTGGCCTGCGGTCAGCGGCTCAAGCCAGTACCAGTTTGTGCTTACCGGATAGCCGCCGCCAACCAGAGCCGAACCGTTTGCGATTGTTGTCCAGTTAACCGGCAGAGAATTGGTTTCTATCTTGCACAAGAACTTCGGAGCTGCCGCCAATGACCTGGTGTAGGAGTCGTTGGCGATCGTGGTCATGGCAAGGTTTATGTACGAGTTGGCCGTGCTGTCATAGGTCGCATCCATCCAGCCGGCTCCGTCCAGGAAATGGAACCAGGGGCACAGAACACAGGCGCTGTAGTCTCTGCCGGTCATGTCAAGATGCTGATCCCAGGTGAACGGCCCGATGCAGGTATTGTTCACGCCCCAATCGCTCCTCAACCGGTTGATAAACCCCCAGTAATCACAACTTCCAGCCGCCTGCATGGTGTAGAATACGAAGTTGAAGCTGTGTGTACCGTTTGCCGGCAGGCCGAAGTGTTCATTGTAGGCCTTGCTTTGGTTGTAAGCCGTGCTGGTGTAGGCTGTGTCGATCAACTGGTAGAAATGCATCGTCTGCCGCATGAAGTCATCGTCCACAACGAGTGCAAGGTAGCTGTTGGTCTGCTGCTGGAACATAGTCGGGTTCGGCCCGCAGGCAAGAATCGTGCTGGTTCGCGTCGCATCATTGTAAGCAAACGGAACACCCGCCAGATTCGACTGGTTTGTCGTGGAGATGTTTTCCATCGTCATGAAATAGTTTACAGGCAGGGCGATGTCATAACCTACCCTGCTTGAATAGAGTTCAGTCATGCTGAACGTCTGAGTAGTGGCGTTATAGGACATATTCCTGGTAACAGTGTATCTGGCGCTGGTACCCTTGACGGTGATGACCCCGTTAGTGCTGGATACGCTGGTACTCCAGTCACCGTCGGCGCTCAGATTCTCGAAATTCCACGAATGCCAATACGGGCTATCCGTGTGAAAGAACTGAGTGGAGAAAAGATAGGAATCGCCGCCGCTATTCTTGAACTCAGCCGTGCCAACCGAGGTTGTTGTCGTGTCCTGAACCTGCAACGTCCAGGCGCCACCGGAAATCCACGGACCGGATGTCAAATGCGAATAGCCCGCCAAGCAGACTGAAGCAAGCAGCGTTGTAATTGCGACGGTCAACAGGACCGTTGTGACGAGAAGGCCGATGCCTCTCAGACCGATAGACTTCATTGTGTTACCCCTTTCGTGCGGTCAATGCCGCACACATACATGAGCCGATATGGCTCGGTGCTGGCGAAATATCCAGGGCTGCCCTTGCCCTGTGAACGAAATCCTGCTCCGGACTCCACTGGCTTCCGAAGCATAGTTTAATCCTACCACCTCCGTTCATCCACTGAGTGAAAACAACTTCTCAGCGCTGAGGTCTATTGTGCCAGGGTCTTTGGGTAACAGCTGAAGTATGCGAACCTGAGCATCAACTCTGCGTAACTAACGCAGCTCATCGCATGCAATGCGGATAGTTTAATGCCGGCTCGCGGCTTTGTCCTGCGGTTTCTTGGCGACTTACGGGCAAATGTTGGCATTCCGGTGAAGTTGGCTTGTATTTATGCTGAAGACGATTCCTCGATGAGCAAGCAGAATTGCGTTTTCATTGAAGTGAGACAATACAAGCTGCCGATTCCACGTGGAACCGGCAGCTTGAGCGTGCTTCTACATTCCGACCGCACCATTTGCGGCCTTCCCTGGGCTCTCTGATGCTTACCAGATCGCGCAGGAATCATACCAGTCGTTCGGTAATGCCAGAACCACCTTCCAGGTTCCGGTTCCGGTATCCGAAACCGTGAATGTGGTGGCTGTTGTGGGATTACCACTGGAATCGAAGACCTTGCAGGTCGCCGGTTGCGCGGAATGGACTGTCTTGCTCCAATAGAAGGTCCCGCTCTTGGCGGTGAGGATCTTCTCCTTGCCGATCAGGTACCCTTCATGGAGTTCAACCGGGGTGAACGGGTACATAACGTTCAGAATGCCGTATCCGCCCGAACCGAGACCGCTCGTTGGAACCAAGTAGGAGTAAGGCTCCATCAACTGGCCGTTTCTTAGGCACATGATAGCGTATTTGCTGATCATCTGGGCGTAATGCTGCTGACCGTAGGCCGAATCGACCCCGGTTGTGTTGTATGCGGGATCATAGACCCAAATCCCATAAGCTTCCGGAGCGGCTAAATGTCCCATCGACATCTTCTGCGACGGCCACGGCTCTCCGGTGGATAGCAGCAACTTGAGGTGCGTCAGATCCGGCACAGCTTCCGAATAGCATTCCTGGAAATTGTCGTACGCAAACTGCCTGCTTTCCGAATCGATAGGGTGGCCGTTTGTCAACGGATGTGCGCCCTTGGTGTTGATCAGATAGTTGAGCAGATAACACCTCGAGGGTATGCCGACCAGAGCAGCATCGGTATACGTTGATACGATTGACTGATTCGACTGATTGACCGAATATCCGTCGAATTGCCCCTGGTCGATACGAGGATTCCAGGAGTAAGCGGTGTCAGTTGACTCGTTGTCATAGACGTTGTCGGCTACAACCCACTCATCAAGGAAAACCGCCTTTCCGCACCCCGCAGGGGCATTCGTCATGCAGTTCGTGAGCGTGTAGTCGATCTGGCTCTTGATGTACTGGGTCTCGTAATCGAAATCGGTCAGCGCGTAGTTGCTCCAATTTGTCCCGTAAGTCTGCCACGTTGACGGCTTGGCTCCCTGATAAACACACAAGTCGAACCAATCGGCGCAGTTCTGATCGAGCGACTGCCAATCCGGGCCGATGTACAGCGTCTCAATGATCTGCTGGTTCTTTGCGGAACTGGTCCACAGCGTGGAATCCGCCCACTGAGCGGCGGTTGAGTACGCCTGGACCGTGGACGTCTGCGCGGTGGTGAGCGGCTGCAAATACCACCAGTTGGGCGAGCCTCCGCCTGGGAGCGTGCTGCCGTTTGTTATGCAAGTCTTGTCGATCGGCACGCTTGGCGTTTCGATCTTGCACATGAAAGTGGGAGTCTTTGTTATGGCATTACCGTCGCTGTTGACGTTGGCCATGACTTCCCGGATCGACTCCCATTCCGTGCCTGCATATGCCGAATCAGGCACTCCAGCGCCGTCGTCGAACCTGAACCAGGGAGTCATAACCGTGATCCCGTAGCTCCTTCCGGTTGTGGCATAGCTGGTATCGAAGCAGGTGGGACCGTAACATGTGAAGTTGGATCCCCAGTCATTTCTAACCGTATTGACGAACTTCCAATAATCCCACGTATTGTCTCCGGGATACCAGGAGAAGTTGTACGTGTACGATCCATTTCCCGGCAGCCCAAAAACCGAATTGGCAAAAGCAGCCTTATTGTATATCCCCGTGCTTACATCCTGCTGCATGAGGCTATACACCTGGTTTCGATAGACATCATCCTCAAACAAAATACCCAGGCAGCTCTTCGCCTGCTGCATATAGATACTGGGGTTTGTGGCCACATCCCTGGTCAGGTACGTGCCGCTTATATTGTTGTAGTTGAAAGGAAGACCAGAGAGGCAGGTTGTGTTTGCCGTGCTCACGTTGGTTAGGACTGCGGCATAGTTGGTGGTCAGAGCGATTGCCGCCGTGCCCTTGTTCTGCAGAGCATCGGTCATCGTGAACTTGTCGCCATTCCAGTATATACTTCTGGTAACCGTGTATTGTGCGCTGGAGCCTATGCACTTCAGCGTTGACCCCGTCTTGGAGATGGTCGTGGTCCAGTTTGTGTCGTTTGGAATCGAGGTCCATGTCCACTGATGGGCGCCATATGAGGCCCCCGCCGCATAATAATATGCCGACGAAAACAGGTATCTATCCCCGGAACTGCCATCGAACTCGACGCTGCCGAGATAGTTGTTGTTGGTACAAATCGTGGCAGTGAAACCATTTCCTCCTGTAATTGAAACGCCGGTCAGCGGCGGCGGATAGCCGGCCACGCATGCAACGGCAAACAAACAGGATAAACCGATGGTCAGGATGACCATGGCAATGAAACCTCTGTTACTCTTGATACTTGGGTACTTCATTGTATTACTCCTTCTGTGCGGATAACCGCACCATTTGCGAGAGTCTTTTCGACTCCTGGACGGGTCGTTTGTCCTGATTTCAGGCATTAAGAGAAGCATGGAAACCGGCTTAGCCGTCGGGGTGAAATCCGGGAACGGAATTCACGGCGGCATGCCTTGGTCTATCCTACCACCTCCTTCAACAGGCGGCGCTGAACATCGTCGAACAGCGCAGGGGTCGGGATGCCGGGGCGTTTCGGTAACAGATGAAGTATGAAAACCCGAGCATCAGCTCTTGTGGAAACGGCTGCGACATTGCAGCCGTTTGTGGATTAGTTTAGCATGGGAATTCGGCTCTGTCATACGATTACTTGGCGAATGTTGTACAAATGTTGGCGTTGAAGTCACGGAATTTTGAGGTTGGATTGCTCTTTAGGTCGGGAGGAAGCTTGATGGGGAGAAGCAAAACGGGATCCGGACGAATCCGGATCCCGTTTGATGGAATTTGAATTGGACGAGCAGAGCCCTATGTGCCTCCCATATACCACACCTGGCCCATGATGGAGTGGTCCTGATCTTCAACGTAACCATCGCCGTTCAGGTCGCAGTTCCGATCGTAGTTAGAATCGCCAACCCCGGAATACCAGGCTATGCCCATTAGTGAGTAGTCCTGGTCCTCAACAAAGTTGTCGCCGTTGGTATCGCCGTTCCAGCACATCAGGTTCACGGCAGCCTGACCGTTCGCAGACACGGTAACTATGGCGCTGTTGGTCAGCCAAGTGTTCCCACCGGCCCTTACAAGATAGCTGCCGGGCGGAATGTTGGTAAAATTCACCTGCTGGAATAAGCCCCATCTAGTGCCTCTGTCGTATGAGTAGGAGACATGAGAGCAGCTTCCGGTTATGGTCTGGGTATAGAGCGTGG
>Ga0326727_10004413_pt1 | contig 42353 bp, 26 predicted proteins | sample MB2enrmetagenome_FD_207643 | JGI IMG/M metagenome (GOLD analysis project Ga0326727, IMG submission 207643) | Lab enriched peat soil microbial communities from McLean, Ithaca, NY, United States - MB29MY | ecosystem: Environmental > Terrestrial > Soil > Wetlands > Peat | place: USA: New York...
GCCAACGGACGGACGAGGTGATTGCGGCGTGGTGCAGGTGGATCGAAAGGGCAGGGTAGAGAGGTTCGATGAAAAAAAGTCCCCATCCGGTTCGCAATACGCCAATGCCGGAATCTACATCCTCTCGCGAAATCTGCTCGATGATATATCCCCCGAACGTCCGATCTCCCTGGAGCAGGAGCTATTTCCCCAATGGCTCGAGCGCCGAAGGCACATCCACGCACATGTCTTCTCGGGTAAGTGCGTCGATATTGGTACTCCGGAGCGCTATCGGGAGGCACAACAAAGTTTGGCGAGTGTCGAATTGGGAAGGGCATGACCCAACGCGAGACTTGTCTTTAGGCAGGAGGAGCATATGACGGCCGACGTTCTTCGCGGTAATATCGAGCACAGCTCGAAAGTGCACAGCCAGCTCATTGAGACCTGCCTGCCCGCCATGATTGCGGCCGCCGACGCACTCGTCGCGGCCTACCGCGAAGGTCATAAAGCGCTGTTTTTTGGGAATGGGGGCAGCGCCGCTGACGCACAGCACCTCGCCGCGGAATTCGTCGGACGATACCTGCGTCAACGCAATCCCTTGCCGGCGCTGGCGCTTAATGCGAACAGCTCTTCTGTGACGGCAATCGCCAACGACTATGGATACGAACAAGTCTTCGCGCGCCAGCTCGAGGCCCTTGCCTGTCCCGGTGACGTCGCCGTCGGCATCAGTACTTCGGGAAATTCACCCAGTGTAATCCAGGGCATCCTCTGCGCGCGCCGGCAGGGGCTTTTCACAATCGGCCTCACTGGCGTCTCGGGAGGCCGTCTGCGCGGCTTGGTGGACGCGCTGATCGCTGTGCCCTCCGACGCGACGCCGCGCATCCAAGAGTGCCACATCCTGGTCGGTCATGCACTCTGCGATGCCGTCGAGCAGGCGGTTGCACCCGAGAACACTGCTGTCGTCGCCGCGCGGTAGTAGCCGAGTGGCCTCGAGTGTGTCCACCCGGGGAACCACACTATATGGCCCTGGCACATCGCCTTGCGTAGCGCCGTTCGCCATACGGGATTCCGCCTGTAGTCTTCAGATCCTACGGATGGGGCATTGGGCAGAGGAAAGACTCGCTTCTCGGGCCCTGCCAGATATGCGCAAGAACAAAGCACTCTTCCTGGACCGGGACGGGGTTATTAATGTCTATCACCCCTATGTGCGTTCTCGTGAGGAGTTCCACTTTCGGGAGGGCATTTTCGAACTCTGTCGGGCGGCGCAATCCCTCGATTATCTCTTGTTGGTTGTTACAAACCAATCCGGTATCGCGCGGGGCTACTTCACTGAGTCGGATTTCCTGGAACTGACAGAATGGATGCTCGACAGGTTTGGTGAGCAGCAGATAAATATTGCGCGCGTGTACTATTGTCCCTATCATCCGGTCTATGGCGTTGGTCGATACAAATTTGACTCTCCTTTTCGAAAGCCCAATCCCGGCATGTTCTTGCGTGCGCGGACGGATTTTGGATTGGATTTGGCGGGGAGCGTTCTAATAGGTGACAAACTTTTGGACATGGATGCCGCTAAAGCCGCCGGGGTCGGCACGAAGATCCTGCTCCGGTCAGGTCCGGAAAACATTGATGCGCAAGAAGATAATTTCTTCGTTTCGGATTCCCTCGACGACATCCGATGCAGATTCTTCTCTCCACCCCGATGAGGGACACCCCGTAGCTTTCCAATTGCTGACTGCGGCCTTACAATAGTAGCCGCCAGCGGAGTGGGGTGTCGACTTCGGTATCCAGCGCGATGGGTAACGCCATCAACTACACCCTGACGAACTGGCAAGCGCTGGTGCGCTACTGCCAAGACGGCGATCTGGAAATCGCCAACAACAGCGCCGAGCGCAGTCTCCGGCAGATTGTGGTGGGTCGCAACAACTGGCTCTTTTATGGGAGCGACCAGGGCGGACGAAGGGGCGCGGCGCTAACCACCTTGATCGCCACTTGCAAGCGCCTGCACATCGAGCCCCTCGTTTATCTTGTCAGCTTGACAAATCCCTCTTCAAGTGCTCCTGAGGAATGTTTCGAAAAGTTCATGCTCTTCTGCGGCGCCGGAGACCATGCGGCACGCCAACTGATCCGCCGCGCCCGCTAAGTTACCCGAGGCAAGTTTCCCGCCGAAGAGAAGAACCGCATCGTGATGAAAGGGATCCGGGGAGAGGTTGAGGTCTCGACGGAATGACCGAAAAAGCTGTGCACACCCCCTGCTCACGTCCAGATGCGTGGCGTGTGAAGAAGGGTTGGTGTCGTTCTCAGCTTGAGCAGAATATCCATGCGGATAGATTTACGGCCGACTCCGAACCTGTTTTTGCCCGAGGGCTGAGGGTCCTCCTATAATGCACAGCGCAGAACTAAATAACCGAGTGATTGTCGATCGCTTTCGATGCCCTGATGATTTTACAAATATCGGGGTTTGGGGGGATCTGTCTGGGTACCCTGGGTTCTTCAATTTTGGCAAAGACCTCATCTGCTACGGGAAATGTTCCGCTTTCGCCCCAAACCGGACCTTTAGCTGGGCATTACACGACGCTCTGGAGTATGCCCGTGTTGATCAAGGAGTTGTGTCCCTTCCTTTTCACTTGTTCGAGGTAGTCGAGACCCTCCGCCGGGAAGAATACACCGCCGCTCTAGGGCACAACTGGTCGCAGAACCGCTTTTTCCGGATGGGCTACTACGTAGCCCGGCCCTTGCTGCCAGTCTCGGTTCGCAAGTACCTTCAAAGGCTTTCGTTGCGCGGATGGCACAAACACCCCTTTCCTAGCTGGCCGGTGGATACGACCGTCGAGCAGATTATTGAATCCATTGTTGTAATGATCCTCCGGGAGAGTAAGGACCAGAGTATACCCTTTATTTGGTTTTGGCCGGAAGGTAAGCAGGCCTGCGCCCTGATGACTCACGACGTGGAGACGGGTGAGGGTAGGGATTTCTGTGAAAGCCTCATGGACGTTGATGACTCCTTTGGGATCAAGGCGTCATTCCAGGTTGTTCCGGAACGCCGGTATAAGGTTCCGGGGAGCTATCTCACCAGCATCTCACAACGCGGATTTGAGGTGAATGTCCAGGACCTGAATCACGATGGACGGCTATTTGACCATTACGAGGAGTTTCAACGCCGGACGAAAGCCATCAACGAGTATGCAAGCGTTTTCAAGGCACGTGGGTTTAGGTCTGCCATCTTGTATCGGAATGTCGATTGGTTGAACTCGCTATGCTTTGAATATGACATGTCAATTCCCAATGTTGCCCATCTCGATCCCCAGCGTGGTGGATGCTGTACGATTTTTCCCTATTTTGTGGGAGACATCTTGGAGATTCCTGTGACGACGACCCAGGACTATACGCTTTTCCACATTCTCCGAGACTATTCCCTTGATCTCTGGAGAGAGCAGACCAGCCGTATCCTCAAGAGGCACGGAGTCATGAACTTCATCATCCATCCGGATTATGTGACTGAGGATCAGGAAATGCGACTGTTCAAGGACCTCCTGGCGTATCTTGCCGAGTTGCGCGCCAAGGCTGGCCTATGGATTCCGCTGCCACGCGAGCTCAACGAATGGTGGAGGCAGAGGAGCCGGATGCAAATTGTCAAAAGCGCAAGCGGTTGGGAGATTGTGGGAGAAGGCAAGGAACGGGCACGACTCGCTTACGCCAGATTGGAGAACGGGAAGCTGGTTTATGACTTAGCGTCGCCTCCAGGGAAAGTGGGGCAGGGGAATGGGACTATGCCGGTTCCGTACCGCGATCGCAGCTAAAGACAGCCGGCAATTGCATTACTGTCGACAGGGTTTCCTCTTTGGAGTTTGACCATGGCACCTCCTTTGCTCCAGGCCTTCAGCCGACCGCCGCTTGTGATTATTAGGGGGCCACTGTATGCATGTGGGCCCTTACAGTTTACGTATTGGGCGATCACGTAAGGCGCTCCAACGATCTATTGGATTTTGATATTATCCTCCCAACGCGGAACCAGCAAGTAGTTCGGCCATGGTGTTTTTCCGAGAACAGAGGTCCGCATTATGCTAGAAAGAGTACTGAGTTCCGATAGTTGTGCCATCGGCTTCCGCGCCCATTCATTGAACAACGAAGTCATGACCATCCGGGAACTGATTGACCGGATGGCCCGGACGCAGCCCGATGCTTCTTTTCTCATCAGCCCTGAAACGGGACGAGTATTAACATTCCGGGGGTTACAGGAGCAAGCGAGTGTTCTCTCTACCCAACTTCGGCAAGCAGGATTAGAGCCTGGCGACAAAGTTGCTTTCTTGATGGACAATGGCCTGTTTGCCGCGCAGCTATTCTTAGGAGCGATGTACGGGGGGCTCGTGTCGGTGCCGCTGAATGTTCGCGCCGGCGTATCCCAGCTGTCCTACGTGCTGGATCATTGTGACGCCAAAGTAGTTTTCGTCGGAGACGAGTACGCCACATTAATTGAAGAGGTGATGGCCCAGGCCCGGCGGACCCTACAGGTGATTCCCGCGGACATTGATAGCATTTCCGCGGCGTGCGCAGCGCCTCCCGTGCCCATGCTGCCAACGATCCCCGCACCCGAAGATCCAGCGCTGTTGATGTACACCTCCGGTAGCACCGGTCAGCCGAAGGCGGCGGTGCATTCCCATCGAACGCTGCTCGCCCACGGAAGGAATTCGGTTACCTCACACCAACTCTCCTCCGCAGATCGCTCGCTGTTAGTGCTTCCGCTTTATCACATCAACGCGGAGTGCGTTACTTTGATTCCCACCCTGCTCAGCGGCGGATCGGTCGTCGTGCCCCATCGCTTCAGCGTCAGCCAGTTCTGGGACTGGCTGGACGAACACCGCTGCACATGGTCGGCCTTGGTGCCGACGATCATCTCTCAGCTTCTCGATTGGCAAGATCCCCGTGCGGATAACCGTGGAGCCGCCTTCCAGCGGATCCGGTTCCTGCGTTCTTCTTCGGCGCCGCTGGCGCCGTCTTTGCACCGTGAGTTCCTTGACAAATTCAATTTGTTGCTGATACAGGCCATGGGCTCGAGCGAAGCGGGCAATATTTTCTCCAATCCGCTACCCCCCCGGGAGAACAAGATCGGATCGACAGGCCTGCCTTGGGGGTTCGAGACCAAAATCGTCAATGGCGAGGGCGTTGAAGTACCGCAGGGGGAGCCCGGGGAAGTGCTCATTCGCGGTGCGGCCTTGACACAAGGTTATTACAAGGAACCTGAGGCGACCGCCGCAGTCTTCGACTCTGACCGCTGGTTACACACCGGCGATCTCGCCTACCGCGACAAAGACGGTTACTTCTTCATGGTCGGCCGATCCAAGGAACTGATCATTAAAGGGGGAGTCAACATTGCTCCCCGGCAGATCGACGACGTGTTGGAATCCCATCCGGCAGTGCTGGAGGCAGCCGCAGTAGGAGTTCCTGATCATCACCTGGGTGAGGATCTCGTCGCCTTTGTGGTGTTGCGGGCGGGCATTGCCGCTGACGAAAGGGAACTGCTTACCTTCTGTGAGCGTCGCCTGGGCCACTTTAAGACGCCAACGCGGATCCATTTTGCCCCAGACCTGCCGAAGGGCCCCTCAGGCAAAGTGCAAAGGCTTCGGTTGCTTGAAGAGGCAACAAAACCCGGCACGAGCGGATCTGCTTCGGCACAAAATGGGTTCGCGGTGGCGCGGGGCAACGGTCAGGTGACTCACGACAGATTTTCGGCGCTTCCTTCATCGATCGAGCAAACGATCGCCGACATCTGGGCGGAGCTTCTTAAGGTACCGCGGGTTGGTGTGCACGACAATTTCTTCACGTTAGGCGGGGACTCGCTGCTGGCAATTCAATGCCTGTCCCGGCTTCGCGATAAACTCCCCGCTCGACTTACGCTGTCGGAGTTCTTCGAAAAGGGCACGATCGCTCAGCAGGCCGCACTCGTCAGAGAGCGGCTTTATCCCGCTGGCCGCATCGACGGTCAATCCACTACGGAAAAATCGGCCGCTCGGGAAGACACGCAACTGCAACGACTTGCGCCACCGGCCGGCTCAGACACGATTCCACTGCGGGATCGAGCGCTCCCGTCCCGGCTTAGCCCCTTGCAGGAACGGATTTGGTTCATGGAGCAGTTGAACCCCGGATTGCCCGTGTATAACGAGTCGGAGGCCGTGCGTTTATGTGGAGAGCTTAACGTCGACGCGCTGGAACGGGCACTGAACGTCGTTATCGCGCGACATGAAACGCTGCGGACCACGATCCAGACGACAGACGGACAACCGGTGGGGATTGTGCATGAGAACTGGCCGCTGCGCCTAAAGCAGATCGACCTGAGTGGGCTGACCGCCCGGCAGCGGGAAGCGGAAGTCGAACGTTTGCTGATCGCCGAGCCGAGGGTCGCATACCGTCTTCAAGATGAACCGGCAATCCGCGCGGCTTTGATTCGCTTGTGTCCAAGCGAGCATGTATTCATCCTGATGATGCACCATCTCATTTGTGATTGGTCGTCCGAGGGCGTCTTGTGGCGGGAGTTGGCAGCACTGTACCGCAGCTTTTGTCGCGGCGAGTCGCTGGTCTTGCCCCCTTTGCCGATCCAGCACGGAGACTATGCGGTTTGGCAACGGCAACAGTTGACGGAAGCGAGTTTAGCCGAAGACCTGGCCTTCTGGGTGGAGAACCTGAGGGGAGCGCCTGCGCTCCTGGAATTACCGTCAGATCGACCCCGGCCTCTGGTGATGTCCTATCGCGGCGCCCGGCGACGCTTCCGCCTCAACCGCACTCTGACAGAAGCTCTCCGCCATTTCAGCCGGCGGGAGAAGACGAGTTTATTCACCCTCTTTACAGCGGCGCTGAAAACTCTGCTCCATCGCTACACAGGGAGTGGAGACATCCCGGTGGGAATTCCAATCGCTGAGCGGGACCGGCCGGAACTGCAATCGATGATTGGCTTTATGCTTCACACCCACGTCTTGCGAACCGAGCTTTCCGGAGACATGACGTTTTGTGAATTGGTTGCGCGCGTTCAGCAAGGAGCGCTCAAGCTTTACGAACACCGCTCCGTGCCATTTGACCAGGTTGTGCGCGCCGTTCAGCCCGAACGGAATCTGAGTTACTCGCCTCTGTTTCAAGTGATGCTCAATTGGCGCGACCGCGATCAGGATCTGTCGTTCATCGGGCTTGAAGGGCTTGGAGTCGAGTCGCTCCTGGCCGAGAGCAGAACATCCAAGTTCGACCTCACACTGATCTTGACCGATATGGGTGACGAAATCTCGGTGGAGATGGAATACAGCACCGACCTGTTCGATGAGGTAAGCATGGTGCGAATGTTCGGTCATTATCAGACACTGCTGGAAGGAGTGGCCGTCGACCCGGAGCGACGGCTAAGCGAACTTCCTCTCTTGACGGAGGCGGAGCGGCACCAGCTTTTGGTGGAGTGGAATGACACCAAGGTTGATTACCCGGCTGATGCGTGCCTTCACGAGCTGTTTGAAACGCAAGCGAAAAAGATACCCGAGGCGGTGGCAGTGGAGTTCGAGGGGAGCCAGTTGTGTTATCGCGAGTTGAACGAGAGGGCGAACCAATTGGCTCATTATCTGCGAGGGATGGGGGTAGGGCCGGACACTCTGGTCGGCGTCGCGATGGAGCGTTCCTTGGAGATGGTGATAGCGCTGTATGGAGTGTTGAAGGCCGGAGGCGCCTATGTGCCGATCGATCCGGAATACCCGCAGGAGCGCGTGGCGTTTATGCTCCAGGACGCCAACGTTGCGGTGCTGCTGACTCAGGCACGACTGGCGGGATTGCTGCCCAGTCACAAGGGCAGAGTGGTGTGTGTTGACGGAGAGTGGGAACAAATTGCCCGCCAAGACGCTACCAATCCGGGTTGGGAAATGGAGCCGAGTCATCTTGCTTACATGATTTACACCTCGGGATCCACGGGCAGGCCCAAAGGGGCAATGAACACGCATCGGGGCATCTGTAACCGATTGTTGTGGATGCAGGACCAGTACGGCCTGACGGAGGCGGACAAGGTCTTGCAGAAAACACCCTTTAGCTTCGATGTATCGGTCTGGGAATTCTTCTGGCCGTTGTTGGTGGGTGCGCGTTTGGTGGTGGCGGAACCCGGTGGGCACCGGGATCCGGCTTACTTGGTGAAGCTGATTAAGGAGCAAGGGATTACGGTGCTGCATTTTGTGCCGTCGATGCTGAGGGCGTTTCTGGAAGAACCCGGGGTAGAGAGGTGTCAGTCGTTGCGGCATGTCATTTGTAGCGGTGAGGCACTGCCTTACGAGTTGCAGGAACGGTTTTTCGAGTTGTTGGCTGCACAGTTACACAACCTGTATGGGCCGACGGAGGCCGCCGTGGATGTTACCCACTGGACCTGCCGATGTCATGATGAGCGAAAGATCGTCCCGATCGGGCGGCCGGTGGCTAACACCCAGGTTTACATGTTAGACCGCTACCTTCAACCGGTACCGATGGGCGTGCCAGGTGAGTTGCATCTTGGAGGAGTTCAAGTCGGCCGCGGATACCACAAGCGGCCGGAGTTGACGGCGGAGAAGTTTATTCCTGACCCGTTTAGCGGAGATCCGCAGGCGCGGCTGTACAAGACGGGGGATTTGTGCCGTTGGCTTCCGGATGGGGTCATTGAATACCTGGGGCGGATGGACTTTCAGGTCAAGATTCGGGGATTCCGGATTGAACTCGGTGAGGTTGAGGACACCCTCCGGCAACACCCGGCCGTGCACGAAGCCGTGGTCATGGCCCGTGAAGACACACCCGGCGACAAGCGACTCGTGGCGTACGTGGTTTTGGCGGGAGAGCCGGGATGCACGACTGCCGAATTGCGAGATTACCTCAAACAGAAACTACCCCGCCACATGGTTCCTGTGGCCTGGGTTAGCTTGTCGGCGCTGCCGTTAACCCCCAACGGCAAGGTGGATCGTAAGGCCCTGCCGCTCCCGGGCGCAGACGCGGTGGCAGAGCTGAGCACTGTTTACGTGGCGCCTGACAGCGAGACGGAGCAGAAGATAGCCGCGATCTGGCAGGATGTGCTGGGGATTGCCCAAGTCGGAAGGACCAACAATTTCTTTGATTTAGGCGGAGATTCTTTGCGATTGATGAGAGTTCACAGCCGATTGCAACAAGCCTTTGACAAAGACATCACCATGGTGGATATGTTCAGGTGCACTACGGTTCGAGCGCTCGCGCACCACCTGGCGGGTCAGTCGGATTCGAGTGTGTCGGACAGGGCTCAGGCACAAGGCGAGGTGCGGAAAGACGCGATACGGCGTCATCGCCGGTTGCGGCGGCATCTCGCCAATGAATTGCCAATGGAATCTTCTGAGCATGAACCCAGAAACTGACCAACTCGACAGGATCGCCGTTGTCGCCATGGCGGGGCGTTTTCCGGACGCCCCCGACGTCGAGCGGTTCTGGAAGAACCTGTGCGCGGGCGTAGAGTCTGTGACTGCGTTTACGGATGAGCAACTCTTGTCTGCGGGTGTGGAACCGAGCCTGGTCCAAGCGCCGAACTATGTGAAAGCAGGCGTTGTGTTGGACGGCGTGGAACTGTTCGCTGCCGAATTCTTTGGCTTCACACCTCGAGAGGCGGAGTTGACCGATCCTCAACACCGCTTGTTTCTGGAGTGCGCCTGGGAGGCCCTGGAGGACGCAGGCTACGACCCGGACAGGACCCGGCTCCGAATTGGAGTCTTCGCCGGCGCGGGTAGGAATTCCTACTTCCAGAATAACCTCATCTCGAATTCACATCTGATGACGTCGTTGAACTACCTTGAAAGGTTGATCGCGACCGATAACGATTATCTGACTACACGTGTCTCTTATAAGTTAAACCTCAAAGGGCCCGGCCTCACTATACAAACCGCGTGTTCCACCTCGTTGGTAGCGACCCACCTCGCATGCCAGAGCTTGCTCAATGGAGAATGTGACATGGCTCTGGCCGGCGGTGTCTCAATCAGGATTCCCCAAATAGCGGGCTACATGTACCAGGAAGGTTCAACTCTATCATCCGACGGCCGGTGCCGGGCTTTTGACGCATCTGCTCAGGGAATGATGCCCGGCAGCGGAGCTGGCGTTATCGTTCTCAAACGGCTGGCCGATGCGCTGGAAGATGGAGACTGTGTTCGCGCCGTTATTCGGGGGTCGGCCATCAACAACGACGGCGCGGCGAAGATTGGCTATACAGCGCCCAGCGTGGAAGGGCAGGCGAGTGTGATTGCGGAGGCCCAGGCCTTGGCTGGCGTGAGCGGCGATGAGATCACCTACGTCGAGGCTCATGGCACTGGCACGGCACTCGGGGATCCCATCGAGGTTGCTGGCCTGACGCAAGCTTTCCGCAAAACAAGCCAGAGGCAGGGTTTCTGCGCGCTCGGCTCTGTTAAGACCAATATTGGTCACCTCGGTGCCGCGGCAGGTATTTCTGGGTTGGTCAAGGTTGTGTTGGCTTTACAGAACCGAGTGCTCCCTCCGAGCCTGAATTTCAAGCGACCCAACCCCGCTATCGATTTCGCTAACAGCCCATTCTACGTGCAGCAAACGCTGTCGGAGTGGCAGCCGGCGAACGGCCGGCGTGTAGCTGGGGTGAGCTCCTTTGGCATCGGCGGGACGAATGCCCATGCCGTGCTCGAAGAGGCACCCGTCACCGACGCTTCCGGGCCATCCAGGCCCTGGCAGCTTCTGCTGCTGTCGGCTCACACAACTGCCGCTTTGGATAAGATGACGAAAAACCTTGTCGAGCGCCTGAAGAACAATCCTCCCTCACGCCTCGCCGATGTCGCCTACACTCTTCAGAGAGGCCGGAAGACTTTTCATCGTCGCCGCATGTTGGTTTGCCAGAGCCTCGAGGATGCCGTTGCCGCATTGGAATCCCTCGACCCGAGGCGAGTGTCAACACACTATCAAGAGCCGGCTCATAGAGATGTCGTGTTCATGTTTCCTGGCCAAGGCGCCCAGTACCCCAACATGAGCTTGGAACTCTATCGGACTGAATCAGGGTTTCAGGAGCAGATCGATCGTTGCTGCGAACTACTCAGGCCTCACCTTTCCTCCGATTTGCGGGATATCCTATACCCGGGGGAGGAGGAAGTTGAAAGCGCTGCGCAGACGCTGAAGCAGACACTGGTCGCTCAACCAGCTCTTTTCGTAATTGAGTACGCCCTCGCAAAACTGCTTATGTCATGGGGCGTGAAACCCGCCGCCCTGGTGGGCCATAGCATCGGCGAATATGTCGCGGCCTGTCTGGCCGGAGTATTCTCCGTCGAAGACGCCCTGGCTCTCGTCGCCGCCCGAGGTCGACTTATGCAGGGCCTCCCCGAGGGTTCCATGCTTGCCGTTTCTGTTTCGGAGGAAGGGATCGCGCCGCTTTTGAATGAAAGACTCTCTCTGGCCGCGGTGAATAGTCCTTCCCTGTGCGTCGTTTCGGGAGAAACGGAGGTGGTGAAGGACCTGGAGGAGGAGCTTGCGAAAAAGGGTGTGACCTGCCGTCTCCTGCATACTTCTCACGCGTTTCATTCCAAGATGATGGATCCCATCTTGGGCAGGTTCGCCCGGGAGGTTGAACAAGCGGACCTTCATCCCCCGAAGATTCCGATTCTTTCCACGGTCACCGGCACATGGGCACATTCAGCGGAGATTGCCACACCAGGTTATTGGTCCAGAAATCTGCGGCAGACCGTCCGCTTCTCCAATTGCGTTCAAGAGTTGATGAAAGAGGCCGATAGAATCCTCCTGGAAGTCGGGCCGGGAACCACCCTCGGGACATGCGCCAGGCAGCATCCGGGTGGATCAGGCAAGCGCCTTGTGCTCTCTACGATCCGTCACCCCCAAGAGCAGACCTCGGATGTTGCTTTCATCCTGAACACGCTTGGGCGGCTTTGGCTTGCCAACGTAGAGCTCGACTGGTCCGGATTTTATAAGAACGAACACCGCCATCGAGTTCCACTACCGACCTACCCCTTTGAGCGACAACGTTACTGGGTTGAGCCGTCGCAGGAGATGCAGACCACTGGAGTGGCCCGGAGGTTGTCAGAAAAGAAGTCAGACATCACGGAATGGTTTTATGTCCCATCATGGAAACGAGCGCAACTCCCCGAGAATAGCAACGGCAGTGGACCATCGAGCCGGAATTTGTGCTCTTTGGTGTTCCTCGACGAGGGGGGATTTGGTGCCAAGCTCGTTAAACTGCTGCAGAATAGTGGGCAGCGCGTGACCGTTGTGAAAGCAGGAACGAAGTTTCATCGAATCAATGAGGAGTCCTTTACCATAAATCCTGGAGTGAAGGAAGACTACGACGCCTTGTTGAATGAGCTTAGAGCAGGTGAACGGTCACCAGGCACGATCGCTCATCTGTGGTGTCTTACCAGCCGCGAAGAAAAGTTGTCGATTGCCAATTCCTGCGAGGTCTTCCGCAACGTGGGATTTAACAGTTTGCTGTTTTTGGCTCAAGCCATTGTCGAACGACTTCCGGAGGAGCCGATTCAAATCAAAGTCATTTCCAACAATCTCCATGAGGTAACGGGTGAGGAGTGCCTGTCTCCTGCTAAGGCAATCCTTCTTGGTCCGTGTCGGGTCATCCCTCAGGAACATCCCCACATACAGTGTACGAACGTTGATTTGGGAGACGGGCAGCCAGCAGACGAATACGCGCAGTGGCTTGTGAAAGAGCTGAGCGCCAAGACTACGGATGCTGTTGTCGCCTACCGAGGTACACATCGATGGGTACGAGCGTTCGAACGCGTGAAGGTGGGCAAAATCAACCACGTTAAGCCCACGTTAAGAGAAGGAGGCGTTTATTTAATTACGGGTGGTCTCGGCGGAATTGGTCTGGTTTTGGCGGAATATTTGGCTCAATCCGTGCATGCAAAACTCGTTCTGATTTCACGGACCGGCCTGCCAGACAGGAAAAAATGGCAAGATTGGCTAGGAACGCACGAGGAACAGGATGATGTCAGCCAAAAGATTCGAAAAGTACAGTCGATCGAGAATCAAGGAGCAAAGGTGCTAGTCCTGAGGGCCGATGTAGCCGACCCCAATCAGATGAAGGCGGCCATTGTACAAGCGCATGATCAATTTGGACAGATTCATGGAGTGATACATGCTGCCGGCATCGCTGGCGCCGGTATCCTACTGCTGAAAAAGCCTGACGTGGCGGCAGGCGTTATGGCCCCGAAAGTGGAGGGGACTCTATTGCTCGGTCAACTGTTGCGTGATAGCAGATTGGATTTTTTCGTCCTCTGCTCCAGTCTCAGTGCGTATTTGGGGGGAATCGGACAAGTAGATTATTGCTCCGCCAATGCCTTTTTAGACGCATACGCGCAGAAGTATCATTCAGAAAAAAATGTCATCTCAATAAACTGGGGTACCTGGCAGGAAGTAGGTATGGCTATAAACACTCAAGTTCCATTTGATCTCAAAGAAGAGAGAGAACGGAATCTGCGGCTCGGAATATTGCCCGAGGAGGGAAAAGAGGCATTTGGCAGAATTCTGGGCAGATCTCATCCACAAGTGATCGTCTCGCCACAAGACTTCACAGCGTTGATGCAAAGAAGCGATAAGGGCGGAGAATCGGTTGCTGAAGAACAGATGACGAAGTCTTCCCTAGGTAAACCGACGCACCCACGTCCTGACCTGTCCAGTGACTATGTTGTTCCCGGAAATTCGACTGAGCAGACCATTGCGGATATCTGGCAGGAACTTCTTGGCGTGGCCAATGTAGGCATCTACGACAATTTCTTCGAATTAGGCGGCCATTCGTTGCTGGCAACAAGCCTCGCAGCCCGCTTGAAGGGTGTATTGCCCATCGAACTCTCCATGGCCAGCCTATTCGAAAACCCCACGGTCCATTCGCTAAGCGAGATGGTCCTGCAAGGGGTGGGGAATGGACCATCGTTCGACCAGAGCAGGAGCCGGGGGCAGAAGCGGAAGGAGCGCATCCGAGAATGACACCGGGAAATGGGAGAACAGCTCATGAAGAATCCAGAAGCCATTGATCGCTGGAGCGGTTCGGAGATAGCGATCATCGGCATGGCAGGCCGCTTCCCCGGGGCTCCGGGCATTGAAGCGTTCTGGAACAATCTGCGGGATGGAGTGGAGTCCATCACCTTCTTCACCGATGAGCAATTGCTGGCCTCAGGGGTCGATCCCGAAGCGCTGCAGAGCACCCGCTATGTCAAAGCGGGTTCCGTACTGGAAGGAATCGAGTTCTTTGATGCTGCCTTCTTCGGATTCAATCCGAGAGGGGCCGCAGCGATGGATCCGCAACATCGCCTTTTCCTGGAATGCGTGTGGGAGGCGATCGAAGCGGCCGGGTATGACGCTGAGCGCTACAAAGGTGCCATCAGCGTATTTGCAGGCGCGAGCATGAGCAGTTACTTGATCAACAACCTTTATGCGAACCCGGAGGCCTTTGCGCTCGCCGGGATGCAGCAGAGCTATCTTTCCAACGCGCAGGATTCTCTAGCTACCCTGGTAGCCTATAAACTGAACCTGAAAGGAGCCTGTTACACCATTGGGACCTTCTGTTCCACTTCCCTGGTGGCCGTCCATCTCGCCTGCCAGAGCTTGCTGAATTTTGAATGCGACATGGCCGTGGCCGGAGGCGTGAGGGTTGCAGTACCGCAACATGCCGGCTACTGGTACGAAGAGGGCCTGATCGTCTCCCCCGATGGGCATTGCCGGCCCTTTGATGCCAAAGCGCAGGGAACGCTGTTCGGCAACGGTCTCGGGGCCGTGGTGCTGAAAAGGTTGAAAGACTCTTTAGCCGATGGCGATCCAATTGACGCAGTGATCCTCGGCTCGGCAACAAACAACGACGGTTCCCTGAAGGTGAGTTACACGGCGCCCAGCGTGGCCGGCCAGTCCGAGGTCATCGTAGAGGCCCTGGCTAATGCCGACGTCCCGCCGGAGACGGTCACCTACGTGGAGACCCACGGGACAGGAACAGCCCTTGGGGATCCTACGGAAGTGGCAGCACTGACCCGTGCCTTTCGCAGTGGAACGCAGAAGAAGGGCATCTGTGCCCTTGGTTCAGTGAAATCAAACATCGGACACGTGGATGCGGCGGCCGGCGTGGCCGGTCTGATCAAGACCGTTCTCGCGCTCAAGAACAAGCAAATTCCTCCAAGCCTGAATTTCCATGAACCGAATACCAATATCGATTTTGAAAGCAGCCCGTTCTACGTCAATTCGACCCTTTCTGAATGGAAGAGCGATGGGCTCCCCCGGCGCGCTGGCGTCAGCTCATTCGGCATCGGCGGGACAAACGCCCACGTAATCCTCCAGGAGGCCCCTGTAGCTGAGCCCTCGGGTCCGTCCCGGCCTCACCAACTGCTCGTTCTCTCCGCCAAGACCAGATCCGCTTTGGAAACGGCCACCGGGAATTTGATCAAGTTCTTCAAGAGCCACCCCGATCTGAACCTCCCGGATGCCGCCTACACGCTGCAGATAGGTCGAAGAGCTTTCAACCACCGTAGGGTCATCGTCTGCCAGGATGTCGAGCATGCTGTGTCCGCGCTTGAAGCGGCGGATTCGAAACGGATGGCGACCGCTTACCAGGATAAAAGGAATCCACGTGTCACGTTCATGTTTTCTGGACAGGGGGCACAGTATGTCAGCATGGGGTCGGAACTTTACAGAACCGAGCCAAGATTTCGCGAACATATTGATCGCTGCTCCGAAATACTTCAATCCCATCTCTCGCTCGATATACGGCAGATCCTCTACCCGGACAATGGCGGCGCCGAAGAGGCCGCTCGAAGGCTGAACCAAACATCCATCACCCAACCCGCATTATTCGTACTGGAATATGCGCTGGCCAGATTGTGGATGGCATGGGGAGTGCATCCGGCCGATATGGTAGGCCACAGCATCGGAGAGTACGTCGCTGCCTGCCTAGCCGGCGTATTTTCCCTGGAAGACGCCTTAACCCTAGTGGCCGCCAGGGGACGGCTCATGCAGAGTCTACCCGGTGGCAGTATGCTGGCGGTTCGGCTTCCGGAGAAGGCGGTTCGGTCGTTTATGGATAATGGACTTTCCCTGGCGGCGATCAACAGCCCTTCCTTATGTACCGTTTCCGGCGCGGGCAAAGCTGTGGAAGATTTCAAAGGGCGGCTTTCCGAAAGGGATGTGGATTGCCGCCGCTTGCATACCTCCCACGCATTTCATTCAAGTATGATGGATCCGGTTATAGGCGCATTTGCTGACGAGGTAAAACGATCGAGAAGGAACCCTCCCCGAATTCCCTTCATTTCGAATGTTACCGGAACGTGGATTACCCCGGATGAAGCGATGGCCCCCGATTATTGGGCGAAGCACCTTCGCCACACTGTCCGATTCTCCGACGGGGTTCGAGAATTGTTGAAGGAGCCAAACAGAGTTTTTCTGGAGGTGGGCCCAGGAAACACCCTGAGCACGCTGGTGAAACAACATCTGAACGAAGCGGAACATAAGGTAGTGCTTTCCTCTATCCGTCACCCCCATGAGCAAGAATTGGATGTTGCTTTTATACTGAATACTCTTGGCCAGCTCTGGTTGACCGGGGTTGAGGTGGATTGGTTTGGGTTCTATGAAAAGGAGAAACGGCATCGGGTCCTTCTGCCGACATATCCCTTTGAGCGCCGGCGTTATTGGGTCGAGCCGGCAGAACCGCCACGAGGTTACTTCGCGGCCCGGGCGGGCTTAACCCGAAAGCAAGAGAATCTACCGCGCCCCGCCGAACCGGAGATCATGCAGGAAGAACTCGCTCCCAGAGATTCTGCACTGCAAACTGAATACGTGGCTCCGCAAACCGACTTGGAGGAAATGCTCGCAACTGTCTGGCGAGAGTTTTTCGGCATCGACAAAATTGGCACCCACGACAATTACTTCGATCTGGGTGGAGACTCAATCCTGGCTGTTCAGCTCTTCGCTGAAATCGAAAAGGTATTCAAAGTCAAGTTGCCCCTCGCCACGCTTTTCGAGGCCCCCACGGTTGCGCAGCTTGCTCAGATTCTCCGCCGCGAGGCCCCAACGCCCGGGTGGTCGCCGCTGGTGCCAATTCAGCCGACAGGCTCACGCCCTCCGTTCTTTTGTATTCATGGGGCTGGCGGAGGCGTCCTCCTCTATCGAGACCTTTCGCGACACCTAGGGTCTGACCAGCCGTTTTACGGTCTGCAAGCACAGGGACAGGACGGTAGTTGCTTGCCCCTAACCAGAATCGAGGACATGGCTGCCCTTTACGTCAAGGAGATAAAGAGGGTGCGGCCGCGCGGGCCGTATTTCCTCGGCGGTTATTGCGCAGGCGGTACCATTGCCTATGAGATGGCGCAGCAACTTCAAGCGGAGGGAGAACAGGTCGGCCTGTTGGCAATGTTCGACACGCCAAACTGGTGCAAAGTCCCCCGCCCTTCGACCTGGGGTAGAGCTTACCGGGTTGTGCAGACACTGGTGTTTCATGCGGCCAATTTCCTTTCTCTTGATTCCGAAGGGAAGGGCAAGTTTTTTTGGGAAAAGGCCAATCAATTGCACAGCCGGATCCCCGTGTGGCGAGGGAGGCTGCTTGCCAAGTTCGACAAGCACCCACGGATAGCCAGGTCAGAATCCCGGGTGTTGGGACAGATCTGGCAGGCAAATGACCGGGCATGCTTGAGTTATGTCCCCAAACCCTATCCCGGCACGGTCACAGACTTTCGCCCTAAAAAGCAGTATCGAATGCTCAACCAGCCAGGCGTGAAATGGGATCAGTTGGCGGGAGGGGGGCAAGAGATTGTTGTTCTGCCTGTCTATCCCGCTGGCATGCTGGTCGAGCCCTTCGTCAAGCACTTGGCCGATGCCCTAAGAAGATCCATCGACAGTGCGTTTCACCATCGCCCAAGCTAATTAATTTTCTCGCAGCCGCGCCCTCATACTAATTCGGTTGCAATAGGTCTGGCGTTAATATGTTTTCCAGGGTTAAGAGTCTGGATGCACTAGCGATGCGGATCGCAACTGCGAAAGAGGATCGCTCTCCGTGTGCAGCGAAGGACGCAAGAAGACGGCCAGTATTCTGAAGCAGATCGAAGGCGTGACCGTCGAAAGCGCAAACCAGGAATTGCGCAAAGGAAAGGCTGATATCAAGGGGTCATGAATAGAGATTCATTCAAACGCGTTGGCTTCTCCGAACAGAAACTTGCCCTGCTCGCAAGTATTCTGGACGAAGAGGGAACTCAGACTGAGCAGAGGCATGGCCTCACACGCCGTGAGAATCCTCACGAGTACCCTTTATCTGCCGGGCAGCAGCGCATGTGGTTTCTCGACCAGTTCGAACAAGGGGTTCACTATAATGAAAACTTCAACCTGCGTCTCAAGGGCGAGGTGGACATTGCGATCTTGGAGCGCACGCTGCAGGAGATCCTGAGAAGACATGAAGCCATGCGCGCGAGCTTCGTGGTCAGGGACGGCCAGCCCGTTCAGCGAATCGTGCCCACTGAGCCGATCGGGCTGCCGGTCACAGACCTCCGGGGAATTCCAGAACTAGATCGGCAGGGTGAGGCCGCGCGACTTGCTGTCGAAGAAGCGCGCCGGCCGTTTGACTTGGCGACAGGGCCACTCTGGCGCTTCGCTTTCCTGATGCTGGCCGAAGATGATGGTATTCTGCTCATTACCGCCCATCATATCGCCACGGATGGCTGGTCGTTTCGCGTTTTTCTCGAGGAATTTCGCCTCCTCTATGAGGCCTTCCGGTCAGGGGAGCCTTCCCCGCTATCGGAGCCTGTTATCCAATACGCCGACTACGCGGCATGGCAGACCGAATGGCTCGATAGTGGAGCCACCCAACAACAGCTCAGCTACTGGACTCGCCATCTAAGCGGCGCGCCGCCTTTGCTCGAATTGCCAACCGACCGGCCGCGGCCGTCGATTCCGACTTTCCGAGGCGCTCAGCATCAGATTACCCTGTCGAAGCCGCTCACCGCCGGACTGCGAGACCTCAGCCAGCATCAAGGGGTCAGTCCGTTCATGTCTCTGCTGGCGGCATTTCAAGCATTGCTCTCCCGCTACACGGGAAGCGATGACATCGTTGTTGGCACACCCATTGCTAACCGCACCCTTCCAGAAAGCAAAGGATCGATCGGTTTCTTTGTAAATACCCTTGTTTTGCGCAGCGATTTATCCGGAGATCCGACTTTTGTTGAGCTGTTACAACAAGTTCGTCAAACGACGCTCGGCGGAATTGAGAACCAAGACTTGCCGATGGAAAAGCTCGTTGATGCGTTGAATCCTCAAAGGACCGAAGCCTACGCTCCGCTGTTCCAAGTACTTTTTGTTCTTCAGAATCTAAAGGCTAATTGCGAACTCCCCCAGCTATCCGTGTCTCCATTTCGGATTGACAGCGGCACCGCGAAATTTGACCTCACGCTCTGCCTATTCGAACGAGCAGACGGCCTCGCGGGATGGATCGAGTACGCGACCGATTTATTCGATGGAGCGCGTATCGAAAGGATGGCCGGGCATTTCCTGGCAATGCTCGAAGGCATCGTTTCCAACCCGAACGAACGCCTCTCCAGAATTCCTCTCTTGACCGAGGCGGAGCGGCACCAGCTTCTCGTTGATTGGAATGAGACCCAGCTCGATTATCCGGCTAGCGCTTGTATCCACGAACTGTTCGAAGCCCAGGCGCAACGGACACCCGAGGCGGTGGCAGCGGAATTCAACGGCGAGCAATTGACGTATTCCGAGCTGAATAGGCGAAGCGCCCAGTTTGCTCTACATCTGCGAGCGCTGGGAGTTGGCCCGGACGTCCTTGTCGCTGTTTATGTCGAACGTTCACTGGATATGGTGATCGCCTTACTGGGAATTCTCAAAGCCAGAGGTGCCTATCTGCCCCTCGACCTGACTTTTCCGCAAGAGCGGCTAGCATTTATGATGGGCGATGCACAACCCCGCGTGCTGGTTACGCTCAAGAAGTTGGTGGCGAAGCTTCCTCCTAACCAATCACAGCTAGTGTGCGTGGACGACTTCGCAGCCGTAAGGGAGGCACCGGCGGCTCCGCCTCCCAGTTCCCGCCATTTGGCCTACGTGCTTTACACTTCCGGTTCGACCGGGAAGCCCAAGGGGGTTGAGATTTGCCATCGGGCGGTGGTCAATTTTCTGAACTCCATGCGGGCAGTGCCGGGGATGGGGGCGCAAGATACGCTGCTGTCGGTCACCACTCTGTCCTTCGATATCTTCGGCCTGGAGATCTGGCTGCCGCTGACCACAGGGGCCAAAGTGGTGATCGCGCCGGAGGAAGTGGCGAGGGATGGAAGGGAACTGGCGGCCTTGATGCGGCGGAGCGGAGCGACGATGATGCAAGCCACTCCCTCCACCTGGCGGTTACTGCTGGAGGCCGGATGGGAAGGTAATCCCCATTTGAAAATCCTGTGCGGGGGTGAAGCGTGGCCGCCACAACTGGCCGAGCAATTGCTGCCGAAGTGCGCGTCGCTTTGGAACATGTACGGGCCCACGGAGACTACCATTTGGTCGGCCGTAAACCCCGTGGAGAAGGGGAAGCCGATTTTGATCGGGCATCCCATTGCCAACACCCAATTCTACGTGGTGGATAGGCACTTACAACCGGTACCGGTGGGAGTCCCGGGGGAGTTATTGATCGGGGGCGAGGGGCTGGCGCGTGGTTACTTGAATCGTCCGGAGTTGGCCGCCGAGAAATTTATTGCCAATCCCTTCAGCCGCGACGCCGCGTCGCGGCTGTACCGCACCGGCGACTTAGTGCGCTATCTCGCGGACGGCACGTTGGAATTTTTGGGTCGCATGGATCAGCAAGTCAAGATTCGCGGATTCCGGATTGAGTTAGAGGAGATCGAGAACGTGTTGCGCGCGCACTCGGGAGTCTCAGACGCCGTCGTCGTGGTCCGGGAGGATGGGGGAAATCAACGACTCGTGGCGTACTTTGTTCCCTCGGCAGAATCGGACGGCAGACTCGCCGAGTTGCGAGATTACCTCAAGGCTAAACTCCCTGACTACATGGTGCCCCCAACGTACGTAATGCTTAAAAAGCTGCCATTGACGCCGAATGGCAAGGTAGATCGAAAGGCGTTGCCGCTTCCGGATCCCACAACAATCGAAACGCGACCGGATTCTGGCGCGCCGCGCGACATGCTTGAGCAGCAACTGACGCAACTGTGGCGTAGAATCTTGGGCGTGCGTCACATTGGATTAAGTGACGACTTCTTTGACTTGGGCGGGCACTCACTCGCGGCGGCCCAGATGTTTTATGAGATCGAAAGGCTGACTGGCAAAAAGCTGCCGTTGGCGACCGTGTTCCACGCGTCGACAGTGGGGGAGTTGGCGGAAACCCTACGCAGGGATGGTTGGGCCCCGTCTTGGTCGTCGCTCGTGCCTATAAACCCCGGCGGATCCCAGCTTCCGCTCTTTTTGGTTCACGGCGCCGAGGGCAATGTCTTGTTGTACAGGCAATTGGCCCGGCACCTTGGGCCGGATCAACCCGTTTATGGCTTCCAATCGCAAGGGCTAAACGGGAAGGAGAGCCTTCAAACCAGCGTCGAGGAGATGGCCTCGTACTACGTTAAGGAACTAGTAACCCTCCAGCCGAGTGGGCCCTACCGTCTCGGAGGCTACTGTCTCGGGGGAGCAATAGCTCTCGAGATGGCCCAGCAGTTACAGGCACGGGGAGAGCGAGTCGGCTTGGTGGCCATGCTTGATACGTTTAATAATAAGATGGCTAACCGACCAAAACTGCGGGGGCTGAGACTCTTGCATTTGTTGCAGAACTTGTGGTATCACGGTGCAAATTTTTGTCTCGCCGGGAACAAACACCGCTGGAACTTTGTGCGCGAAAAGTGGGATACCGCTCTGACCCGCGATGGGATCAGGCTTCGCACTTTGTACCATGCTCTCGTGTCGAGCCCGGACAGGCAGAACAGCTATCCACATTTGCGGGTAAAGAGGGTCAATGACCAGGCTGCGATGAGGTACGTACCCCGGCCTTATTCGGGTCGTGTTGTCGTCATTCGACCGAAAGGGAACTTCTGGGGGCTCGATGATCCGAGCCTTGGGTGGGATGAAGTTGTTCGCGAGGGCTTGGCGATACGTGAGATTCCAATTTATCCTAGAGGTATATTGGTCGAGCCATTCGTCCAGACGTTGGCTCAGGAACTGAGAGCGTGTCTAATAGAAGCAAAATAGGTTAATTTCCGAGATGGGTACCAAGAGTCTCATGAATTTCCCGCAAGTGATGTTGGCGGAGGGGCCGTGGAATGATCTAAGTACCTTTGCCATCAAGAGCTTCTCAAAATGTTGTGAAACTCTTGGTGCTGAGGTTGGGATTTATCCGAAGCTACAGAGAGAGAGGGATTATGGAGCGCGAAAAGGTGCTGATTTTCGATACGTCGCTTCGCGACGGCGAGCAGGCGCCCGGATGCAGCATGAAAGTCGAAGAAAAACTGTTGCTCGCCCGGAAACTCCAGCGGTTGGGAGTGGATATCATCGAAGCTGGTTTTCCGGTCGCCTCACCCGGCGATGCTGAGGCGGTGCGGCTCGTCGCCAGCGAGATTGAAGGTCCGATCATTGCCGGGTTCGCTCGTTGCACCGAGAAGGACATCAAGGTGGCTTGGGAAGCACTGAGCCGTTCCCCGCGCCCGCGCATTCACACTTGTCTTTCAACTTCGGATATTCACCTTACGTTCGACCTGAAGATCAGCCGGGACGAAGCGCTGCGCAAAGCTGCAAACATGGTGGCTTACGCGCGCTCGCTTTGCGCCGACGTCGAGTTTTCCCCCCAGGACGCTACCCGTTCTGACCCGAGCTACTTGTGCGACGTACTGCAAGCCGTAGTGGAAGCCGGGGCAACCACGCTCAACATTTGCGACACGGTTGGCTACACCACGCCTGGCGAATATGCGGAGCTGATCCGCGTCATTCGACAGTGCCTGAAGGGCGCGGAGCACGTCACCCTCTCGGTTCATTGCCACAACGATCTGGGCTTGGCAGTCGCTAACTCCCTGGCCGGGGTTGAGGCTGGTGCGCGGCAGATCGAGTGCACCGTTAACGGCATCGGCGAGAGGGCCGGCAACGCCTCCCTGGAGGAGATCGCCATGGTGTTGCACGTTCGCCGCGATCGCTATTCGGTCGAAACCGGCATTCGCCATGAGGAGATTTACTCAACCAGTCAGTTGCTGGCGAAGATCCTGGGGTTTGAGCCTCAACCGAACAAGGCCATCGTGGGCCGGAATGCCTTTGCGCACGAAGCAGGCATGCATCAGCATGGTGTCCTCAGCAATCCGCTGTGCTACGAAATCATGACGCCGGAAACGGTGGGAGTTCCACCTGACCACATCGTGCTGGGCAAGCACTCAGGCCGGCACGCGCTTGCCCATAAACTCAAGGAAATGGGCCACGAACTTTCGGTGGACGAGCTTAACCGCGTCTACCATGAATTTGTCCGGCTCGCCGACTCCAAGAAGCACGTATACGATCAGGATCTATTGTCGATTCTCTTCGCAGAGCGCGCTGAGATACCAGTTCCCTGAAGACCTTCGGCACCGCGCCATCGAGTCTCATCGGAAATAAGGGATCGGGCGCGAACTCTGGCGCGGCGTTTCATCATCGGTTCCGCGACGGCGCACCCACACGCCCGAATAAACTGATTGCGAAGCTGGGGTTCGCGGTGATCGCATCTCTGACGGGCCGCGGGTTTGTTCGCCGAGATCGAGAGGGTATTTGGCAGGAGGCTTCCCCCTGCCGACCCTTTCCAGGGCACCTGTCATGATCACGATTGTGGATAAGGGGCAAATCCCCGTAACTCCGTGGTATATGCCCAGTCGAACGTCGCGTGACGATGGGTGACTAAATGTCAAGAACTGTTAGACGCACTACACTAGCTGTCGAGGAGCCGCCAACCTTCTTCGCGAGGAGGAGCAGGCGGCACCATGTGCCTGCCTGGTGGTGATCCAGTCCAGGGGTAGTCGATCGGTGATTTGCTATGCGACGTCGATCAGGACGGCTGTTGTTGACAGGGGCGTTCGTCGCAGCGTTTGTGCTTATTGCCATGCTTCTTGGCGATTTTCTCGCAGTTAGCAGGCCCCTCGGCCAGGACATTCTTGTAGTTGAGGCATGGATACCAAAGGAGTCGCTGGCGCAGGTTCCGAGTGTGCTGAGGTCCGGGCACTATCGTTACCTTGTCGTAGTAGGCTATCCGGCACAGGCATCCGACAAAAACTCTTTAGCCGATGTTGCAGGGACCGAGCTTGAAAAGCTCGGATGCGATCCCAGCACGATGGTAAAGATAAGAGTCCCGTTCCAATCAACTTTCCGGAGCTACGTTATCCCTATCGGTGCGCCTCCCTCCTTTGGGGTTGCCTTCAGATTTCAATTGACACGCCGAACCTACGCTAGTGCACTAGCTGTAGGCGAATGGCTCCAGAGTTCGAGAATTCCTGCGCATGGCGTGGACGTCTTGACGGCTTCTCTGCACGCAAGGAAGAGTTGGATTCTCTTCCAGCGTGCCATCGGCGACAAGTATCGGGTGGGGATCATCGCAGCACCAGTAATGGATTACAATCCCCGATACTGGCTGCTGTCCAAAAGAGGGATTTACCTGGCTCCTTTGTGTCTCATTGGCTATTTTTATGCTAAGTGCCTTGTTTTCTTTGACCGGTAATGTCCAGCGGGACGGCGGTTCTTTATAGATGAAGAGCACGCGTCCAACTGGATACGCTGGACGGAAAAAGTTTATACATTCATGATTCTCTAGATTCAAACACTGCTCTGAAGCGTAAGGGAAACTCCTGTGAAACTCGAGGCCACCGCTGCCTTTGCGAGTATCGAAAGCGCACAGGAATACTTAGGGCTGCTGGCTCAGGTGATTATTGAGTCTCAACAGGCTGTTCAGGCGGACATCCAAAGGAATATAGAATCGGAAAGTCCCCGCCGGGTGGAGGCGCTGCGCCTGGTTGGATACAACCTGGAAAAGCTTGCGTCCCACATCAAGACAAGCCGCAAGGTACTCAATGATCTGCGGATGCTACGCCGGATCCTTCAACAGCGGGGTGTGGCGGAATGAATGAGTAGCGAGGTTGAGGTGTGGCAAACGGCGACCGCCGAATTGACGTTTCCCTCGGACCGCATCGATATTTGGCGAGTGCGACTTGATCCTCATGAGCTGCCAGGGCAGGACTTACGAGATATCCTTACGCTGGATGAGGTTGCCCGTGCCTCCCGATTTCACTTCGAAAAGGATCGAGGACGGTACATAAGGGGCCGGGCTGCTCTGAGAATTCTTCTCGGTCGATACCTTGGGACGCCGCCTGCTGAGATTCGCTTTCAGTACGAGAACCATGGCAAGCCAGAGATTGCCTTCCCACATGACTCAGGCAGCTTGCGCTTTAACGTCTCGGATTCCGGCGGACTGGCATTGATTGCTGTCGGTTCCGAGAGGGCGATTGGTGTAGATATCGAGAAGGTTCGTCCCCTGCCGGACCTCCTGGACATTGCCAGGCGGTTTTTTTCCGCTCGTGAAGTCCAGGCTATACTCGCGATCAGCGAGAACAAAAGGCAGGAAGCTTTCTTCGCCTGCTGGACTCGCAAAGAGGCCTTTCTGAAAGCAACCGGCATCGGGCTCTTGTACCCGTTATCGGAGTTTTCCGTATCCGTTGACCCTGATGGGGCGGCCGAACTTTGTGAGGTAAAGGGGAACAGGGACATCACCAGTCATTGGTTTCTTACAGACGTACTTCCCGGGGAGGGCTTTCGGGGTGCGTTAGCATCCGAAGGAGAGCGCTGCCGCATCACTCAATGGATCTTTGACCCGTCGTGCGCTTGCCATCTCAATTATCCCAGAATATGAAAGACCCTCCGGAATAGATTGATTTAGAAGGGTTTCCATAGATGGAGGGTCAGGGGGGGTTGCGAGTTGGCGCATCTATGCCAGGCCAAACTGGGAGGACAAGCTGCGCGAATCCAAGCACGCCGACTGCCGCCCATCGGAATCCTATCTTGGGGGCAAGCCGGGCCAGCTTGTGTATGCAAGGGACGGATATTTCAACCCGTACGACTAAGGACAGATTTTCTTCGATAACCCCGGAATTGACTACGATTGGGCAAGCCACCCGCGCTCACAAAGGGCAGGGCAATTTTGATTGTCCTGCCGACCCATCATCCACGTTTGCGAGGCACGAGTAATACTCCGGGACTGGCGAACTTGAGGTTCCCCTGCGGCCCAGGTGCTGGCTAACCTCTGCGGTGGAGGGTGAGCCACGGGAACGGGCGGTCAACAAGGGACGTCATTGGCAGAGGACCCTTCGGCGCCGGGAGATCCAGTAATGGCGAAGGGCGAGCGATGGATTGCGTAACGGTCGAGACCACTGCTTATAGTCTGGCTTCTCACCAGTCGGCACGATTCCGTCTTGTCTACAAGGTGTCACCCTTCCGGGACGGGCTAGATTGCTGGTTCCTTATTGCCATGGAGGAACTGCAAGCTGCGCTCGCCGACACTCCCGTTGAAACTGAAGGCGTCGAGGCCATCAGCTTTCGAGGCTAGACCATCCCGTCTCCTTTGGCAACGCAGCCTCGATCCCGAGAAGTAGAGGTGAGCGGCACCCCATGGAGCTGGTGATTCGAGAGCGGCCGGTGAGGTAAGCCTGACAGCACATTTCAGCCGCGGACCGCACGTTGCCGTTTGCGAATCAGTATAGCCTCCGATCATCAAAGATGCACACAGCCGATAGAACAGAATCCGAAATTGGAAGGCACTATGTCCAAGGGCAAGGAAGGAATACCGGAGTATTGGCTTGACCTAATCGCCGACACTTTAAAGCAACTTGATGTAGGTGTCCAGGGCGCGTTCCTGCAAAAGTTTCTCCAGAGCCTAGTTGGCCGAGAAGTTTCTGAGGAAGAAAGCATAACCCATTGGGAAGGGATTTTGGCTCGTCAAAGTCAGTTGGTTGAGAAACTTGGTCGTTCGGTGACGCTTAGGACCGCAGCGGTGGATTATTTTGGGGAGTTCAGCATCTTGCAGAACCCCGTCCTCTTGGAGTACGAGGAGCTCAAGAAACTGCGTTATAACGCAGCGACGGATTCACTTACGGGTCTGAACAATCGGCGCATGTTTGAGGAGTATCTGAATCAAGAGATCGACCGTTCCACTCGCTATGGATCTTCATTCGCGCTGCTCTCGTTTGATCTTCGCAAATTCAAGACCGTCAATGACACCTATGGCCACGCCGCGGGAGACGAAATTTTGAGAAGCGTGGCCCGCGCGAGTCTGGAAGCCATTCGCGGGTCTGACATTCCGTGTCGGACCGGCGGGGACGAGTTCGCGATCCTTCTTCCCCAAGCCGAGCGACCCGGCACCGAGGTGCTGGCTGAACGAATCGCGCGGAAATTCGAAGAGTACGCTCGTTCCCTCGCCCCAGCCGCGCCGGTCGGGATTGACTATGGAATAGCCATCTTTCCTGAGGATGGACATGACGCGACCAGCTTGTTCGCTGCTGCTGACCGCAGCCTCTATGCAAGCAAACAGAAGGCGCCCGACCAGTCAGTAAGCCGTCCGGTCCCACCCCCGGTAACTGCGCCCCGGATCGAAGAACCTACTCGCCAGGTCAAGGTTGACCAGGCTCCGCGCGACGACCATCACCCTCTCTATCCGCTTGTTTCTCCAGTTACCGCAGGGGCTGGAGAGAAAGTTCAAATTTCTGAACACGGCCCCAATGGCCGGAGGTTTGAACGGATTCGGCTGGAAGGAACGCCCGCACTGGGCATTATCCAGGTAGGGGGGAAGAGCAGTACCGTCAAGGTTTTGGACGCAAGCCGCGGGGGGGTCTGTCTTTTGGTTGACCAAACAGATTTGCCTGAGACTTTCCAAGCCCTCCTCCAGGTTCCCATGCTGCCCGGAGGCGAATTAACCTTACACCGCATTTACTCGCTGCCGCTTCCTGAGGGCAAGCGGCGAGTGGGTTGCGCGTTCACTCCCGTTGCTGAGGCGCTCTCGGTATGAAGCTCGAGGCTGAGGGTGTGAGTATATTGACAGGGGTACCCTCTCGGCTGAGAGGAAGCACGGGCGCATCGGTTTGACGCCCACAGCCGTGACGGCCCGTTGTCAATTGATCGGGTTGTCGTCGATTTAGGGGTGGGAGGACTCACCTCAGGGTGTCTGTCCCTCTCCACAGTCGGCAGAAAGTCCCCTTTCGTTCGTCCCTTCTCTTGCCGGGTCTAATTCCCAGTACAGCGCCACCGTTGGGGGGGTTGAGAGTCTCCTTGTGACACCGCGGGCAAACCCGGCTTCTCCACGGAAAGGTGGGGAACGTGCAAACTCCCCTGATGGATTTCTCTACCCACCCTAAGCCGCTTCGCCCCTTCCTGTTTCCAATCTCCCGTCCACAAAAAAGCTTTGTTTCGATATCCGGCAGGTGTCGCTAGCCGATAGCGCTCAAGTGCCCCAGGTACGGTGGACCTGGGGTGACACGGGATGGTAGAGGCCAGTGCCATGGGAATGGCACTAAGGTTCCATTGAACAATTTTTTAGATTCCTGTAATATTAGTCGTGATAAAAGGGCAGCCGGGATCAAGCTGAAATATTGGTTGGCACGACGTTAGCATTTGTAGATTGCAACGAGTTGCTTGGATTTGGAGTGGTTATCAGCAGTGCAAACATCGCCCACTACTTTGATGTCGCAAGCGCGCCCTTTTCGAGGTTCCAGGGCGTGTCCGTGAGGTCTCAAAATCCAAGTGCCGATGTAGAAGTTTGAAAACGATTGAGTGGGGAAAGGGCAGTTCCAAAATCATTCGATATTCAGGGCACATAGCCTAAAAATCTGCCGCCTCAAGTGCCTTCCCGCCTGGAACGGCGCAGGAAGCTCCTGAAGTAGTTCGTGAACCGGATGGCTGGGCATTGCGGTGCAGAGTTCCCCAGTATATTAGCTGATCGCAAGGCTCTCGCCAGGTAGCGGCATAAAAGGTAGCTGGCCGATGGTTTGCCTCCGGTTCGAGGGTGGGCCAGGTTCCCGTAAGCCACAGAGCGGAGCTATATGCGGCAACTGAAGCACGGCGAAAGGTTCCTGCTGAGAGTTCGGCGCTTCCTTTCTCCCGCATCTTAGCTGGCAGTTTGTTTCTCGAAACCTCGTACGAGATGATGGTTTTGCCTCGCACATAGCGTTCTTTTGTGAGTGGTCCGAGAGACAAACGGAGGTTTTGAGTAAGGTGAGACCAACAGTTTTGGTTGCTACGACATCTCGCTGGTTCCCGACTGCTCGGCTGGCGATGGCCTTAGCCAAGGCAGGTTTCACCGTTAAAGCTATTTGCCCCTCTCGCCACCCTCTGCGCAAGACGGGCACTGCGCACGAAACGTATACTTACCACGGGCTATCTCCGATAGCTTCGTTCGCCAATGCGATTGCGGCTGCTAAGCCTGATATCGTCATTCCGGGTGACGACCTTGCAACCCAGCACTTCCACGAAGTGTATCATCGCAAGATCCGCACCGGGAAGGCGGGCGAGGCGATTTGTGCACTGATTGAGCGTTCGCTCGGTAGTCCGGAAAGTTTCGCTGTGGTTTATGCGCGAACCAGGTCCATGGAACTGGCCCAGGAGGAGGGCGTCCGGGTTCCCAAAACCGAGGTTATCACGAATACCGACGACCTCCATAAATGGGTCGCCCGGACGGGTCTTCCCACAGTCCTCAAAGCGGACGGCAGTTGCGGGGGCGTTGGGGTTAGAATCGTCCACACGATGGAAGAGGCCGAACGCGCCTTTCGGGCGCTTGCAAATCCTCCACTTTTGGCACGGGCTGCCAAGCGGGCCCTGATAAACCAAGATATGACGCTGGTTTGGCCTTCGTTACTTCGTCTTCGTCCCACCGTGAACGCACAGGCATTTGTACCGGGGCACGAAGCAACCAGCACAGTCGCCTGCTGGAAGGGAAGTGTCCTGGCTGCCCTCCATCTTGAAGTCCTCAGCAAGACGGATTCGACGGGGCACGCCACCGTTTTGCGCTTGATCGAAGACGCTGAAATGTCGGCCGCTACCGAAAAGATGGTCCGCCGGCTGAACCTTTCGGGGGTGCACGGGTTTGATTTCATGCGGGAGGCACAAACTGGAAATGCGTTCCTCATCGAGATAAATCCCCGCGCGACTCAAGTTGGACACCTCGCGCTCGGCCCGAGACGTGATCTTCCCGCGGCGCTGTATGCCGCCGTGTCCGGGGAGGCTGTCCAGGCAACTCCGACGGTGACAGAGAAAGACACGATCGCGCTTTTTCCCCAAGAGTGGATAAGGGATTCAGCGAGCCCATTTTTGCGGTCGGCCTACCATGATGTCCCGTGGGAGGCGCCCAAGCTGGTACTGGCTTGCATTCGCAGATGCCGCCAACAGAATGCTTGGTATTTCTCAAGGGCAGGGGTTGGAAGTCTGCGAGAGTTCATCGCCCTCGCCCATGACTGTCATGCCGAAGGATCGCACCACGCGGCGTTGATTGCAAAGCAAAGTAAATCCTGATATCGAAACGAACGCGCGCCTGCCTCATCTGATAATTCTGGATACGAGGTTCTGTTACGGGATCCTGGTGGGTGCGAACCTTGAACGATCTCGGGATGAAGGTGTTCGCACTCACCATACTCTATCGACCGTTGGAGTCCGGAGGCCGTTTCGAGATTGGGACTCCGGGAAAGCCTCGCGTGCCAGCCGTTTCGGCGGATCGTTTCGGGTCAAAAACTGCTGTACCATAAAAACTGGGTGATGGGCGCCCCTCGTCATGGCTAAGTCTAAACCCTCCTCAGCCACAGCCCCGCTCTTTAGCATTATTATTGCTGTCTATAACGACTGGATACCACTTGACTGCTGTCTGCGATCTCTCCCGGAAGGAACCAATGCGCCGAGCTTTGAAGTCATTATTGTGGACGACGGTAGTCGAGAGCCTGCGCCTGAATTCATTCGCCGTTGGGCCAGTTCGTATCCGCTCACAGTGGTAAGGCAGCCTCATGAGGGAATTGCCGCCGCAAGGAATCGGGGAATTCAGATCTCCAGAGGGTCGGTAATGCTTTTCGTCGATGCTGACTGCAAACTCCAAACGGATTGTCTTACGACCCTTGCTTCAACTATTAGAGACTCACCGCAGCACCATTGCTTTCAACTCCACCTCACCGGTGATTGCTCGGGACTTGTCGGCAGAGCCGAGGAACTGCGGCTTGACACACTTCAGAACCACATGCTTCAGCCCAATGGTTGCATTCGGTACTTGAACACGTCCGGATTCGCGATTCGAAGAGAGAGTGTGGAAATTGAACGTGGCTTGTTCGACCCTGCCGCGATTAGGGCTGAGGACACTCTCTTGCTGGCGAATCTGATGCGAGGTGGAGAACTTCCCCTGTTTGTTAGCGATGCAATTGTACAACACGCAATTCCGTTGTCTTTGATGGAGTGCCTCCGAAAGGATATCCGATCGGCTTATTGGGAAGGAAGGACGTTCGACCGCATTGCCTCAATGGGAGTGAGAATTCGAGCGAGTCATCGTGAGCGCCTGGGCATGATGTCGTCGATGTGGAAAGCATCCCGAAGGCCTTCGATTGGAAGGCTGGCGTGGTTCGTATTACTAGCCAGGCTAGGGCTAGGACGAATTGTCTCCGTTGCTTGCTCATGTTTCCGACTCTGGCCAAGTTCCCCGGGGCCGGCAAGGTCTTCCTGAAGTTTGCAAAGAAGGACTAGTGTCGCGTTTGTTAAGTAGCATTACTTATCCGCGGCGATCAATTTATTGTAGCGCCGGGCTTTAGCCCCGGCATGTGCCGACCTCAAGGTCGGCGCTACAGGTAAACGCAGTTTCCGAACGCAACACTAGCGCTCTGCAGTCCTTCCAGGATGCCGTCGGATTTAGGCGGTCAGTCGGAAATCGCGGCTCACATTCGATGAGACGCGTCGGGGAGTTCGGGTCTAGATGGTCTGAAGCTTGGAAGACGAAATCGCAGTGCAGGTTCATTCTTTGAACGCACAGCCGGGGCAGAAAGAAGAGCGCAGAGATGGAAGCCAAACAGAAACGTCTGTAGCTATGACAAGCTAAAAGCTTGAGTGCACGTGACAAGACAATAGAGGCGAATAGTCGGCGGATTGGATACAGTTCGCATGGTGTCCAAAGCAGACCATTGCCAATGGTGATGCGTTATGAAGAGCCCTGAAGCCGTAGTCACAACAGTCCGAATGACGGATGCCGCGGATGACACGTCCCAACGGCTAACCGAGATTTGGCAACGTCTCCTCGGCGTAGATTCCATCGGACCGGCTCAGAATTACTTTGACCTGGGTGGGGATTCGTCCCTGGCCGTTCATCTGTTTGCCGAGATTGAAAAGGTCTTCAAGGTTAAGTTGCCCTTAGCAACGCTTTTCGAGGCTCAAACGGTTGGACAGCTTTCCGAGGTTATTCGCCGCCAGGCCCCGGCCTCTGTCTCCGGGTGGTCGCCGCTGGTGACCATTCAGCCGGCGGGCTCACGCCCTCCATTCTTTTGTATCCATGGAGCCGGTGGAGTGGTTCTCATCTACCGCGATCTTGCACTGAATTTGGGTCCCGACCAGCCGTTCTACGGTTTGCAAGCCCAGGGCTTGGACGGTAGCTGCCCGCCGCTGACACGAATCGAAGACATGGCAGCGCAGTACGTAAAAGAGATCCATCGGGTGCAGCCGCACGGGCCCTACTTCCTGGGAGGTTACTGTGCGGGCGGAACGATTGCCTACGAAGTGGCGCAACAGCTTCAGGCGGAGGGAGAACAGGTAGGGCTGCTGGCGTTATTTGACACTTCAAACTGGAGCAAGATTACTCTTCCGTCAGTCTGGGCGAAAGCTTATCATAGCGTGCAGCGCTTGGTGTTTCACGCCGCCAACATCCTTTCCCTTGATTTCCAAGGCATGCGCAGGTTTTTTTTGGAAAAGGCGCAGCAGTTTCGTAACAGGATTCCCGTGTGGAGAGGCATGCTGCTTGCCAGGTTCTCCAAGGATCCCGGCAAAGCAGGCTCCAAGTCCCGAGTATTGGGGCAGATCTGGCAGGCAAACGACCGGGCATGTCTAAATTATGTCCCCAAGCCATATCCCAGCAGGGTCACCGACTTTCGTCCGAAAAAGCAGTATCGAATGTTCGACCTACCCGGAGTGAAATGGGATCAGTTGGCCCAAGGTGGACAAGATGTTATCGTCCTGCCTGTTTATCCCGCTGGGATGCTGATTGAGCCCTTCGTCAAGCACTTGGCCACAGCACTAAGGAAATCCATGGACGATGCGATTCGCCGCTGCGAAGCCAGCCCAACTGCCACCCATGCCGCGATCGAGCAGCGCTGATGGTTACAACGAACATGCCGTCGTCAGATCGCTTTCAAATGACAATTACTTAAGACGCTACGTTTAGCTCGGAGAATTGGGTCCTGCAAGGTCACAGAGTTTCGCCCCAAGAAGCACTGTCGGGTGTTCGACCAGCCAGAGGTAAAAGGGGACGAGCTCGCGCGAGGTGGACAAGACATTATTGTATTGCCTGTTTATCCCTCGGCCATGCTGGTCGAACCCTTCGTCAAGCACATAGCCGATGCCCTAAGAAGAGCCATCGACAGTGCGATTCATCGCGGCCAACCCAATTAATTCTCTTGCCGTAGGGCCCTCCTACTGAAGTTGGTTGGAATCGGCCTGGCATCAATCCGATTCCTCTGGTTGAGAGTCGGAAGGCATTGGCCATACAGATCGCAGTTTTGAAAAAAAGCCGATCGCTCCCCGTTTGCAGCGAGGGAAGCAAGAAAACGGCCAAGTCGACGGAAAAGGAGTCCCGGAAGGTGTGCGGAATCGTTGGCATCTTTTCTCGAAGTGCCCCTATTGACACGCAGAGTGTGGAAAGGGCGACAAGGTCGCTTTATCACCGCGGTCCTGACGGCCAGCGCCACTGGATCTCAGCGGACCGCCGCGTCGCTCTCGGGCATGCTCGGCTCAGCATCATCGACCTAACGACAGGTGACCAGCCCATCGCGAATGAGGACGAAAGGTTGCGGATTGTCGTAAACGGCGAGTTCTATGACTACGAATCGGTCCAGAAGGAACTCGAGCTGGCAGGGCACCAGCTTCGAACCCGGTCGGACAGCGAGATTGCCCTTCATCTTTATGAGGAGTTTGGGGCTCACTGCCTGCACAGATTGCGGGGCGAGTTCGCAATAGTGCTGTGGGACAGCGTAAACAGGACACTTTTCGCGGCCCGCGACCGATTTGGTATTAAGCCGCTCTTCTACGCGTTTCACGAAGGAACGCTCTATCTCGCCTCGGAAGTGAAGGCTCTGTTCGCCGCAGGCGTCCCGCCGCGTTGGGAACGTGAGTCAATCTACAACTCCGGAGGACTCAGTGGGCAGCAGACCCGCACGCTGTTCGATGGCATATTTCAAATTCCTCCTGGGCATTACCTGGTTGCGACCGAAGGGAACATTCAGCTCAACCAGTATTGGGATTTTGACTATCCCCAAACGGCCAATGCCGCACCCCAGCGGTCGGATGCTGAATACGCCGAAGAGTTTCGTCACGCAATAGACGAAGCTGTTCGTATTCGGCTCCGCGCCGACGTCCCGGTCGGTTGCTACCTAAGCGGTGGGATCGATTCCTGCGCGGTCCTGGGCCTCGCTGCGCGGCATCACCACAAGCCCGTCCGCGCCTTCACGGTGACGTTTGACCGGCCCGAATATAATGAGGGCGAAATTGCCAGAGAAATGGCGGCGAAAGCTGGCGCCGAATTTCATGCAATTCCCATCCGTCAAGACGATCTCGCCGACCGTTTCGCCGACGCTGTGGTGCAGTCGGAGATGCTTTGCACGAATTCGCACGGCGTAGCCAAGTTCCTCCTCAGCCGTGCTGTGCATGAGGCCGGTTACAAGGTGGTCCTCACGGGTGAAGGGGCTGACGAGATTTTGGCCGGTTACATGCACTTCCGTCGGGATCTTATTCCGCACAATGGTGATGGACACAAACCGGATGGGGTATTCGCTCTACCCCGTAGGCTCCAATCATTTGATCCCGCATCGAACGGCTTGACCGTGTCCAACGGAAGGCCGCGATCTCTTGACGGAGTGCGGCGGCTTCTTGGTTTTGTTCCCGGCTGGATGGAAACTTCCTCCGCCTTATCGGCGAAGGTGCATGCGGTGCTGGCCAAGGATTACCTCGAGGCGTTTAAGGGAGTCGAAGGGTTCGGCAGTTTCTTGAACGAAATTGATGTCCCCGGCCAGCTCGCAGGCAGAGACCCCCTGCATCAATCGCTCTACCTCTGGTCCAAAACCCGGTTGCCAAACTATCTTCTTACACTCTTGGGTGACCGTATGGAAATGGCTCATTCCGTCGAGGGTCGACTGCCATTCCTCGACCATCATCTTGTGGAAGTGATGCGTTCTCAGCCGGTAACACAGAAAATCCGTGGGACGACGCAAAAGTATGTGCTCCGAGAAGCTTTACGGGGCCTACTCACTGAGACTGTTTATCGCAGGCACAAACACCCATTCTTGAGCCCGCCGGCGATGCTCGATTCCAAAGGGCGATTCAGTGTTCTCTTTCAGGATGTGCTTCGAGGTCCTATATTAGGTTCGATACCATTCTTTGATCAAGGGAAGGTGGTTAGTATCCTGGACAGGTTGCCCACGATGGAGGAATCTTCCCGCGTCGCAAACGACCAGGTACTCATGATTGTATTGAGCGCATGTGTCCTCCATGATCGTTTCCGACTATCGGCTTAAGGTTGCGATGTAAGCCCTCAGTTGGCGCCAGGCACAAGTTCCCAGCGCGACAAAGAACATGAAGCAGAAAATACCCCAACTCGACGCCGTTCGCGGGATAGCCATCCTCGTTGTGATGATCCATAATTCCCCCTTCAAACTCCCTTCGTATCCATTGCAGTTCTTGGTTGGCTATGGGTGGATGGGAGTTGATCTTTTCTTCGTTCTGTCCGGATTTTTGATCACGGGGATTCTTGTTGACACGAAGCACTCGCAGGGCTACTTCAAAAACTTCTATGCCAGGCGCTGTTTGAGGATTTGGCCATTATATTACTCCGTCCTCTTTTTCATGTTTGTGGTTATCCCGTTCCTGCGTCCCTCGATAGGTTCCATTGTCATTGCGCACTCCTCGCCTTGGTGGGCCTTTCCGGTCTTTCTTCAGAACTTCCTGATTCACCCCTCGATCAATGCATCAGGGCCACTTGGCGTTACTTGGTCGGTCGCCATCGAGGAGCAGTTTTATGTGGTGTGGGCCGTGGTCGTGCGATGCTGCTCTTACTCGCAACTTCGGCGCATTGCCGTCGCCGTGATCTGCCTTTCTCCTGTCCTGCGCGTTTACCTTTCACTCCACCACGTGGATCTCTACTCAAACGTATTCTGCCGGCTTGATGGCCTTATGGCAGGAGGGCTCCTCGCCCTTATCGTTCGTTCAAACACGTTTCTACCGTCCAGGTTTCTGAAGGTAGCCTGGCTCTCTCTTTTCATCGCTGTGCCGCTTGCATTTGTGACTGATGCGTTTCATGCAAGATGGATCACCTTCTCCTTGAGCGCTGTGGCTTCGGTCGCGTTCGTATATCTCTCGCTGTTTGCGACGCAAAAATGGTTCCGGGTGACGATGACGAACCGGGCGTTGGTTTACACCGGAACCATCAGCTATGGGCTTTACTTGCTTCATAAAACCCCGTTCGATATGGAGCAATTATTCCACTTGGACCGGCATCCCGCTCTGGCGCTGCTGATGGGACTCGCTGCCAGTTACGTTATGGCAGTTCTTTCTTGGAATCTACTCGAGAAGCCATTCCTGAGGCTAAAGCGATTCTTCGAATCGAGGCCGGCACGGCTGGGGGGGGGCGATTACCCAGTTCGCACCTGTGGCTCCGTGAAAAGCAGAAATCACCTAGCCGGAGACTTCTGGACGATTCGGGATTGAAGATGGCATTCGTGAGAGCAGAGACTTGAACGGTCTGAAATGAGCAACCGTCGAGAATGCGAAGTGGGCAGACCGGGAGACGATCAGCAGTGCGCGATGATGAACAAACGGTCAGCCCCGGCCGAAGGCAAGTCCCCCAGGGTTGCACACCAGTCCGGCCATGTCGTTCGTATCTATGGATTTAAAGAAAGTCTAGGGGGAGTTACAATTGCCTTTCGGTCACTGGCGCATGGAGCATATGAATCCTGAATTCATCTTGTGAGTTATGCCCTCATCGTGCGTGGGTGGGTTTGGCTCGCTGCTGCTAAGAAAATACACTAGGCAGGGAGGTCCTTGTAAGCATTGTGATAAATATTGCGATCATTGGCGCGGGTCCGTACGGACTCTCAGTGGCAGCACACTTCAGACGTCAGGGTATCCCCTTCCGCATTTTCGGACGCCCCATGGATAGTTGGCTGACCCACATGCCTAAAGGAATGATGCTCAAGTCTGACGGTTTCGCCTCTAACATTTACGATCCTGAGAACGAATTTCCCTTAGGAAGATTCTGTGCCGAGCGGGGAATCCCATACGCCGACGAGGGGCTTCCCGTGCGGCTTGAAACCTTCGCTGCTTACGGGCTCGCTTTTAAGGAAAGGATGGTGCCGGAGCTTGAGGACCGGCTTGTCGCCAATCTCGACCGGGTGCCCGGGGGATTTCGCTTAGGTCTCGAGGATGGGGAAACGGTAATTGCTCAGCAGGTAGTGCTGGCCGTGGGGATAACCCACTTTGAATATGTACCCGCCAACTTGGCACACCTTCCGCCGGAATGTTTTTCGCATAGCTACCGCCATCATGATCTTGAACCCTTCAGAGGTCGCAAGGTGGTCGTGATCGGCGGCGGCTCCTCGGCACTAGACTTGGCCGGTTTGCTCCGTGACGGCGATGCCGATGTGCACGTGGTGGCTCGCGCCAAGGCATTGAAATTCCACAACATGCCGTCGGGCATGCCCCGTTCTTGGTGGCAGCGCATCCGCCATCCGAAATCCGGGCTTGGCCCCGGCCTTCGATCACGATTCTTTGCCAATGCCCCAGGCATATTTTACCATTTGCCGGAGCGTCTCCGTCTGGAGGCCGTCCAAAGAACCCTTGGACCCTCCGGAGGGTGGTTCAGCAAAGAGAAGGTTGTAGGACGCGTGCCTCTCCTGCTGGGGTATACCATAAAGCGCGGCGATGTCCAGGACGGGAATGTGCGTCTTCAGCTTCGTGCGGAGGATGGAGCCGAGCGCGAGATTGTGGCCGAACATGTCATAGCGGCGACGGGCTACAAAGTTGATATGGGACGATTGATGTTCCTCAGCCCCGAAATTCGTTCGAAGGTCAAAGCCGTCTATGGTTCGCCCCTGCTCTCGTCGACCTTCGAATCGTCCATACCAGGCCTTTATTTCGTGGGGATTGCCGCCGCGAACAGTTTTGGGCCGGTCATGCGGTTCGCCTTCGGCGCAGGCTATGCCGCTCAAACTCTCACCCGGGCCATGATGAAATCACTCTCGAAGGGCCCGGCATTGGTTCAGGCTCCCGGCGTGGCGGGCGCCACAAAGTAAAGCGGCGCAAGTTATTTCGAAAAAGAGGCCGATCGGCTCCGGCGGCGGAGTTGAGCAGCTCCGGAGTGTCGAAAGCCGCTTGCTTCTCTACGTGAAGCGAGAAGCGTTTAACCCAGGGCTTATTCCGGTTATAAACCTAGACTCGGTGAGGCTCCCGTGGAATAGTTCGCGGATCGAGCAGAGGCGTGACGCCCCGCGCGGTGTTCCCTCCGGGTGCAGGTTGTCGCGATGAAGTTGGTGTAGGCATGAAGAGAGAAACCATTGCCATTCACGGCGGTTATGATGGCGACCCCACGACCAAGGCCGTGGCCGTGCCGATCTACCAGACGATCGCCTTTGAATTCGACAGCGCCGAACATGGAGCGGCTTTATTCAATCTCGAAGTCGAGGGAAACATCTATACTCGGATTGGGAATCCCACCAATACGGTGCTGGAGAAGCGCATTGCCGCACTCGAGGGTGGCGTGGGTGCGCTCAGCGTGAGCTCAGGGATGGCCTCGATCCACTATTCGATCATCAATATTGCCGAGATGGGAAACAACATTGTTTCTCTCCCCCAGCTTTACGGCGCCACCTATACTCTCCTGGCACACGTCCTGCCTAAGCAGGGAATCATGGGACGGTTTGCCGCGAGCGACAGTCCCGAGGATGTCGAAAAGTTGATTGACGAGAATACCCGAGCGGTCTTTTGCGAAAGTGTTGGAAATCCGGCCGGTAATGTTGCCGACATCGAGGGGTTAGCGCGCGTCGCACATAAGCATGGCGTGCCCTTGATCGTCGACAACACCGTGGCGACTCCAATCTTATTGAGGCCGATCGAATACGGCGCCGACATCGTGTTGCATTCCATGACCAAATTCATGGGAGGGCACGGCACGACGTTGGGCGGAATGATTGTGGACAGCGGAAATTTTCCTTGGCGCGACTATCCCGAGCGTTTTTACATGCTGAACCGGCCGGAACCCTCTTATCACGGCGTTGTTTATACCGAGCATTTTGGCGCCTCGGCTTATGTGGCGCGCTGCCGGACGGTCTGCCAACGAAATACCGGCGCCACGCTGGCGCCTTTGAATGGCTTTTTGTTGCTTCAGGGAGTCGAGACGCTGGCCCTTCGCGTCGAACGCCATGTGGAAAACGCCCGAAAGGTGGCGGAATTTCTCCGCGACCATCGCCGAGTGGAATGGGTCAATTACGCAGGGTTTCCGGACAGTCCTCTATATTCTCTCGCACAAAAGTATATGGGCTCGCGGCGCTGTTCCCTGCTGACATTTGGTGTGAAAGGGGGCTTTGAAGCGGGCAGGAAGTGTTTCAATGCACTGCGCTTATTCAAGCGGATGGTCAACATGGGCGATGCGAAGTCGTTGGCGTGTCATCCTGCCTCCACGACCCACCGGCAACTGTCACCCGACGAACAACAAAGGGTGGGTGTTACACCCGAGATGATTCGGCTTAGCGTGGGCATCGAGCACATCGATGACATTCTGGCCGATCTCGATCAGGCGCTCGACAAGGCAACCACATGAGGGCTCCGAGATTCTAGAGGTCGTCGGCTTGGGAGGTTTGTCATGCCACTGGTCATAGACGGAGGCCGGATCCCCACTCGTTGGGCCGAGAAAAACCGCTTGCTTCCGGCAGTGTCGACCGCGAGGAACATTAAGGGGGCGGAGCGTGTCAGGATTGCGCTTATCAACAATATGCCCGACCCGGCGCTGGAAGACACCGAGTTACAATTCTTCGAGCTTCTTGAAACCGCGGCCGACCACGTTCCGGTGTCCGTAAAGCTTTTCTCATTGCCAGGGGTTCGTCGCGGCGACCGGGGAAAACAGCATCTGAGCGAGTTCTACGACGGCATCGAAGATCTCTGGAACAGCCGGTTTGACGGTGTCATTATGACCGGCACCGAGCCGCATCAACCCGACTTGCGGCAGGAGCCCTATTGGCCCGCCTTGGTTGAGGTTTTCGATTGGGCGGAGCGCCACACGTCGTCAACGATCTTGTCGTGTTTGGCAGCGCATGCCGGGGTTCTTCACAGCGACGGTATTGCCCGCCACCCCATGTGGTACAAGATGTGCGGCGTCTTTGAATCCCAGCGCATCGGTGATCATGCGCTGACAAATCTGATTGCCGGCCCGATCCGGTTTCCGCATTCCCGTTGGAACGAAGTGCGAGAGGATGATTTGACCGCGTGTGGTTATACGGTCCTTACCAAATCATCCGAAGCGGGTGTCGATTGTTTTGTGAAGAGGAAAAAGAAGAGCCTGTTTGTACATTTTCAGGGCCATCCGGAGTATGAAGCGCGAACTCTTTTCAAGGAATACCGGCGGGACTTACGAAGATTTCTCACCGGAGAGAGAAAAACGTATCCCTATGTGCCGCACGGATACTTTGATGCCGCAGCGACTAAAACATTGACCGAGTTCCGAGAGAAGGCTCTATCCCAACCGCGCGAAGAACTCATGGCAGAATTTCCCGAAGCTGCCGTGACCGGCAATTTACAGAGAACCTGGTCCGCCGCGGCCACCTGTGTGTATCGCAAGTGGTTGCATTATCTCGTGTCGCGGAAGGCTGACGCCTCGGCATTTGCGGCCATTTCTCGTGTTGTATTCGACCCCATGCAGCGGAAGCGGTTTGCAACGTCAGAGCGATAGGGGCGCTTTGCGCACCGGCCTGCACCGACATGGCATATCAAGCTCCCATATCTGAAGATCAGATACCTGACCTCCTCGCGGCTCTCCCAGAAAAAACCTGCGACGTGGTGACGCCCTGGGTGAAGCTTTCGCCGGATCACCCCGCCCTTGTCGAAGCCGGCGGCGCTTGGAGCTATCGGCAGTTGAGTTCAGTGATTGCCAAGACCCAGGCTTGGCTCCTCGATTCCGGTGTGCGTCCGGGAGATCGGGTCATGATCGTGTGCGAGAACTCCCGGGCGCTCATCGGAGTTCTGTTGGCCTTGGCTGGCATCGACGCGTGGCCAGTCCTCGTGAACGCTCGTCTCTCCGCACGCGAGGTCGATGAAATCCGGGATCATTGCGGCGCCCGCCGGGTGATTTACACCACCAGCGTGTCTCCACATGCGACGGGACACGCCAAGCGACATGGCGCGGTCATCGAGGAGGCGTCCGATTTGGGGACAATCGGTTTCGGTCCCTTAAACGAAAATGTCGAGCCGGAACCTATCGATCCGGTTCGTGCGAACCGCGTTGCCGCGTTGATCTATACTTCTGGAACCACCGGCCAACCCAAGGGGGTCATGCTGACCCACAGGAACCTGCTGTTTATGGCGGCCGTGTCAGCGCGGATACGCACGCTGACTCCTGATGACCGTCTTTATGGCATCTTGCCGATGTCTCATGCGGTCGGCCTTTCCGTGGTCCTTTTGGGGTCGTTACTGAGCGGCGCGACACTTTATTTATCGCCGCGTTTCGATCCCGTGGCGGCGATCAAGGCGCTCGAGGCGGACAAGCTGACCGTGGTGTTGGGCGCGCCGGCCATGTTCGCCCTGTGGGTCGAATATACAAACTTAAAAGGACTGAAGTCTCTGCGTTTTCCCAAGCTTCGGATTATTTCGTCCTCCGGCGCGGTGCTTCAGCCTGCGCTCAAATCGAAGGTGGAGAGTCTCTTCGGCATGGTGTTGCACAACGGCTACGGGGTGACGGAATGCTCGCCCACCATTGCGCAGACCAGGGTCGAAGAGCCTCGAAGCGATACCTCTGTGGGCCGGGCCTTCCCGGGAGTCAAAGTTAAGTTGGTGGGTTCAGATCGCCAACCGGTGGCCAAAGGAGAAGTGGGTGAATTGTGGGTGAGCGGGCCCACCGTCATGAAGGGGTACTATCGCGCCGCGCAGGAAACGGCCGCCGCCATCGATCCGGAGGGATGGTTCAACACGCGCGACCTCGCTCAAAT
>Ga0326727_10004414_pt1 | contig 42348 bp, 36 predicted proteins | sample MB2enrmetagenome_FD_207643 | JGI IMG/M metagenome (GOLD analysis project Ga0326727, IMG submission 207643) | Lab enriched peat soil microbial communities from McLean, Ithaca, NY, United States - MB29MY | ecosystem: Environmental > Terrestrial > Soil > Wetlands > Peat | place: USA: New York...
AGAGCCTTACCTGTGCGATTCAGCAGGCCCGCATCCCTCAACGCAGCAAAGACTGAGTCCAGGCACTCCTTCGTCGGAGAGGCAAAACTCAGCATCGGACCGCCTTCCCCCAAAGACAGAGGATTCCTCGATGAACTTTGGGCGCATGGAAGTGTAAGGGCATAGTAAACGACTCCTTCGCGGCTCCGCAAGTGCTTGCAGCAGAGTCGTTTGTCGCGGATGGCGCACGGCGGGAGGCGCTCCTTGACCTTCCCGTTGCTCCCGGTGCCGGTCCGGGTGTCGATCACTTCGCCCCCCTACTCCCTGCATGTGTGGGGGCTTTGATCGGAGCCTTCGCGTGGGAGGCGTGAATGACATTCCACTCGTGGTTGAATCCTGGTCTGCTTGTCGTCCTGATTGATCGTATCCGCATTTCCGTTCCCTGAGGTGCCCAATGTCTGCTGCGCTGAATCGGAACGCCGCCGGTACGTGGAGCGATGAGGCCAAAGCGATCGCCACTCAAGCCCGCGCACTGTCCGGTGAAAAGCTCGATCAACTCGTTCGTCGCCTGCAAAGGCACAGCGGACGTTCGAGAGAGGCCTGCTGGCGGTTTGTGATGCAGACCGGCTTGAAGATTCGCGACGAACACCGGCGTTGGACCGATGATGAGATCGATACGCTGCGCGAGCACCTCGCCACGCACACAGTCGCGGAAACTGCAAAGATGCTGGGACGGAGCGTAAAGGCTGTTCGCTGCGCGCTCGAACGGAATGATCTGAAGATCCGTGAGATCCGCTGCGACATGATGTCCATCGACTCACTGGCGCGGATTCTGCATGTGCGAAAAACGGAGATCCAGTCCTGGATCGATAAAGGGTGGTTGGAGGCGACGGTTCAGACACATGGCAAGCGAACAGGCTATGTCATCACGCCTGAAGCCTTCCGGGCGCTCTACACGCGCCACCTCAGCGAACTCATTGCGCAGAAGAGGATTCCCAGCGTGGCGTTGTTTGAGGCGTTCTACAACTACTGCTTCGTCCCAAAGCACACTATTGGCGCGCAACTGTTGACTGTTCGCAGGGACAAGCGTGAGCGAGCTGCATTCGCGGCAACGCAGAATGGGGCAGAATCCGAGGAGGAAGACGATGAAGCGCAGGAAAGATTTCGCATCAGCTTCGGCGGGAATATGGACTCCGCAGAGGATGCAAACGCCTATTCGAAGTGACCGCTGCGAGCGCTGCGGTGCTTGGCTGAGTTGGCACCGGATATCGATCAGAGAAACAGCCGCGAATGTTGTCTGCGGCAGTCTCCTACTGGTCGTGCTCACGCTTGCCGGGTACGCTGCCTTTCAATGGATGGAACGCGAATGCACTTTTTTCCAAACGGTCTGGCATGAGCCACTCGATGACTGGAGTCGTTGAGTGAACATAGCGAATCGCTGCCGTATCTAAGCACACCATAGGCACTCAACTACTGACGGTTCGTCGCGATAAGTGCGAGCGGGAATACGCGCCACAAAAAAGGTATCGGTTGTGGCGACATTCACCGGCGGGCAAGTCTTGAGATTTCGGTCGCAATGCCGACTTGAAGCGCCCACCCGGAAGTCAGCTCACCGACGCGTCACCGCGTGGGCGCTCCAGATACAGCCCAAAGACTTCTCAGGACTAAAGGGTCGTACACTGAGGCTGCTGTCGGCCTGCACAATTTTTGCGCTAGCGATTGAGAGCGGCGATGGTAACCGGTATCATCGTCCACATGGCTAGATGCACAGCGCCAGTGTATGGTCATCGCACAGCGAGCGGCCGAGCGGCCTGCCCTGCATGCGGTGGAGGCTACGGCGGCTACGGGTCGTACTCGTCCCCGTCCTACTCCCCATCGTACTCGTCCCCGTCCTACTCCCCGTCGGGGAGCAGCGGGGGCGACCGGAGCAGCGGCGGTGGGTCTGGCGGTAGCGCACGGCCAAGATGGTCGCGAGCCGGCTCGTCCCTTTCATACACACCTGCCGAGGTGCGGGCACTCACGCCGTTCCGCGAGAGCGTCGAAAAGCGAGCGCCCCTGCCTGACCTTCGGGACGTCTTCCTCTGCCATGCGTGGGACGACCGGAGCGGCGCCGCAAAGGAACTGCACGATCTGCTCGAGTCGCGCGGCGTCAAGGTGTGGTTCAGCGAGAAAGACGTCGCCCTTGGCACACCGTTGCTCCGCGAAATCGACAGAGGACTGGCGAAGTCGCGAGTCGGGATCGTGCTGGTGACCCCTGCGCTGTTACGCCGCCTCCAAGCAGAGGGTATCGCCGACAAAGAGCTTTCGGCACTTCTGGCGCGTGACTTGCTCGTTCCCATCGTGCACGACACGACGTATGAAGCTCTCCGCGAGGTCAGCCCCCTGCTCGGCTCGCGAAGCGGCCTGAGCACTGCAGAAGCGCCGATGGCAGACGTCGCGGCCAAGCTCGCCGAGTTGGTCGCCATCCAGTAACGACAAGCGGGGTCTGCCCCAGGTTTCCGCCGTTGATATCGCTGGCGAAACGCTGACGCGCAGCCGACTTCAGGGGAGTAATTTATTCTCGGTGAGCGCATCGGCGGTGTAGCTTTGGCAAGTATCGGAGAAAATCCGGGCAGCAGTGTAAGCTTTTTGAGAATAGTCAATTTGCCAGAACTACATCGGCTATAACTTCTCCTGCCTGGAGTGTCATGGACAGAGACGAATTGCATGATCTTGTCATTTCGCTGAAAGAGAAATTGGCCGCTGGAAGATTGGTGTTGCGCGATCCTGTCGTGCTCCGTGAATTGTCGGAGGTTCGTATCGAAGACGATGGAAAGGTTGATCCTGCCACAGTTGGCTCTAGCGTCAGGGCCACTGCGTATGCTTCCGCAGCCGCGGACGCGAGCCGAGCGATGGAACAGATATCTCTTCAGGAGGTACAGAGTCGATACTTCGAGATCCTGGAAAATAACTTCGGCTCCACATACTCAAAAATGAAGCGACGCGGCCTTAACCCGCTGCAAGCTGCAGGTGAGTTGGTCCAACTGGAGCAGGTGGTCAATGCTTTTACGGCAGGCCTCCCGGAGTTTGCCTCCCGACTGGCAGATTTCTGGGATTTTCATGGCCCCGTCGTCGAGCATCACCTACGGAAACGGCAAACCCTGAAATCGGTCTTTGGCGGTGACGTGTTTCCTTCCTACACCGAGAACATCGCCTGCTCTGTAGGACTTTATGCGGACACGATTGTCCTACCCGATCCTCTCCATCGCCTTACCACCTATGCACGTGTGATGCCGCCGAAGGCTCTATTTCGCCTGGCAGTCAAACATGCTCTGAACGCCCTGTCCTATCGCGACCTGGCTTTGGCGGAGTTGGATGTTCCCATCGTTGTGATTGCTCCAGATTACATAGCGGATACGGACTACCGACGCGTGATTCAAAGCGCCACAGACGCTGACCTTCTTGAGCACTTTTCTGCTCTGTTCGGCACCCACTTTTCGGCGCAGCCGGAGCTGAATGAGTTTCTGAATCCGCTAACTGATTTCCAATCGCTGCTGAAGCGAGCTGTTGAGCCAGATCGGATACTTTTCGATGCAGAATCGAATGCACCTCTTCCAGAGCAATTCAGGGGATACGAGAATGAGTTCCTGAAAGATGATCCGACAGCGTCCAGACCAGGCTATGTTCTCAAACACATGGTAATGGGAAGACTGCTGTTAGCGAATGACGTCGCCTTGAGGGGCATCCGACTGAGTGGCAATCCGTTGATTGATGCTCCGACATCATGGCGCTATTTCCAATGGAAAAATGAATATCAGCAGAAATCTGTTCCAGATGAGTCAGCGTCTAGGCGTGACACCTTAATCTCGAAGGCACTGTCCCTGGATGGACGGGAACAGAGGATGCTGAATGGGATTCCGCCGGAAGCGTTGATCGAGTTGCGGAAGAATGGAGCGCTCAGCGAACTGCGAGAGACGATACGCCGCGGAATCGATGACGTCGATTCCGCTACAGAACGAGACCTCGTTTCAGTAGCAAACCACGTAATCGAAAACATTGATAATGCGTTGTCGGAGCATGCCAGACAACTGGAAACACTGAAGGATTCTCGCCTCAAGTTCTATGGCCTGGACGTTTCACGCTCGATAGCAGTCGGTGGATTTTCAATCGCTGCCGTGTTGTCGGGCAATAAACTGCTCGGTGTTTTGGGTGCTGTTGGCGCTGTGCTGGGGACGTCAAAAATTGAAGAACTATTGACCAAGCATCGCGAGTTCAATGCTGAATCGGGCCGATTGAAACGATCTCCAACCGGGATCATGTTCAGGCATATCAGAAAGAATTTCAGCCTCTAGCAGGATGGGTACTGGAAAACGCCGAAGGCAACTTCTTTATCCCAGCGTGATGTGGATCACGTTTGCGGGTTTCAGGATCTATCCGGTCATGGAGCGAGGGAAATATAGCGTTGTGGCCAGAGATCACCCTCTGCTCGATCCCTTTTCCCCGTTGCACCATCAGTGGACAGCCTGAATGTTTTCCGGGTGGTCGTCTCGCCAGGCGCCGCCGCGCGGATTGATGTGATCGGGACGATGTCGGTGTAATCGGTGACCGTTGCTCTTTCCGGCACATTCGAGCCGTGCGATCTGTGAATCCAAGATGGTTATGAATCGGAGCTGGCCCATGGTGCCTCTTCAATGAAGGGTCTATACTCTGAGCGTAATTTCTGCGGAAGACCGTCCAAACAATGAAAAGACATGGAAGCCAGATAATTTACTCTCCCAGCGATCTCGTTCGCTATGCTCAATCGCCGTTCGCATCGTGGATGGACCGGTATTACTTGGAGAACCGCGACGCGGTGCCGCCCGACCAAGAGACCGAGGATCAGAAGCTCATCGCGCGGACCGGAGACCAGCACGAACACGCCGTGCTGAAAGAATTCAAGTCGTCTGCCGCCAGCCTGGTGGAGATTGCAAAAGACGATGCCACCGCTGGCGATTTGGAGACAATCGCTGCGATTCAAGCGCACGCTCCCATCATTTATCAGGCGGCATTGGAAGATCGGGAGTTCGCTGGCTTTGCCGACTTCCTCATCCTCGATGAGGCGGGACGATATCAGGTGTGGGATACAAAGCTTGCCCGCTCACCGAAGCCGCATTACGCCATTCAGCTCTGCTGCTATTCGGAGATGTTGGCCGCCATGACCGGGGAGCAGATACCGGAGAAGTTTGGGATCATCCTCGGAAGCACAAACCGAGTTGAATTCCGAGTTGAGGACTTCATTCACTACTACCGGCGCGTCAGGGCAAACTTCCTTTCTATGCAGGAGAACTTCACGGGGAACATTGCAGATCGCCCTGAACCGCTCCCCATGGCCGATCATGGCCGCTGGACGTCATATGCGGAGAAATTCTTCGACGACTCAGATCACCTCGTGAGAGTTGCCGGAATCACCGTCGGTCAGATCAAGAAGCTCAAGGAAGCCGGCATTGCAACGATGGCGGCCCTCGGTACGGCCTCTGGAGCATCGGTCCCAAAACTTGCCGCTGACTCGTTTGAAAAGCTTGTCGCCCAGGCTCGCCTCCAATGTCAAACGCGCACTGATCGGTTGCAGCGACCGGATGCACCTGCGCGATACGAGGTTCTGCCCCAGGTAGGCGCGAATGGCGAATCCGTTGGGCTTGCCGCATTGCCCCCCGATCATCTTGCCGATGTGTTCTTCGATATCGAAGGCTATCCTCTGTTCCCAGGGGGTCTCGAGTATCTCTTCGGGGTCTGTTTCGTGAATGAACAGACGGGTGCACTAGAGTTCAAGGATTGGTGGGCACATGACCGGACCGAGGAAAAGCGCGCATTCGAGGGATTTATCGACTGGGTCTTTGAGCGTTGGAGATCGAACCCAGATATGCACATCTACCATTACGCCGCATACGAAGTGAGCGCGGTAAGGCGACTGAGCACTCGCCATGACACCCGTCAGGATGAAGTGGATACCCTTCTCAGGAATGAGGTGTTTGTCGATCTCTATCAGACCGTCCGTCACGGTCTACGTATCGGTGAGGACAGCTATTCGATCAAATCGGTGGAGCATCTCTATAGGCCAGCGCGTTCTACCGAAGTCGCCACCGCTGTTGATTCCATTGTTCAGTATGCACACTGGTTGGAGAGCGGGCAGCCGCGCGGTTGGTCGGACGGCACAATCCTCAAACGCATCCGTGATTACAACGAGGATGATTGCAGATCTACGGCGGAATTGTTGCAATGGCTAAGAACGGTTGCGGAAGAAAGCGACATCAACGTCACACACTCTCTCGCCCTCGCGGCTGCTGCTGCGACGTCCGCTTCAACGCCGCCGAAAGTACTGTCTCCGGAGGTTATCGCGAGACTTGCAACCATAGAGGCGCTTCGGGAACGGGGCGATGAGTTCTCCTTGGCTCTTGCTGACCTGCTCGACTTCCACCGCAGGGAAGAAAAGCCAATGTGGTGGCGGATGTTCGACCGCGCTGTGGCAACAGCAGAAGAGCTTCGCGACGATTCGGGTTGCATTCAAGGTGTCCGGGCCGTTGGCTTCCCAACATCGGAGAAGCTATCGCAAGTGCAAGCATACCGCTTCGATCCGTCACAGGAATGTAAACTCACTGCTGATGGAAAGACCTCTGTCATGTTCACGTATGACCTTGAGGGAAAGTTCACCCTGGCCGCGCTTGATACGTCCGAGGGCACGCTTCAGCTCAAGATCGGCAACAAGGGGTTGAAGGAGAAGTTTGGCGGTTCCTTCCCTCGTCAAGGATCACTCATTCAGTACGAGTACGTACAAGCAGCTGCAATTCAGACTGCCCTTACCGAAGTCGCGATGAAGCACCTGGCGGGAACCCTTCACTCGCCCGTTGCGGCTCTTCTTGGGCGAACGGCGCCCGCGTCGGTATTGCAAGGTGCAGGCGAAGCCACAATTGATGCCGCCGTTCGAGTCGCAAACTCAATGTCAGGTGGATGTCTGGTGATTCAGGGGCCTCCGGGAACTGGGAAGACCTATACCGCGGCGCACGTCATTTGTGCGCTCTTATCTAAGGGCAAGAGGATCGGCATCGCATCCAACAGTCATAAGGCCGTGGTCAACTTGCTCATTGAGTGCGGTAAAGCCGCCAGGGAAACGGGCTGCCTCCTCCAGGGAGTCAAGGCGGGCGGTGAGAAAGAAGGGCCGCTGTTTGCGGATAACCCCGCGCTTCGGTATGTCGAAAGCAATAAAGAGGCGCGCACGACGTACGCGAATGGCGTCATAGGCGGAACCGCGTGGCTTTTCACCTTGCCGGAATGGGAGGGCGTGCTCGACTTCCTCTTCATTGATGAAGCGGGTCAAGTGTCATTGGCCAACGCCGTAGCCATGGCTCGATGCGCGAAGAACATCGTTCTCCTTGGCGATCAGATGCAGCTCGAACAACCGATCCAGGGCACTCATCCAGGCGATGCCGGGCTCTCGTCGCTCCAGTACGCACTCAAGGATTTGCGGGCCAGCATGCCTGGCCTGCCGGTCTTCCATGCAGTTGTGCCCTCGGAGTATGGTCTCTTTCTCGGCGAGTCACGCCGGATGCATCCATCCGTGTGCCGTTTCATCTCGGAGAGTATCTATGAGGGTCGCCTTGCTTCGCACCCTGATTGCGCACAACAGAAGATCGACCTTACGCTCAATGCGCATGGGATCGTCACTAAGGAGAGCGGCATTGTTTTCATCGGTGTCGAACATGATGGAGACATCCAACGAAGTGATGAAGAGGTCGAACGGGTGAGAACTGTTTACCACGACTTGCTGGGCCGACCGTATACCGCATCGGACGGCGTCACAAAGCCACTCGCTTTGGAGGACTTTTTGTTCATCGCCCCTTACAATGCACAAGTCCGCGCTCTCCAAACCGCGCTTCCTGTCGGCGCGCGTGTTGGCAGCGTGGACAAGTTCCAAGGACAACAGGCTTCCGTGTGCATCCTGTCGCTCTGTTCAAGCTACGGCGAATATGGATCGCGGGGACTCGCCTTCATCCTGGACCGTAGTCGGGTCAATGTAGCATTGTCTCGCGCGAAATGCCTGGCAATCGTTGTTGCTGATCCGCGCATCGGGAGCGCCGCCGCTGGCTCAATCGAAGAAATGATGCTCATCAATCTGTTCTGTAAGCTAGTCAGTGCATAGCTCCTGCCGGTGCTCCGCTCCCTGCGATGGCTATGATTAAGGCGGTCCAGGACCGTTGCGAGTCGTCCACCCAGGGTCTTGCTCTCTGCCCCTCACGCTTCGCCTGGAGCTTGGTCCACTGACGGTCCTCATCGCGTCGCTCCTTGCGGAGCCTATTCCCATCTTCTTACGGGGAACAAGTCATGGTTTGTAGAAACGCGATGGCCAAGTTGGTTCAGCTTCTCGCCGACGGCATCGACATGCAAATCGCCGAGCAACATCAGAACACTCTGGGCATCTCCGGCCTGTCGTAAGGTCCGCTCGATAAAGAAATCTTCTCTGATCTCGTCCTCGGGAATACGGCATTCGATCCATATCTGCATCGTTTCGTGGTCGGGGTGTCCCGGTCGGGAATCCAGGGCTTGTGCAATGCCTGCGGCGGCGCGCTCCGTGTCGGACATGCTGATATTGACCCATGGGATTTTCGGGTCACTGGCATCGCCTATCGCGGCGGCGATGGTCACTTCGCCGATCTTCGACTCCTCCGCAATAAACCGCACGTGGCGTTTGGGAATTTCTTCCTTAAGGATGGCTTCAAGCTGCTCTTTGAGTGCAGCGGTCTTTGGCAAATCATTGACACGTTTTGCCAGCTGTAATTTGTGGTCTATTGCGACAATCCAGAAGTCCATGAGATTTCCTTTGCTCAATTCGTCATTCTCAGTACCATGCTGCAACACGGGGACACTCGACTGCAGTCTAGTGGCGGCAGTTAAGAGTGCTTAACTAGGTGAACATTTTGTCCATCATGAGTTTTGCCCACGTCCACACCATCGGCTGAACGGCAGACGCAAGCAAACTCCCGATAGCTCCTTCTGTGATGTTCCGGAGGGTTTTCCCGGCTTGCCGAACAATGACGGGGTCCGGCTCGTCGCTGAGCTGGGCCTGGAGCGTGGCAATCTGAGCCTCTGCTCTTCGGCGCTGCTGGGCGTCTAGTGTCAACTCGTCGAGGTGCAAACTAAGATCGCTCACAAGCCGCTGGAGATCCAAAATCTCTTGTGCTCCATAGACGACTGTTTGGGTGAGGTTTGAGAGCACCCCGCCCTGCTGGACCCCGGAGTTTGTCATTGTCCCCACCTGAAACGTGTTGTTCACGATGTTGTAGGTCACGGCAGGAAAATTCACGGTAGGCTGGTCGGGGTGGGCAAGCGCGCTTTCAATTGCATCGATCCCGGAGCCGTTTATCCGCGCAGTGTAGGCAATGTTGAAAGTGTCGATGAGGCCTCTGTCTTTGAGATAGCGCCAGGCGACCTGCGATTCTTTCTCAGATAGTCCGGCGTCAATCTCGGCGATGAAAACGGGATCGGTGCGATTACGGGTCTTGTCATAGATAGCTCTAAGGAGGTGGAACGCTTTGCTCTGATTGGTCGATGATTGAGTCATGGCTACTGCCTTTCCGTCTATGAACCCGACCTGAACATCGCGCAGCGCATTTTGAACGTGCTGCGCTAACCGCTCTCGGGCCTGCACCGCTTGCTGCGTGAGGTTCACCTGCTTTGCCATTTGAATCGTGCGGTCGGTGATAGTGGAGGTAAATGCAATGAGCCGGGGCCTAGCTGTGTCGCACAATTCTTCGATGGGCGTGCCCGTGCGCTCAGAGAACTGCGCAATGAGTCTCATGCTGTCGTTCACCGCACGCTCATGGACAGGCGCGATTCTTTTTCCCATTTCGAGGGGAGTTCCGGAAGATCGCGATATGCCGTGCACTGCGAATTCATGCTCAACCTGGCGCACGATGTCTGCGGCTCCATCTCTCGCCCGGCTTAGTAAATCGCCGAGCATTCTTTCAAAGTCCGCCTTGTCGCCGCTTCGGAACATACCTTATGCTACCCCTCCATAATCTTAGACTTAGCAGCCTCGCAAGAACCTGGCAAACCTGTCTGGCTTGTATCCGGTCGGCGATAGGAATTCCAGGGGACAAGTTCGAAAGGCTCAAGCCGCCAGACGGTTTTTATTTCGTAATCGCTTGACACCAATTCTTCAGTAGAGCTGCTGATTCGTGAATTCTTTGCCGGTAAGTCTGGATTTCCAGCGCCATTCAATTGCCAACTGGAATCCGGTGGCCCTCGCCTGTTGCGAACTATCCAAAAGTTTAAGGGTTACTTCATCCACGTGCTTAAGGCCCTGGCTCACGCATCGGAGCGGACAGTCTTCAATGACTCCGGCATAGTGCATGAGAAACTTAGCCCATTTGTCGTTGTCGTTCGGGATGGAATGATCGAGCTGCTGAGAACGCAAGTAGGCACCTAATTCATTTCTGAAATTCGACATCGTAAGCACCGGCCCGAGCTGCTTCATAAAACTCATATCCGCCCGGCCGTGGGCAACGGGTTGGGTATCCTCCACCTTCTGATATTTATCGAACAGCCTTACGATGTCCTGGGCTTGCAACCCCTGAAGCACAGGATGCGCAACCCAGTCGCAGTGGAATTTCAATGCAGCGAACCGTGCTCCGTCGCCATTGATCTCGATAAGTTTGCGGAGTTCCACCATGATGTACACAATCTGTCCCTCGGAAGCGACTGGTTGTGCCAACGCCTGTGCAAGCTTGGTAAGAATGGCCGGTTTCATCGTCTGCCTGTCCGGGAATCCGTCGATTGCGCTCAGTCATTGAAGAGCGCGTTCATGGCATGTACCTGCCACCGGGCGTGAGCCGTCAGATCCTCAATGTCCTTTCGTGAGAGTGCTGTGAAGCGAGTGCCGAAACGGTTGAGTTCTTCGATACGCATGTCCCCTCCCATGGCGGCATGTATTTCCATTGCATGGTCGAGGTTTATTCCGGCCGTCTGCAACAAATCCGAAACTGGTGGGAGCGGGCTCGGCAACGTCTGGCCGCTGCGTGCGACAAGCTCGTGCAGCCGCCAGCGCGGAATACTTGCAAGAAGTTCCCTTAATGTCTGACTGAGACGAATGAAGAGCATCCGCCTTCGTGGGAGCGCGCTTTGTCCGGCGAGATAATCTCCCAGGCCCGGTGAGTGGCTTCCCCGCAGTTCCTCGACAAGCCAGGAGCGCTCAAGCTCACCAAATGCGCTCAAGCGCATATGGCGGTTTTCCTTACTGTTCATCATGACGGCAACCCGCTGAATGATCGGAAAGGAGAGAATCCCCATTACAGCACCGCGAAGGAGATTTCCGGGTCCGCCCGGATTCCACGGGTGCTCTTTCCTGCCGGCATCGCTGATGATGAGGTTCCAGGCGGAGAAACGCTTGCTCTTCAGCAGCGTCTGCACTCCGAGGTTTTCAAGGACACCTCCGTCTGTCAGTGCAAAACGCTTATGCCCCGCGAGCTCGGCACCGCCCCAGCCTAGCGGTATGTGCTTGCCTCTGCTCAGATAGACGGGTGGCAAACCCACAGGAAATGCTGCCGAAGCAGTTGCAGCCAATGCAACCGGGAAGTCCTGCAAAGGGATGACTGGATTGGAGGAGCCTTGAGTCCCGCCCGGCGCGTGCATACCGGTGGAAGAGAATCCATAGCGGCTGAATTTTCCAACCTGGCCGGTGTTCATGACGCTGGTGTTGATACACAGCAAAGGGCGCTCCGGCAGCTCGCTCAAGCACATTCCGTGCATGAGAGTTCTGTCAAAAGTTTCGGAAAGAAGATTCGAGCGCGTGTAGGTGGGGAGCAGGAGCTTGAACGCATGCATGCTGATGGAGCGGGCGACAAATCCCTTTTCCAGTTCCTGAGCCATTTTGCTTAGAAACCTGTCGAGGTCAAAGCCTTTCGATCGTGCCGCAAGCCATGCGCCGGCGAACACCGAGCCGCCAGATACGCTGGAGATGACGTCGAGATCATCGAGAAGCGCAACATCCCTAAGGCCTTGAAGTGTTCCAAGGTGGAATGCGGCGGCGCGTGACCCGCCGCCAGAAAGCGCAAGGCCGAGCCGCAAGGAAGCGGCATACTTTTGCGCAGCTGTGCCCGTCGTATCAGGCATTGGCTGCGACGGGGTCGAAATGGCGGACGAGCTGTGTTTCGAATGAGTTCCCGACTCGACGGGTAAAGAGGCAGGTGCCTTCGGGTCCTGCATTGGTTGCAAAAACGTGTTGGGCCACCCTCTGATAGGCACTTATTGCCCGTCCGTGCGGGTGCCCGTAGGAACTATCAACGCCGGCGCTGATGAGTACGGTATCCGGATTGACCGAAAGGAGCATCCCGGCATGCATGCCGCTGAGGGCGCCGTGGTGTGGCGCGGCGAGCACTTGAGCGGATATGTATCTTCCGAAGATCCGATTGATGGTCTCCCAACGTGCCGTTTCTGTGTCCCCGGTTACAAGGTAGCTGAAACCCATGCGGTCTAGCCCGGTCAGCTTAATGACAATGCTGCTGTTGTTCGAGCTGTCCATGTCATCCATATGAGGCGAGAACAGTTCCAGTGTGAAGCATGTCGCCAACCCCGGTAGAAGCCGCGAATCGACCTTATCGACGCGTACGGACTTGCGCTTCAGAGGGTAAGCCGTCTTTTCGCGACGCTTTTCGTGTTTCACGATGATGCGAAACACCTCCGTGGCCGTGTCTGTGTCCTTGTAATAGGTCGGATACATCACCCAGTCAGGCTGGTATTTTGAGAGGATCGACTCGACGCCTGCGGGACAGGCGTGATCTTTGTCCAGACCTGTGAGAATCAGGCCCCTGACCTTTTTCTTTGCCAAGTAGGAATCGAGGCTTCTTTCGATCTGCTCCTGCGTAACGTCTTCGCAGTTAGGCATATGTGCATCGACGATGATCGCCTCGTCCCCTGCGCGCACTGCAGCTAAGGAACCTTGGCCAGCATAAAGCGTGAAGACATCCATTTCACACTCCCTTTCAGCGTGAAGACCCAGCCTGATGTAAGCGGGCCTGTTGCTCATAAAGGACTCGATTGCACTTGCGCTCGGTCGTGACCAGCGCCGCACGGGCGGAGGAGAACTCCACGTTCGCCAATTCTTCAGCGACCGCGCCCAGGGCGCTGCCGGGTTCTCGCAAGACTACGGAATAAGTCGGTTTGCTTGAGGAACAGTCTTCCACGAGGACAATCTGAACTTTCGAGCCGTCCACAAGTTCGACCGGTCCGCGCCAATAGAGACCAAGCTTCGGGGAGCTGAAGGAACGAATGCCCGCATAGAACTCACCGATAATGTCGCGATCATAGACGCGCTCCGGGTTTACTCCGAATTGATCTGGCGCCGCGTGCCTGTCAGCACGTGGATGCCGCTCAGCTGCACTGCTGTGTGCGGTTACGGCAGGCCAGACCAGGGGCGCATTGACGATTTCAACGTCGCGCTGAGGAATTTCGTACACATTCTCGTCGTCGCGAAGGAAGAGGAAGTGCTTGATGCTGTAGCGCTTGAGGGGATTCGTGGTGATGTGCTTTGCAACCACGAGGAGCGCGTAGAAGAACGGGGTGTTCTGGTTTGGGTGATTGACCGTTTTACGGTAAGTCGCGATGTCTCCGCTGCTGAGCGTGGCCAGTCCGTTGACGTGGTGAGTGTGCCAGTTGCCCAAATGTTCGGTCTCCGGATGGCTGTGCTCAATCTGACGGAAGATGCGTTCCTGATGTTCGCCGTCCTGAAAGAAGCTGACAGGCGAACGGCTCGCCCTCGGCCCGGATTCGATCATCCCGGTGATGCGCAACCTGAGCTTGCCGCCGTTGTTCTCGAAGGTGCCGACGACACGGCCTCCGGTCTCATCCCGATCAAAACCGTCGCACTCGTCGAAGATGACCCGGAGCGCATCTTCCGGCAGGATCAGGCTGACGTTCCTCGTTGCGTGAATCTTCATTCGGTTTCTCGCTTTCCACATACCAGGCAGCCTTCCTGAGGAGCCAGAGTTATCCGCTGCAGCTGAAAATGTTTTGTGAAGGGATGGGTCGGCCGGTTACCCCAGACCACATAGTTCTCCTGAATCTGCGGCAAATGCTTCGGTCGCTCCGGGAGCGTCCGTGCGATGGCATCGAGCGCAAACCGGGTATGGAAGCTGGTGATGAACGAGATATCTACATTCAGGCCTGGCGAGTCCTTGATTTCGCTGATCTCCATGCCATAAAGCTTCTCCCGCTCTTCCTCAGACACTAGGTCGATCTCCCGGATGCCCTCGCGGTATTGGCTGCGCTCTAGCGTCCTTTCGAGGCATGCCAAACAGCCGCCCTCGCCGGGGCGATAGGAGAAAACCTCTCCACCGATGCCACGGGTGAAAACCTTGCCCACAACGAAAGGGGTCTGGGTTTCCACGCACAGCTGGTTCAGAAGGTATCGCGTCGGCTCATTGTCTGTGGCCAGAATGACTACGGTGCTTTGTTTCACCAGCTCTGCAAGGCCGACATACGTCATGATGTCTTCTTTGTACCCGTTGATGTTAATTGCTGGGTTGCGGTCGAGCAGGACATCAGCCAGCGCATCGATCTTGTCCTGGCCCACATAGCGCAGACCGCAGGCATGGCGAATGACATTCTCTATCTCAAGTTCTTCCTTGTCGAGCAGGAAGAAGTTGCGGATGCCGGACATCGCCAGTTGCAGCGCAACCTGGCTGCCGCCTGATCCGCAGCCTGCGACAAGGACGCTGGCCTCGCTTAGGAGGCCTACATCAAAGAGAGGCGCGATGCGCGCGAACAGCCGGTTATCATCGTTCATTCGATACTCCCTTCCAGCGTGGGCCACTGGCCGGTTTGCTGCCATTGGTCGTAATGCCGAAGCCATTGCCGTGCGAGTTCCAGCGTGGAAAAGACGGTGTGCTTGCCAGGATTCCATCCGCTCATCACTCCGTACATGCACAGCGCGCCATCCTTCCACCGGTGGGGTGCGTCTTCGCGGATCGGAGACGCGTACACACGGGGGCAGCTATTGGGATATCCGTGGGGCAGCATTACTGTTAGATCGACGGGAGTTTCATCCGCCAGCTTCAATGGAAAACGGAACGCCAACTCGCGATCCTCAGTAATGGTGATGCGCTGCTCCTCCTGGTGATCTTCAAGTTCCTTAATCTCGTCAGCAATGCGCGTAGGAGGGATATCCGGAAAAAAGACAGATAATGGAACGAGGCAGGCAGTACGACGACCGTTGCGCTCGATGACGAACGATTCGCCGCGCATTACCCGATCCAGAATCTCACCGGGACCATTGCGCAATTCGGTCACTGATAGCAGTGCAAACTGGTAGTGCATCAGTGCATTAACTCCGCTCCTGGCCATCGGCCATTGCTGCGCCAGACCTCATACTTGTTCAGCCACTTCGCCGCCCGCTTCAGCACGAAAGTTAGATCGTGGCGTCCTGGATTCCACATATTCGGGTGCAAATAGCAAATCGTACCGTCGTTGTACCGGTGCCGACTATTCGGCAGGACCGGCTTGGTGATCCAGACCTTCGGCATCTGATTCGGGTAGTTCGGAAACGTGATGGTGGCGATGTAACTATTCTTCATCGGAGTTTGCAGCAGGGCCTTTACGTAGACCCCGCCGTCTGCGGTGGGATGGGCCTCCACAACAGCGAAATATGTTGCTGCCTGGGCAACCTCCACCTGGATGCGCCTAATATCCATCGTTTCGTCTCCTAGCCCTTTGCATACTCTCCGCCCAGATCTTCACGCATGGTCAAAGGCTTGCGCCCACCCGTTTCGGCGAAGTTGGATTGGTTTTTGGCTCGGACCTCGCCGTTTGGCAGGATTTCAATCTCCACTTCCTCCTCACGGTCCAGAATTGCTTCGAGTTCCGCGATAGTTGGCCTGCTCATGTTGTCCTCCATTGTCGTGCAATCGTGCGGTCGTGTAGTCACATTATCATTAAGCAATCGCCAGTGCAAGCTGTTAACTGTGGAAAACGTGGTCAAGGCAGATATTATTCGCCATATATTCGCCTATCCTGCTTTCATGACCAGCCAGGATCGCCGGCACCGTGTGTACATGTCGTTCCAGTGTCGCTGTGGCTGGCATTGCCAGTTCCTGGAGGAAGACCTGCAGACTCCCCTGCCTCGGAAACTCCGCTTCACATCGTCTGACAAAGTCGTCGAGCTGGTGCGGCGAGGTGGTGGGTTGTCGAACTTGGAGAGCCGGCAGGCGCTGGACCAGGCGATCGAGATCGGACGGGGTGGCGTTTTCCTGAATCTGACAGAGGGGCAGTACGCCAAACTGAAACATTAGGGGCTCCCCATTGCGGTGCTTCACAACAGGGATGAGAGAGGCATTGTGCCAGGCATTTGAGTTGCCGCCCATGCCCTACGCGGCAAGGTGTAAACTTATGCATCTCGATGATTTAGCGATCGGGCTCTCGGGTTGTGACCTAGCCACACGGGTTTACGGGTCAGACCCGTGGAACCGTTGTGATTTCAATAATTTAGGAGCGACCACGAGTGAAGAGCCTCAAGCAACTTTGTCAGCCCAGAAAGAGCGTTTTTGACCGAGCCCGTCGCGATGTCGTTCTCGACCTGACCGACCTCATTGAGGACAAGATCGCCCCCGCGGATTTCTTCGAAGAAAATTGGCGCACTGACGGAATGAAGCGTCTGCTCAAGGAGGCATTCAGAAGGTTCGAAGGCGCCTCTCAGCAAGGTGTTTTTGTGCTTTCCCAAGCCATGGGCGGTGGCAAGACCCACAATATGATTGCGCTGGGGCTTCTTGCCAAGCATCCTGAAATTCGCAAGAAGGTCATAGGTGACCTCTACGACCCGAAGGGCCTCGGCGAAGTGCGGGTCGTTGCGTTCACGGGGCGCGAGAGCGACGCTCCTCTCGGCGTTTGGGGAGCTATCGCCGAGCAGCTGGGCAAGAAGGAAACGTTCAAGAATTACTACGCTCCGCTATCCGCACCTGGGCAGACCGCCTGGATTAACCTGCTCCAGGGCCAGCCGACGCTGATCCTGCTCGATGAGCTTGCGCCGTATTTTGAAGATGCGAGGTCGAAGTCAATCGGTGATTCGAACCTCGCTCGGGTAACGACAACGGCCCTGTCAAATCTTCTTGTAGCGGTGGGCAAGGACCAGTTGGCGAACGTCTGCGTCGTCATTTCCGATCTGAAGGCGACACACAAAAGCGGCGGAATGCAGCTCAATGAGGCGCTCAGTGACTTCGAGGGGGAAGTAGGCCGCGGGGCTGTGACGCTTGAACCTGTAGGTCTAAATACTGATGAGATCTACCACATTCTGCGCACCAGACTATTCGAAAAACTGCCGGATCAGGAGGACATCCGGGAGGTTGCACAGGAATACGCGCAGGCTGTGCGGGACGCGAAACAGATGGACATCACCAGTGCTTCGCCGGAGAAGTTCGCCACACAACTGGTCGAGTCTTACCCATTCCACTTTGCGATTCGTGATCTATATGCGCGCTTCCGCGAAAACCCAGGGTTCCAGCAGACCAGAGGGCTTATTCGGCTAATGCGGGTGATAGTAGCCCGCCTCTACGATAAGCAGTACGGCCGGGCGGATAAAGTCGCTTTGATCCATGCATATGACTTCGACCTAAACGACCGCGAAACCCTTGCTGAGATCGTCCAGATCAATCCCACTCTGGACAACGCGATCAGCCACGATATCGCCGCCAATGGTCAAGCGATTGCAGAGATCATGGATGCGAACCTCGGTGGAACCGATGGTGAAGACGCCTGCAGACTCATTCTCGTAAGCTCTCTTGCGAACGTACCTAACGGCGTTGTTGGTCTCTCCCTTTCGGAGATCATCTCCTACCTTTGCACGCCAGGCCGCGATCTTTCTAGACTGCCGAAGGACGTGCTCGGAGTTCTCGCCACTAAGGCCTGGTATCTCCATTCAAGCCGCGAGGGAAAGCTCTACTTCAAGAATGTCCAGAATCTGGTTGCAAAGCTCAAGACGACCGCCGAGTCCTACAACAGGGAATCGTCCAGGAAAGAATTGCGAGCCTTTCTCGATGGTGTCTTCACGCCTGTAATGAAGGATTGCTACCAAGCTGTGCAGGCGCTGCCGGCGGTCGATGAGATCGACATCATATCCGAGAAGGTAACGATGTTGATTACGGAGCCATATCCAGGCGGGAGTTTGAATCCGGACTTGCAGAAATACTATTCCGACCTAACCTTCAAGAATCGGATACTATTTTTGTCCGGCCAACGCGACACAATGGATGGCTTGCTGGAAACCGCATCGGAAATGAAGGCCATCGGACACATCATTGCTGAAATGGAGGCGGAGAAGCTACCCGACAGCGACCCACAGAAAGTTGCCGCCAAGGACATGCACGACAAGATCCGATTCCGGATGCTGAGTACTGCGCGAGAAACATTCACTACGCTCACGTTTCCCCAGGCAGAGAAACTGGCAACCGCGGACTTCTTGATGAACTTCACCGACAACAACTACAACGGCGAGAAGCAGATTCGGGAGGCTCTCAAGGGCAAACAGAAGTTTACAGAGGACGTAACAGGCGATACCTTCCGAAAGAAGTGCGAAGCACGACTGTTCACTCAGCCGACGATGCTCTGGTCCGAAGTAAAGAAGAGGGCGGCAACGACGACGACATGGCAATGGCATCGGGCCGATGCGCTTGATTTGCTGAAAAGCGACCTCGTCCACAAGGATCAGTGGCGCGAAAACGGCGGATACGTTGAGAAAGGGCCGTTCCCTGAACCCACAACCGACGTTCAAGTTCAGGAGTGGTCAAGAAATGATGACACCGGCGTGGTTACGTTGAAGCTAACGCCCGTTAACGGCGATGTCGTCTATTACGAAATCGGCGCGCCGGCGACAACAGCGTCTCTCCAAGCGCAGGACCCCAGGGTGTTCCTGGCATCCGAAATGGATTACTCCTTCCTTTGCGTCGACAGCAAGGGGAAACATGACACCGGGGTGGCAGTTGCCTGGAAAAACCGGATCACGATCAAGTCGAGAACTTATCAGGATGGCTCTGCCAAGATGGTTGAATTGCGAGCGGCTCCGGATGCGCCGATTCGCTACACCACTGATGGATCCGATCCAAAGACATCCGGTGGCCTGTACAGTGGACCGTTTTCGGTCCCGAAGGGGACGATCTGCGTGTTGGCCATTGCAGAAAAGGCTGGTGTCATGTCAGACGTTCACCGGCGTGACATCGGCTGGGATGCGAAGGAGGAGCTGAAGCTTGATCCGAACAAGCCGGTCGTCTGGCGACATGAGCACCGGCCGAAGACCACCAAGGAGTCCTACGAGCTTTTCGCCTTGCTGAAGAAGCATCAAGCATCGCTTCCTGGACCTCAAGTGAAGATCGTTGGAAAGAACTGGCTAGAACTGAACTTCGACACCAAGTTGGTGTTGGATGGCGAACAGTTGGAGACTGCAGTGAACCACCTGCGCGAGATTCTCACCGAAGGTCAGGTCGTTGTCGAAGCTGAGGCTATCCATTTTGCCACCGGCCAGGGCTTGCTGGATTGGGTGAAAGAGGTGAAGACGGAAATCAAGGCTGACGAGGTGAATCAATGATGGCCAAAGAGCCTCGTCCCAAAATCGTCGATCCAAGCGGCGTAGGCAGCAGATTATCGAGCGTTGAGGGGTTCGGCTTCGATCCGTCCGAAACTGGACACCATTTTCGCGTCACAATTCCAGCGAAGAAGGATGATCGCGTCTATATCAGCGAGCACTTCTCAGCAGATGACTCGCGAGAACGTCTAGAGCTGAACATTGCGCTCGGCGCAGAGGACGACAAGCTCCGCGTCATCCTTCCTCGGCTGAAGTGGGACGACATTGCAGACGCGACGCAGGTCGAATTCAACCAGCGCCTTCGGCAGATGAATCTCAAGCCGGGCAAGTGGAAGGTTGGAGCTACGCCGATATCGAGGCTCTTCGGGAAAGAACTCGTACTCCTCGCGTGGGCAGTTGAGGACGCTGACCCTGCATTGATTCCGGTCGCAGTTCGCAACTGGCTCGGTCTCGTTCCAGAGGAACGATGGTGGCTCTTTACAATGACCAACGCCGCGACAGGTCACGCGCTCACCGGCCGAAACAAGGGTTGGCGCAAGGCGGTACGTTTTGCGCTCACAGAGAATCCGGTGTCAGAACACCGGCCACGTAGAGCCTTTGAAGGTCTCTTCGAAGGTTTTGGCGAAGGCGATTTCTTATCGAGTGATCCTGAACCGAAGACCGGCACAAAAGGAAAGGGGAACTGAGCAACCACATGGATGCGAAGTCTTTCATAGAAGCGCAGTTCCCGGTCTCGAAAGTCTCCAAGGAAAGCTACAAGGAGAGAAAGGCCACCAACAGCCAGACGCTGACTGGGCTAGGGAAATGGTGGGGACGCAAGCCCCTCATCTTGGTGCGCGCGGCTGTCCTCGGATTGCTGTTACCGGCAACAGATGAGCCGGAAGCTGACAGAGAAGTGTTCCTGAAGCTGCTCACAATGGACGAAGAGGGCCTCTGGCTGCGAAAGACAAAGGCCATTCCACTCAAGATAGTCTGGGAGCGGCTGACGCCGAGCGAGCGGCGGGAGTGGTTCAAAGCTGGGAGTGCTGGAGAGAAACTGAATCTGAAGAGAGAGAAAAAGCCAATGCGGGAGGTACTGCAGGGCTTGGCCTTTGGCAGATTCAGCTATGACGAAAAGTTGGAGTATTGTGAGCGGCCAGAAAATGTGGAGGGCCCTTCGAAAGAAGCGTGGGGGCAAATCAACTCTCATCTCGGGACTATGGCGGAAGACTTGCCAGGGTTGGTTGAACAACTTAGCTTGCGACAATTCGGTCACCGGGTGCGCGTCGGTGACACGTTCAGTGGCGGGGGTAGCGTTCCCTTTGAGGCTGCCCGAATAGGTTGCGATAGTTTTGGTTCCGATCTGAGCCCAGTGGCCACCTTGCTAAGCTGGGCCGCTCTCAAAATCATTGGAGGAGGTCCGGAGGTCGTGGACCAGGTTCGACAAGCCCAGCGGTTGGTTTACGACTCAGTGGATCGCCAGATTATTGGATGGAGAATCGAGCACAATGAAAAAGGGGATCGCGCGGATGCTTATCTCTACTGCGTGGAAACCCGTTGTCCCGAATGTGGTTGGAATGTGCCTTTGATTCCGTCGAGGGTGATAGGTCTAAAAGACAACACGATCGCTCAGTTGATCCCCGATGCCAAGCGCAGGCGCTTCCGCATTGATATTGTCTCCGATGTCTCGGACGCCGAGCTGAAACGAGCGGATGAGCACGGTACAGCTCGGGACTCTGACCTTGTCTGCCCGAATCCGGATTGTAAGAAATCAACCCCCATCACAATGATTCGTGGAGACCGGCGATCTGAAAACGGGGCCGAATACGGGCTCCGAATGTGGGAGAACGAAGACGTCGCCCCACAACCTGGCGATGTATTCCAGGAGCGCCTCTATTGCATTCGTTGGGTCCATCGGTGGGTTGACGCCGACGGGAAGGAACAAACGGAGCGCTATTTCCGAGCGCCCAACCAGCATGACGCCGAACGTGAGAGCCATGTCAGTCGTTTGTTAAAGGAGAGATTCAGCAAATGGCAAGCAAATGGCTTCATTCCGAAAAGGCGCATCGAACCCGGTGACGAGACAACTCGACTACTTCGAGAGCGGGGATGGACGCATTGGCATCACCTCTTCAATCCCCGTCAGTTGCTCGTCCTTGGCGCGCTGATGGAAGAAACCGCGCGCCGAGTAAAATCGCAATCAGTCGCCGCAGCGATGCTCCTGGGTATGTCGCGCTGCGCTGACTACAACGCTCGCCTTTCTCGCTGGCATCCGAGAAGCATTGGCGACAAGAGCGAACAGACCTTCAGCAATCAGGCACTGAATACTCTGTTCAACTACGCTACGCGCTCGTTAAGCAGCCTGGAACCAGCGTTTTTTCTGGACATAGTCGGAGCGAAGGTTATTGGCGATGCCGCCATCTGGCCTGAGGATGCTCGGCGCGTCACTCAATCCTGCGATTTCTGGATAACAGACCCGCCTTACGCAGACGCGATTAACTACCACGAATTGTCGGAGTTTTTCCTGGCTTGGTACGCCGAACGGCTTCACACGATCTTCACCGACTGGTACACCGATAGCAAACGTGCATTAGCGGTTCAGGGCGCGGACGAAGGCTTCCGGCGCAACATGGTGGATTGCTATCGAAATTTGGCGTCACACATGCCTGACAATGGTGCTCAAATCGTCATGTTCACTCACCAGGATGCCAGCGTGTGGGCTGATCTAGCTTTGATTCTATGGGCATCCGGCTTGCGCGTAACAGCCGCTTGGTGCATCGCAACTGAAACTGATACTGCGATGCGCGAGGGCAACTACGTCCAAGGGACGGTTTTGTTGATCTTGCGGAAGCAAACGTCGAACGAGACTGCGTTTCTCGACGAGGTCGTCCCCCAGGTCGAGGATGAGGTGAAGGCTCAATTGGACTCGATGTTGAAACTCGACGATGAGGAGGATCCAAATTTCGGAGATACCGACTACCAGCTTGCTGCTTATGCGGCTGCCCTTCGAGTGCTTACCAAATACCGGAACATCGAAGACATCGACGTTTCGTATGAGTTGTCGAAATCGCGGAAGAAGGGTGAAGTGTCGCCGATAGAGGCAGTCATCTCCGATGCAGTGAAGACCGCATGCGATCACCTTGTTCCGAAAGGGTTTGATCAGTTCACTTGGAAGACTCTCACACCGGAGGAGCGGTTCTATTTGAAGGGCCTCGATCTCGAAAGTCATCAAGAGTTTCGTACCAGTGCCTACATGGAACTGGCGCGTGGCTTCGGCGTCCGCGACTACAAGTCCATGTTGTCTAGCGGCAAGGCCAACCAGACCCGGCTGAAGACCGCGTCTGAATTCGAAGCAAAGGTACTTGGCGATTCGGAATTTGGAAGGTCGCTCGTGCGGAACGCGCTGTTCGCCACCCGCGAAGCGCTTCGCCAAAATGAGGCACCAGCCGGCAGGAATTGGCTAAAGACAGAATTGCCGGGTTACTGGAGCCACCGGAAGTCCCTGATCATTATTCTGCGTTACCTGGCCTCAATGGAATTGAAAGTATCCGGATGGAAAGATGATGGCCACGCCGCCGGCCTCGTGGCGGGCGCGTTGGAGAATGACAGCGTGTAGGGGAGCCTATGAAAAAGCGGTACTCATCGCGCAGGGAACCACTGGACCACTCGTTTCTAAACCAGCGGCTCATTGGCGCGCGAAGTTATGACCGCATCGCAGGCTATTTCAGTTCATCCATCCTGGAGGTTGCGGGCGAGGCTCTCGAATCGATCTCCGGCTCCATCCGAGTAGTTTGCAATTCCGATCTCGACCCGAAGGACGTGGAGACTGCGCGCGCTGCTAACCTCGCCATGCGCCGTGAATGGTGTGCGTCCGAACCGGAGAAACTGATTCACGAAAATTCCCCCAAGCGATTTGGCCGCCTATTTGAGTTTCTTCGCTCGGGGAAGATGCAGGTGAAGGTACTGCCTTCAGAGAAGTTCGGCTTGGTGCATGGCAAGGCAGGCATTATCACTATGGCGGATGGAACACAGACATCGTTCCTCGGCAGCACCAATGAGACCCTGTCGGCCTGGAAGTTGAACTACGAATTGGTGTGGGAGGACGACTCTCCGGAAGCGTTGACCTGGGTCCAAGACGAATTCAACGCGCTCTGGACTTGTCACGCGGCTGTGCCTCTGGCAGACTTCGTTGTCGAGGACATCGGGCGGTTGGCCAAGCGAACTGTCATTCCCGGTGTCGAGTCTTGGCGCGAAGCACCGGAAGCAGCTGCAGCCGTCATCGAATCGCCCGTATACCGGCGTGAATACGGCCTGTGGGAACACCAGAAATATTTCGTCAAGCTGGCATTTGATGCTCATCGAGGACCACACGGCGCCCGCTTCGTTCTCGCGGATCAGGTCGGATTGGGAAAGACGATTCAACTCGCGCTTTCCGCGATGCTGATGGCGCTGTACGGCGACAAGCCAATTCTCATCCTCGCGCCGAAGCCGCTCCTGTGGCAGTGGCAGGACGAAATGAAAACGCTGTTGGATATGCCGTCCGCTGTTTGGACCGGCAAATCGTGGGTTGATGAGAACGAAGTGGAACACCCGGTGGCTGGATCCGGAGGAGTGAAGGACTGCCCTCGCCGGGTCGGCCTAGTCTCACAGGGACTTATCACTCGAAACTCTGACGTCGCCGAAATTCTCAAAGACATGTCCTTCGAGTGTGTAGTAGTGGATGAAGCCCACCGCGCGCGCCGGCGGAACCTGGGGCCGAATCGAGAAGGTGAGAAGCCCGATCCCAACAACCTCCTCCGATTTCTCTATGCCATTGCGCCGCGGACGAAGAGTCTACTGCTCGCCACAGCAACGCCTGTCCAAATGTATCCAGTCGAGGGATGGGACTTGCTTAACGCACTTGCAGTCAACAACGAATCGGTTCTGGGCAATAACTGGCGCAGCTATTGGAGGCGCGCTGATCAAGCACTGGAAATGGTGATAGTGAAAAAGGCTTTACCGGAGGATCAGGATGAAGCATGGGACTGGATGCGAAATCCCTTGCCGCCCGCTTCGGAATCAAATGACCTCCTTCTCATGCGGCGCGCTTTGCGACTCAGCGACGAAGACTGTGTAGCTCCGCCCGAGGCAATTCGAAGTCTCACCCAGCCGGATTTGGCACGGGTTCGCCGCGTGGCCAAGGTTTTTGTTGAGCGTTACAACCCTTTCATACGGCATATCGTGCGGCGTACCCGAGAGTTTCTAGAGAACACCCTCGATCCGGAAACAGGGGAACCGTATCTAAAGCCGGTGAAGGTTGAACTGTTCGGAGAAAGCGACGAGGAGGCAATTAAACTCCCGCCGTACCTGATGGACGCGTATCACAAAGCGGAAGAGTTCTGCGAAATGTTGAGCCACCGGATGCAGGCGAGCGGGTTCTTGAAGACGCTCCTGCTTCGGCGCATTGGTAGCAGCATTGCAGCGGGCATGAACACAGCGAAGAAAATGCTCGGCGAGTGGCAGGACATCGACGAGGAAGATAGCGACGGTGACAGTGACGATGACCAAACGGCGGAGACGGTTCGAGCACTCTCCGCTGGTGAGCGCCAAAAGCTCACGGAATTGCTGGATTCCTTGGAGGCCAGCCGGGAACGCGATCCGAAGTTCGAGGTCGTGAAAGATGTTCTACGGAATCGAGGTTGGCTGAACCTGGGGTGCATCATCTTCTCGCAGTATTTCGATTCTGTCTGGTGGCTTGCCAACCTTCTCTCGACGGAGTTCCCCAACGAAATCATTGGGATCTACGCGGGCAGCGGGAAGTCGGGGGTCATTCAAGGTGGCGAGTTCATCCGGAAAGACAGGGAAGACATCAAGGCGATGGTTCGCCGGCATGAGATCCGCCTTCTGCTCGGGACGGAGGCCGCAAGCGAAGGGTTGAATCTCCAACGACTAGGCACTTTGATCAACCTCGATCTTCCTTGGAACCCCACACGCCTTGAACAGCGCAAAGGACGTATCCAGCGGATCGGCCAGCTTCGAGACACGGTCTACGTTTACAACATGCGATACAAGGACTCGGTGGAGGACCGCGTGCATCATCTTCTCTCAAGCCGGCTCCAGTCCATCTACCGGTTATTCGGTCAGATTCCGGATGTTCTTGAAGATGTGTGGATCGACGTTGCCTTGGGCAAGATCGAGAGCGCCAAGAAGACCATCAATGCGCTTCCAGAACAGCATCCCTTTGAGATCAAGTACGACCGAATTGAAAAGACACCTTGGGAGTCGTGTACGAAGGTGTTGGACAACAACAGCCGGAAGGAAACTTTGTTAAAGGGATGGTAGTAGAGTTGGCGACGGCGAGGGAGGCCGCCACCTGCCATTTGGCGAACAAGGAGCTTTTGGGGAGAGTGTGGCAATGGATCAGCAGATATCAAAGTTGGAACCTGCGACTGAAGTAATCCGGAAGCGAATCCGGCAGGTTCGCGATCGGAAGGAACTGATTGGCGAGCAGAATACCAAAGCGGCTCTGATTGATCCGTTACTGTCCGTGCTGGGGTGGGACCTCCAGGAAATTGACGAAGTTCGCCGCGAGTACCGGCGAAAGCCGCAGGATAACCCTGTGGACTACGCGCTGTTTTTGAATCGCACGGAGTGCTTGCTCATTGAGGCGAAGTCACTGGAAAAGGACCTCGGCGATCGAAAGTGGATTTCGCAGAATATCAGCTACGCGGCCGTGGTCGGGGTCAAATGGTGCGTGCTTACCAACGGGGACGAGTATCGGATTTACAATTCTCACGCGGAAGTCGACGTCGACGAGAAGCTATTTCGAAAGGTGAGCATCTCGGACACCGATCCGATGTTCCTGATCGACACGCTTGCACTACTGTCAAAGGATAAGATGCGTGGCAGTCTCCTCGACGAATTATGGAAGGCGCACTTCATCGACCGAAAAGTGCGACTCGCATTTGAAAGTTTGCTTGGCGAAGATGATGTCGCACTCATTCGGGCTATCTGCAAGAAGGCCAGCGGCGTCACACCTTCAGAAGCACGTGCATCTCTAAAGCGCGCTAAGATCACCATCGATTTCCCATTACCGAAGGTTCTCGAACTGTCGGGAGCACCTATAGTGCCGACAGTCACAGCGAAACCAGCAGCCTCTGCGACGCGTCGGGAAGCAGGCAAGAAGGCCCGAGAGACTATGACCGCCATGGCTGAAGCAACCCTACCGAACCTCGTCGCAGCCGGATTGGTGAAACCGCCACTGGAGTTGGAGCGCACGTACAAAGGTGTTCGGCTTACCGCCTCAATTCAACCCAACGGCACTGTCTCCTTTGGAAGTCGGACCTCCTTGACCCTTTCAGCGGCGGGAGGTATTGCGCGGAAGTCTGTGCTTGGGACATCACCTCAAGATCCGCCGCCTGCGACGAACGGCTGGATCTTCTGGCAGTTCCGAGACTCAAAGACAGGAAAACTCCGGGAAATTGATAGTCTCAGGCAAGAGTTCCTTGCTTCAACAAAGTAGACCGAAGTTGAGTTTGATTGGTGACGAATTGCTATGAACAATGAAGGAAAAACGACCGAAACCTTCGATTGGATCCCGTTTTTCGAGGAACTCGCGGACACACTTGTTGCCTTTCGATCCAACCAACAAGAATTACTGCAGTTTCTGGAGGGGCTCCGCGCTGATGGACTGACAATTACGCCGCTCGGGGACAAAGATAAAACCGGGCGCCGGTTCCCGCTTGAGGAGATTGATCCATTTACATTCTTTGGTAGCTTCAACCGCGGAATCATGTATCAGACGCAGATTCGAATTCTGCAAGCGGCAAAGACAAAGTTCAACCTGGCTTCCCCGGTGCCGAAGGATTTTACTGGGGTTCCTGTCCTCAATAACCAGAGGTCCTGGTTTTTCGGATACCAAGCCGACCGAAAGCCGAATGACATAGAGCGACTTTGGGATGTGTTTACACTGGCTTTGGGGCAATCGCCTCTTGCTGATCCGGACTTCGCTCGCGCTTTTGATGAGGCGCTGAAGGTGCGGGGCACCAAGATAAACCTCACCATGGGATTGTTTTGGATCCGGCCGAATACATTTCTCAGCTTAGACAGCACGATGCGCGAACACCTGAACATCAAACTCCCCAGCCAAGGTCTTTCATTCAAATTCTACCGAGAAGTAGTCGAACGGGTTCTGAAGAACGCAAAGCAGGATTTACCGCATCTGTCAGCCGCAGCTTGGGTCGCGGTCAATAAAGGCGTCCCGCCTGACTCTCCCACCGCATCCACACTTCCAAAGGCCGATACTGATTACTGGCTGGTCGGGGCTTATTGGGGCGGCGAAGAACCACCCGACCAGACCGAGCGATTCCTGAACGAGGGAATCTGGGAAAACGGGTATGAGGACCGCTACCTCGATCTGGTGAGAACCATGAAGGTTGGCGACAAGATCGCCATCAAGTCGGCTACGACGCAGAAGAACGATCTTCCGTTCGATGGTTTCGGGCATACCGTGTCATTGCTCTTGATAAAGGCCACGGGCACAGTCGTCTCGAATTCCGGGGATGGACGAAGAATTGAAGTGGAATGGGACCCAGCGCCTTCAACACCAAGAGCCTGGTACTTCTATACGGGGCGCTCCACTGTCTGGCGCTTGCGAAAGGAAAATGAATTCGCTCAGCATTTGATCCAATTTGCATTTGGAAATAAGGCGCAGGACTACGACTTCTTCATCAACAAATGGTGGGACAAACCCGAAGATGCGGAACCATCACTCATTGAAATCGGCGAGAGCGCTGCACCGTACGCGGTTGCAGATCTGATCGCGGACGGAGTGTTCCTGACAGTACCGGAAGTCGAGACTATCTTGCGCAGACTAAAATCGAAGAAGAATCTCCTTCTCCAGGGAGCCCCAGGCGTCGGCAAGACCTTCATCGCAAAACGCCTGGCATATGCCCTTATGGAAGCGAAGGACGACTCCCGCATTACGATGGTTCAGTTTCATCCCTCCTTCAGCTACGAAGATATGGTTCGGGGGTATCGGCCCACAGGCGCAAGCGGAAAGTTCGATCTTGTAGACGGTCCATTCCTGCAACTTCGCCAAAAGGCAGAAAACGATCCGGACAAGGACTTTGTCCTGATCGTGGATGAAATCAACAGAGGAAACGTTAGTCAGGTTTTCGGGGAACTCATAATGCTGTTGGAGGCGGACAAACGCGGCAAAGAGAATTGCGTCGTTCCTCTTTATCGGCGGTCGGACGATGAGACTTTACACGTCCCGCCGAACCTTTATGTCATCGGAACAATGAACATCGCTGACCGCTCGCTGGCGCTTGTGGATTATGCCTTGCGGCGACGGTTCGCATTCGTGACGTTGACTCCTAGATACGACCACCCCATGTATCGAGAGTGGCTTGAGGAACGAGGCATGAACCCCAATTTGTCTCAATTGATTATCGGCCGAATGACGGCGCTGAACCAGCAGATTTCTGAGGACTCTCAATTAGGAGAGGCATTCCGTGTAGGCCACAGCTTCTTCTGTCCTACCGGCAAAGATTTCTCGGCGCTCGACGAACAGTGGTACAGGGAGATCGTCGAAACCGAAATTAAGCCTCTGCTAGTCGAATACTGGCAAGACGATCCTGCCAAGGCAAAGAGCGCCTTTGAGAAACTCTAGCTTAGGCGCTTCGGATGTGAGTGTGACTGCATTAGAACAGCTGACAAACAATATTGCGGATGAGATTCCCGTTTGCAACGCCTGGTATCTCCTGCTATACGCCTGGGATATGGCCCGGTGGCGGGGGCGCTGGCCGGAATGCACAGAAGGGGCACCCAAGCTGCTCGGGTTGCTGGCTCGCATTCTAGCTGCTGCGACCCGTGATTTGCTGAAGCGTCATTTGGGGCGTGCTCATATGGTAAATCGTGAGACACTCCGGGGGATCAGGGGCCGCGTAGACTTTGCCGGAAGCCTGAAACGCCTCACGTTTGAGCAAGCTGCGGCGCATTGTGTTTTTCCTGAGCTCAATATCGATACACCGAAGAACCGCATTCTGCGAGCGACACTCCATCGTTTGGCGGCCGATCCAAGATTGAAACATGTGAAATCTGAGGAAGAGGCCAGACTACGTCACGAGTTACGGACCCTGGTACGAGCCCTGGAAGGCATCCCGCTTGTGCCGATATCGTTGGCGGATTTTAGTCGGCTACAACTCGGACGCAACGACCGCGACTATGCCTTGCCTATTGCCATCTGTGCGCTGATAAGGCGCCTGGAAATGCCCACTGAGGACGCGGGCGATCACGTGCTGACCGCTCTCCTGCGCGACGAGATCACGTTCCATTCGCTGTTCGAGCGGTTCGTAAGGAATTTCTATCGACTTACTCTGAAAGATCATGAAGTAGCCCGACAGAACCTCGACTGGCATGACGAACTGGGTTGCTCATTTGTGCCTTCGATGCAGACCGACATCACGATTGTCGAGAAGCTGCCGCCATACCGACGTCTCATTATCGATACCAAGTACTCGACTACAACACTCGCTGCAACTCCCCACGGCGGCGCGAAATTCAAGTCGGAGAATCTTTATCAACTTTATGCATACCTCCGTACGCAGGAGCAGGAGAGCGAAGCTCATCGCTGCGCTCAGGGAATGCTTCTTTATCCGACTACAAGTAAGGATCTGAACGAGGCCATGAGTGTTCAGGGACACCGCATTTGCGTCGCAACCGTGAATCTGAGCAAAGAATGGGAGACCATCGAGGCCAGGCTATTGGCGCTTGTAAGGTCCGCGTATGACCCATTGGGAGGGTCCCCTTAACTCGAAGCAGAGTCTGTGGCGTTCATTGTGTGCGGGCGCAAAGGAGTGCGGTCAAAGTCCAAAAACCGCACACATCTGCGGTGGAGATCAAGATTCACAGAGACATTTGAGGGTTGCTACTAATGGGAAGTCTCAGTGCCATCTCGCTACTCCCAGCCACTGGGAATATGAAATTCTCAGAGACTGGATCACTGCTACTTGATTCTCAAGTGCCATCCGCGTCGCAGCTCTGCCCATGGAACCTGTTCCTCGTGCAGGATGGCCGTCTTGATCGAATCCGTGTCCGGCCTTGATTCTTCCACTGTGCTCTCGAGCATTTTGCCAAGCTCGTCGGGAAGATTCGCAAGAACCGTTTCCCAGAGGACACCGCCGATACGGGCATCGATCTTGCGAAAGGCGACTGGTAGCGCAGCCTCATCGGTGATCCGCACCGAGTCCTGGCTGTTCTTCTGGGCGCGCAGGGTGTACTCGCGTCCCTCGATCGCTTTGAGGTCACGGCACATCAGATAGTAGAGAACCATGTTCTTCGTTCGCTCAACCTTGCCGGCTGCGGTGCGGGCCCGGTCGCTGAGCCTGGCAGCTTCGCTGCGGCAGAACTGTTCGCGCGCTTCCATCTGGCGCAGAAAGCGCCCTATTCTGTCCACCTTTTCGTCGTGTGCCGAGCAGAATTGCTGGAAGCGGGCAACGAGTTCCCCGGATGGTTCGCCGCCCTGTGCGGTCTGCTCCTCGATCTCATCAAGAAGGCTATCCAATTCCACGTCGATCTCAAAAAGCGAATTTGTTGCTGCAATCGTTGACATCGTTCTTTTCCTCATTGGAGTTGTGGTCTGCCAGCAGCATCAGGCGGCAATTCGTTCCTGAGCGGCAACTGCTCTGGCGGCTTGGTAGGCAATCGCATCGGCACGGGTTTGGATTGGATGGCCGCTGTGCCCTTTGACCCATAGCCAACGAATAGTTCGATCCGCATTCAGCAGGAGCAACTCGCGCCACAGTTCCTGGTGTTGCAGGTCAAAGCCACGGCTGTTGCGCCATCCGTAACGTCTCCAGCGGAAGACGCGGAAGCGCATTCCGTGGATCAACAGTTCCGAGTCCGAGCGCAACTCGATTCGGGCACCGGATGGCGTCAGGCGTAGCGCTTCGACCGCGGCGCGCAGTTCCATTTCAGAGACGGTCGACCACGGAACCGATCCGGCGATCTCCTGCCGTCTTGTCCCGTGGATCACGATAGCTGCCCAACCGGCAGGGCCGGGGTTGCCGATGGCCGAGCCATCGGTAAAGATGAAGAATTGTTTGTTCATGGGGATGCTCCGTAGCGCGTTACTACCAATGAGCCAAGCATTGGCTACGCCGCGTGCATGGGAATGACGCTGCCAAAGGGCGCCTGACGGCCTCCGGTCGAGGCCCAGAGGACGGGATAGTCTGGTGCGGAGTCTGGAAATGTCCCGTAGAGATCGGTCAGAAAGACCATCGTCTGGGGGCGGACTCCGTGCTCATTGAGCCAGTCGAAGCAAGGACCGAAATCGGTGCCGCCTCCGCCTACTGGTTCGAGATGGAGTATCTCACCGGCCACGTAGGTATCGACCTTATGAACCTCAGCGTCGAAGTAGAGAACATGCACCCGATCCGGCCGCTGGCCTTCGAGGATCGAACGAATCTCGGCCTCGAAGAGGCGCAACTGCCGCGCATTGACCGATCCCGAGCAATCGACGGCAATCGCGATTTCGCCGGTGCCTTCGCGCACAACGCCGGGCAGATAGAGACCTGACCAGATGTGACGGCGGTTGGGCCGCATCCAGCTCGAATCGGCCGGGATGGTGTCGGACCAGAGACGGCGCAGCAGTTCCCGCCAATCGACCTGGGCTCCCGCCGCGCCTTCAAGAGTACGCTTGAGGCCGGCGGGGACTTTGCCGGCCTGCTGAGCGACGGTCGCAGCCTGGTTGACGGCGATCTCCCAATCGCGCACCTGTTCCTCGATGCTTGGCGCATCGTCGCCGGCTTCTGGCGCGTCGATCACCTGACCGATGCCGCCCTGGCTCTCCGGAACGGAAGGTGTACCACCATCATTCTCGTTACCTGCCGAATCGTTCGATTCAGAGTTCGTATTCTGCTCCGATTCACTTTGGTCATCGGACTGTGGTTGCGCTTCTGCCTCGCGCAGGTTGTATATCTGCTCGGCACTCATCCCGCGAAAGCGTGGATCGACGAGCACGTCGTCCGGCAGGTTGAGACCGGCATCGAGCAGCAGCGGGTTGATCGCATAGTCGCAGGCCTCGTTCCAGCGCCTGGGGTCGCGCTTGGCCCGCCTTGTGTGATGCTGGAGCGCGGGGTGCATGACCTCGTGAGCCAGCACCCCGGCCAGCGTCGCCGCATTCAGCGTATCGACGAACACAGGGTTGTAGCGGAGTACAACCCCGTTAGTCGCCATAGTAGGAATCGCGCGATTTTCTTCGCTCTTCAACCGGAACAACAACGACCCGAAGAAGGGATGATCGAGCAGAAGCGCCGTGCGCGCCTTCCGGATGCGCTCTGCCGCCGGAGTTTCGTGTTTCATGCCGCCGCGGGCGCCTCCATGTACGCCGACATATGGTCGAAGATGTTCTCAACCGTTGCAAGCCTCGTCTCAGCCTGCTCGGCCTCACGATTGCGAATCGCCTCATCCATGCGGGAGATGATCCCCGCTGCCTCGGTCGCCGTGACCACACGCAGCAACTCATGCTTCTTGAGATCGTGCGCCGTATAGGTGCAGAGCTTCTGGCGGGCCTCTTCGGCAAACCGGTTCAACTCCGGGTCGCCCGTGACGTTTAGACGAGGCAGCAGATCCACCAGATCGAAGATGTTTGTCACCAGCGTCGCGTGAAAGCGCGATTCCGGCTCATTCAGCCGGTCCACCATGTGCGAGACCACATCGCGCAGCCGGCTCCAAAGATCCTCGGTCCCGCGCACCAGCGACTGCCGAACATTCGAGTCGATCTCGCGGGCGACGCGCGCCTGCTCCTCTGCCGACATCTGCACGCGGAAGTCGTTGCCGGTGGGAATGGGCAGAACTTCGAGCTTGACGCCGAACTTGCGCCGCAGCTTCTCGGCCTTCGGGTAGTCCTCCTCGCGGAAGAGCCCATTCAACTCTGGCCGCACCTGCTCGATGTACTGCGGATAGATCGCCAGGAACGCCTCGACGCCCTGCTCGAACTGGGCCTCGAACTCCCGTATCCGAGCGGTCAGATCGAAATAGAGATTTGCCGGTAGCAGCCGGTAGCCCTCGTCAGTCCAGGGCAGCGTGATCTTGTAGAAGTACTGGCGGACCTGACCGGCGAGCGTGCGCAACTCGTCGAGCTTGTCGGCGCCGCGCAGCAGTTGCTTGTTGTAGCGGCCGGCGCTCACCGGAGCGCCGTTTCTTTCGGCCACGTCGCGGCTGACGCCGCGGTCGTGTTTGACGGCCGTCCAGATGCTGATGTGGACGGCGGCGAGCATGGCGCGTTCTTGAATCATTGGACTACCTCCTGGTGCTCGATGCCGAAGCGGATGAACTCCGGCGTGTGCGTGATGGCGCGATCCCGCGCCGCCGCGTCACGCATGGCCATCACGCGCATCTCGGCAGGCATCCGGCCGAGATACTTGAGGCCGCGCGCGATGGAGCTATCGCTCATCACCCGGCCCAGCGCCGTCGAGATCGCGATCTGTGCCGATGGCTCCGCCGGCAGCGGCGCCGACTCGGGATTGAGCAGGATCTCGTCGATCGACGGCAACTGGCGGAAGAGGCGCAGAAAGGCCAGCAGTTCCGCAGATGCGGCGTGCCCCACGGTCCCGTCGAGCAGTTGCGCCTCAAACTCTCCAGCGCCGGTTAGAAAAGCTGTGTTCTGCCTGCGCGCCACGCCGCAAAGAACATGTGAAGCCATCTCCCAGGAGCGCGGAGTGGGCCAGGCATTGGAGTCCGAGGTTGTGTCGGCCGCGTGCAACAGGTCTGGCTTGAAGCGCAGAAAGGCGATGATCTCCGGACGCACGCCCGCGCCCACGGCCCACCTGCACCAGTCGCTCAGGTCGGCTTCGAGTTCGAGATGGACAAAACGATTTCTGAGAGGCCGCGGCATCGCAAAGTGCACGCCGCGCTCCGATGCCGGATTGCCGGCAGCGATGACGACCCACCCATCGGGGAGCACGTATTCGCCAAGTTTACGGTCGAGAACGAGTTGGTAGCAGCCGGCCTGCGTCATCTGCGGCGCCGAGGTCAACTCGTCCAGAAAGAGAATGCCCTTACCCTCGTTGGGCAGGAACTTGGGCGGAACCCATTCGGTCTGATCCGATGCGATGCGCGGCAGACCTCGCAAATCGACAGGATCGAGTTGCACGGCGCGCACGTCGAGGAACTGGATTCCGAGATCGCGCGCTACCTGGGCGACGATCTGCGACTTGCCGACGCCGCAAGCGCCCCAGATATGCAGTGGCACACGTTCGCCGATCAGCGCATGAAGCGCCTCGTAGAGCTTGGATGGTTTCATGGATTTGGACCTTTCTGATTTGGCAGAAGAGATTTCGGGAAGTTTGCGACCGCAGACAATCAGCAATACAGAACGGACACGTTGATGAATATAATGATGATGCCGCGCTCATCGAGCGATGTTCGATCTGGTAGTTTTAGCGAACCTCGGTTGCCGGGAGTGATCCACGTGCGCCGCACCGAAGCCACTTGTCCTGCTGCGCCGCCGGGGCGTCCATTATGATGGAGACGGTCGGACCACCTCCGAAGGCGGCGAAAATCCTGGAAGCCTCATGGGGAACTCAATGAAGACAGAGCCGCTCTCTCCGCACGCCGAAATCCAGGCCGCGTTAGATCGCTGGGCACGTCCAGAAGTTCCCGACTACGCAAGCTTTGAGGAATGGCTCGCCGAAAGGCTCACGATCAAAGATCGACACCTCATCCTTCCCCATTTGAGCACGAAGAGCAGAAACGAGGTGGCCTCGTATGTCCAAGCGCTTTTGGACTTGCACCAAGATTACGAGAGGCAGGTTCGTGCGGCCAACACCACCGCAGGCGAGCCCTATCGGTTGCTCTTTAACAGCCTCAAGCTCTTGGCTTATGCCGTAAAGAGTTTGCCAGTGCGCACCAAGGAACGGTTTGCGCTAGCAAAGGATTCTGGAGTATCTCCCGAGCGTTTGGATGAAGATCTTTCTTCGTGCTCGCAAAGCCAATTGCATTTGCGCTTTTTCACTGCATTGCAGCGTGAGAACGATCGTGTAGCGCTCAAGATTTTGGGGCGGTTGCGCGAGCAAGACCACGATCCAGGCGAGCTTGAATACCTCGAAGCGCTTTGCCATTTTCATGCAAACGAGTTTCGTGAAGCGATCTATTGGGCCAAGAAGGTACCTGAAGGCACTGTCGACTACTCGGGCGCGCGCGCCGTCGTTCTCGAAGCACAAGCATTTCTGGCCGACACGGAGGGCCTCGCTAGCGAGTTGAAAGCCCACCAGCCAAAGGAGATCACCCCATCATTTCTCGCCTACCTCATGCAGGTGAGCATCCGGCAATCCGATGACCCGGATGCAGTCGTCGTAGTCTTCAACGAACTTGGGAAACAATGGAGTACAAAGGGGCCGCACACCACTGAAGATCCGTTTTATGGTCCCTTTAATCGGTACTCGTGCAGGATCGCCAAAGAACTCGCAATCGCTCTTCGAGATCTTGAGAATCAGCAGGAGTGCATGCAGCAAGACGCGAGCGAGCAATCTGCGTTTACTGATGCCCCTTTGGATGTGCCTATTCGACGAGTCTTGTACGCGTCCATGGTCGATTCCGCGCTGCTGGATGATTTACTTAGTGCTGAAGCGGACTCGCGATTCGTTCCAATCGTTAAGCGACTCTTGAACGTCCCCTACCGCCCAGAGTTCGCCGACTTCGCGGAAAGCTTGCGAACTCAACTGGAGTTAGGAGCCATCGACCTATTCATTGAGAATGTCGCGACGAATCTGCAAGATCTTATCAATACGCCAGAAGAGGCCAAGTGGGATCTGATTGAGCTTGCGTATACGGAGGCGAGCGCAACAAACCATGAGCAACTCCCCGTTCTTCGGCGCGCTCTAGAGGAAAACGGCAGGCTAGAACAGCACAACGGTGCTCATATACAGAGCGTCCAGAACGGAAGACTACGAGAGGGCCTCACACCAATAGGCTGGCATTTTTTCCAACAAGCTTGTTGGGCTCACGAACGATCGCTTGCAGAGCGATCGCCCTGGCAGGACGCAGGCATGATATCGCTCGGGTTCTTTCGCATTTTGGAGGTGGAGCTTAATCAGCGCATCGTCCTCCCGCTAGTCGCGTTATTGGATTTCGACGCGTTGCGGGCGGTGCCAAAACCGACAAAAGCACAAAAGACCGAGTGCGTCCCCGAAAACATCATCGACAAACTCGGGAATGTGCACGATGGGGGCGCTCATGGACTGGAGCTTGGCGCACTTTACCTGCTCTTGCAGCGCACACAAATCGTTAGCGAGCCGGACAAAAATCGAAAAGAACTCCTGCATCATGGTTTAGTACAACTCCTTACGACTGATGGGAAAGCCGCGTTCCAGGACGGGAGACTGGCTGTTATCATCAACCCAGCAGTTCGAGAGCAGTATCGCAACCCGCCAGCTCATAGCCGCTTTCTGCCACAACATGTCGCAACGGCGTGCAAAGAACATGTTGAGCACGCATTGCTTGACATCGTTGCATGGCTCCCGAAACCATAACAAAGACCGAGCTAACCGACCCTTTCTTACGCATGACATGCAAAACGCCACATAGGTGTTGGGAAGAATCTTGGTCGGGATATTGCGTTCTGAGCGTGACTAAGTAATTCCTCTGGTTAACGGCTGCTACCTATCAAGGTCGAAGCAGGAAGCGGGTGGATTACTCTCCTTATGTCGGCGACTGTCCAGCGATCTGGTGCCGATTTCGGATAATCGCCGAAACTGCAATTGCCGACGGCAATCAGGCGGCTTCGTCCAATTCTTCGCTCTCTTCGGGTTCGCTGGTGAAGCCTTCGTCGCTGGTGGGATCGTCTTCGTCGTCGACAGGCGCGGGAACGTCGAAGAGCGAAGCGGGCTTGGCGGGAACTGGTTTTGCTAGTTCGGGTGACTGAGCGGCAACAGCGGCCGGTGCGGGTTCGACTTTCACTGGCGTCTTGCTGGCTGGCGTCTTCGATTTGGCGCGCGCCTCGGCTTGCGCAGCCTTGGTGGCTGCGTCCATCTCGCTCTTTGCCTTTTCGAGAGCATTCTTCATCTGAAGATGCGACGCCACAAAGCCAACCAGGGTGGCCGCGAGTTGCGTGTCCAGTTCTTCGGCCGTGCCGGTGACGCTCAACGGCGTGGTGAGGGCGTCGTGATCGCCGTCCTTCATCTTTTTGGGAACGACATTGACGCGAATCTGATCGTCGTCGAGCGCAGTGACCGTCATGAGCACGGCACGGCTGCGCAGAATGGGAACAAGCTCTTTGAACATAGAGTTCCTCCTCGTGTATTGGGTAAAAGTTTTTGATTTCCAGGTCGGATTCAGCGAGTCGGCAGCTTTGCTTGCATCTTCCGGTTGCGAAGGCGGGTCTTCCGCCAGAGTTCAGGATCGACCGGGAGCGCAGTCATTTTGCCCGTTGCGGCATTGAAGAAACCGCCGTGGTGCGCGATCTTTCCGTAACGTAAGAGGCGCGCAAGCATCGTCAGAGCACTTGCGGCGAGCGTCTGATTGATAAACGGCTCCTGGCGTTCGAGAGCCTCGACAGCCGAGCAACTCGGAAGCGGGTCTTCGCCGGCCTCGACGTCGGCGATCTCCGGATACAACTCGTTCACCGTGCGCAGCCTTTCTGCCGAACGCCGGTTGCGCGCGTTCCACGGCTGACCAAGCACGAATTGACCGCTTGCCGAATTGTTGCCAAGATCGAGCCAATAGGCGGTGCGGTTATTTGACTTCACAAGTGAAAGCGCGATGACGCAACGCGCCGCACGGCTGTCCACGCATCCGATCAGGAAATCGATTGATGAGTCCTGAATTCTATCGAAAGTTCGCTCGTCGAAATTTCTTGGCTCAGCTCTCCAGCTTGTTCCCCAGAACAAGTTGATGCGATTAACGAGCACCGTCGCCTTGTTTTGCCCGATGTCGGAGATCGAAAACGGCTGGCGGATGCAGTTGGTTTCGGAAACTGTGTCGGCGTCCATCAGGAGAACTTCAAGTCCGGCAAACCGACCCCAGACGTGCAGAGCCTGGTCAAGATAAGGCAGGCCCATCGTGATGGCGCTTCCCGTACCTCCGGCTCCAACGACGAGGACACGAATCGGTCTGCGCGCATCGGCGCGAAGAGAGAGCATGTGTTCAATGCGCATGATTGCCCTGCTCTCCGCGTACGAATTGCTCGAGCGTCTGCGGCAACTGAATCAATGTCTGGGTTGGAAAACGCCTGCGCTTGTTTTTGAGCGATTCCCAAAGACCTTCGAATCCGCCATGGTGGCGCGTGATGCGGCCGACGTTTGCGTGCGTGAAGGCGCTTTCGTAAAAGCCGCGCTCCCAGGCCGGGATCGCCGCGACCGTTGCGCTCTCAGGCCGTCGCATCGTGCCGGTGCAGACGCGGCCATCGTCCGAGAGATTCCAGAAAGGGGCCACGGCAAGAGTCGTCGTGGCTTGGGGCCGTTTGTTCACGGCAAGCGCCCGTACGCTCAACTCGCTGCTGGCTACCTTCCAGACTAGAGGCGGCTGCGGGAAGATGCGGCCGTTCAAATCAGAGGCCTTGCCTTCGGCATTCTCGTAGAACATCTGCCTGCGTCGCGCCGGAGTCCACCAGACGATCATGCGATCCGCTTTGGCAAGAATGTTCGCCGGCAATACCTCGGCCTGGACGCTGCCGCCGAGCGAACGCATCAGAGACTCGACGAACGCAAGGGTGAGAGGCTGCGCCGGACCGAGCGTGGGTGGCCCGCTCTTTTGGACCAGAACGCCATGCCTGGTGATGAAACTCGATTGACGGTCGCGGTAGACGAGCAGAGCCTCACGCAGCTCGAAGCAGTGATTCTGACCAATCGAAAGATGGATCTCCACGACGGGCCTCCGATTCATGAATCGATTCGACAAGCGAAAATAGTTCCGCATTGATCTGAATGAAGCGCGTTACGATCCGCAGCGCATTGCGCACCTCAGTTGGATCGGTCGGCGAGAAGATGGCGCAAAGCGCAGGCTCGGACGAGCATTCGAGCATCGACTGGCTCTCTTCGTCGAAGCAGGCCACGATGGCGTCGTGCTCTTTGAAACAGACAAGCAAGCACGGCAATGGCGGCTGGTCGTAGTGGCCGTCTTCGAGGTACTCCCTTGATTGCTTCAGGGGAAGCCGCGCGAGTTGCTCGATGCGGCGCAACCGGCCGATCCAGTCCTTGAAGCGCCCTTTGCGATGCAGTCGCAGCAGTTCCCGGTCGCACGCTTTGCCTTCGCGGAAATCGCGCTTCAGCGTCTTCCGGATGCACTCGGGCAGAGCCTTCTCGACCTCCGGGAACTCATACTGACCCTGGTTTTCTTCGTCGTCCTCGGCTGCGTATTCGCGCATTTGCTCTTCGTACATCAAAGCGTCGTCATGGTTGTAAAGCCGCATGACCTTGTAGAGTGCGTGAGTCAACGTCCAGTAGAATGCCGCTCCCAGTCCTTCGGCTTCCGCTTCCATTGCTTCAATCGCAGGGCCAATCTTCAGATAGCCCGATCCACCGCACTCGATGAGCACAGCAAGCCTTCCCGATCCGAGTTGTGTGTCCTCGCCGTAATGCTCCAGTGCATCGGTGACCAGCAGGTGATACTCGACATTGCGCGTAAGAAGCTTGTCGCGCTCGTCGCCTATTCCGCTAGCCATCGAGGTTTGTGCGAATCGGATTGCGCTGCCGCCAGCCTGCTTCCAAGTCTCTGCGTTGCCCAGTTCCTCGCGCACCAGCGCGGCGCACAACTGGAAGAGCAGTTCCCGGTTGGTTTCGTGGGTATAGTCGGCACGAACGCCAACAAGGGACGGCAGTGCCTGACTGAATGCGGGCGCCAACGTTATTACGCCAGCGGCGAAAGCAGTTCTGGTGGCGCCTGAAGCAGAGTCCTGTCTGTCCCGGCATAGCGTTGAGTGGCCTCTGCGACTGCGCTGGATAGGTCGCATGATTCCTTGCATTGGAGATGCCTCGCCAGAATCAGGTTGGCAGCGGGAGGAGCCTCGGCGGCTTTGGCCATGAACAAAGCTGCCAGCTCTTCTCTCGTCATTGAGCGTCGCGCCACGGCTCACCCCTTCGACCCGATGGCGCGGCTGAAGGAGTAGCGAAGCGCGTTGCCGGTATCCTCCGGTCCGGTCAATGTGGCGGTGGCGATCTCCGGATAAGACGGCGTGAGCAGGTCGCGGACCTCCTCAGCCGTCATCTGCGGCGCAGGGTCTGGAATGCGGGTGCCATTGAAATAGAATTCACGCGGCAAGGCTTCCACTTTGAGCGTGGCCATATCGGTCGTCTCCTCGTCTGCCCCTGGTGGGCAGAAATAGTTGATACGGATTGTTTGCGGATTTCAGAACAGGCTGGCTTGAACTGGGGTTCCTTCGATCACAGGCGACACTGGTTCAACTACGGCTAAACCAGCGGTTATCGCGCCTGCATCGTCCGTTCGATTGGCGGGAACATGATATTTGCCCTCCAACCGTCTGAGCGTCTCCATCTCGCGCGCCCGCTCCGCTTCGGCCACACGCAATTGATAGCGGGCCAGATAGTTGCGCTTGCGCACCTCCTGCTGAATGGCGCGCTCGACATCGGAGAATGTGTACTCGGGATCGCCCCAGCACGGCCATTTGAGCGTCTTCTCAAGGAAGCGCAGCCGGTCATGGTCCGTTGTGAACCAGGTCTCGTAGAAGGTCGGCCTATCCACGTGCGCAATGTGCCCGAAGCACATCGACAGGCGGTGATAGAAGTCCTTGGTGAAATGCGCCTGCGCCCATTCGGACTCGATGAAGCGCAGAAAGTGATTTCCGAATTCAGCTTTGTCGGCCGCTGTTGAGAACTTGGTCGGCGTAAATTCGGTGGGAAGAAAAGGTCCCTTCGGCATGAGATGCCTCCGAAGACGCCAATGGCCAGCTATTGCTGGTCATTGGCGTTGCCTTGATTGCGAACCGGCATTCACCGGCGTCGCTCGGAACTACTTCTCCCTGGTGGGAGAGTTTCACTGCTTATTTCTCGTGGGAAGATAGCATTCGAAATGCAGGCATGATCCGTCTGTGGAGAGGAGGCTAGTTCCTGCTCTTCCTGCCATTCCTTCGATTGGTTCTGCTCCTGCGCTTGGGTTCCCGGTGAAGGTCGGTCAGTTGATCGACGGTATCGGCGCCGCTGATCTGTTCGTCGGCCGTCTTTCCGAGCCACAGGAACCGCTCTTCGAGCAACTGAAGCATCCACTCGACAAAGGTTCGCGGTGGGCGATTCTCTTTGGTCACAGGATCACCTCGATCGTTGTTGTGGATGAAAGGCAGATTCGTAACTCGGCACATTCTCAACCAAAGAGGCTGAGTTGCACGGGAACCGCCGCCGCCGGCCAGGGTGTGCTCTTGATTTCGGTCCTGACAGGTTCGACCAGATAAAGGCCGTCATGATTCGATGACGGATTGGCAACCACGAAGTCCGGCAGGTCGAGCAGCGAATCGCTTTCCTGCTGGATTGGTGGAGGAGGCTGAGGCACGATTTGGCCGCGCTCCTTCTCAAGTTGTCGCCAGACCAGGTCCGCCGATTCCCCGACTCCGGCCTTTTCGACCAGTTCGCGCGCCATCGCGCTCATCAGGTCTTCGTCGGCATCGAGCGCCATCAGGCCTTCGCCCGAGAACTTGCCCTCCAGCATCAGCGCGACGAGCATCTTCTTGCCCATCAGCCGCAGGCAGGTCTCCTGCATTGTCCCGGCGTAGGTGACGAACTTCACCCGCACCGGCTGCCGCTGGCCGATTCGCCACGAGCGCCGGCTCGCCTGACGCAGCGTGTGCAGCGAGTAGCCGGTCTCGTAGAAGTAGAGCGTCGGAAAGGCCCATA